>Ga0307945_1000945_pt1 | contig 21793 bp, 20 predicted proteins | sample OrgLakmetagen228_FD_201818 | JGI IMG/M metagenome (GOLD analysis project Ga0307945, IMG submission 201818) | Saline water microbial communities from Organic Lake, Antarctica - #228 | ecosystem: Environmental > Aquatic > Non-marine Saline and Alkaline > Saline | place: Antarctica: Organic Lake...
CCACTCACACTCTCTCACACTCACACACACACACTCACACACACACACACACACACACACACACACACACACACACACACACACACACACACACACACACACACTCGCACATACACACACACAAAACGCGCACACGCACACACACTCACACACACGCACACTGACACACACACACACAAAACGCGCACACGCACACACACTCGCACACACACACATACATGCACACCCATGCACACATACACACACGCACACACACGCACACTCACACACGCACACGCAGACACACACATATACACACACGCACACACACGCGCACACACACACAGACACAAATACACACCCACACACACATACACACACACGCACACACATGCGCACACATACAAGCACACATGTACATACGCGCACACACCACACACACAAACACACACATGCACACGCATACACATTCACGTGCACACACACATACACACACATACACACACACACACACACACACATACACACACAGGCACGCGCAAGCACACACACGCACACACACACACACACACTCACACACATACACACACAGGCACGCGCACGCACACACACATGCACACACGTTCACATACCAACACACTTAAGCACGCTCGCATGCACGCGCATATGCTTTCAAATTCACATGCCTGGCCACACGCGCACAAGCACGCACACACATATGAATGCATCACACACACATGCATGGCAAGGTGCATTGCACATGTTAAAGGTGTGTGTTAATTAGGCTTTACCAAGAGATAATTGTGCAAGTGCTTGCTGTGCTCTGTGACAGGTGTTGGCAGCCCTTGTGGCTGCTGGGCTCCAACCAAATGGCGCTGCTGTTTTTTATAAGCAAAACACAAGCGGTGGGTGCGCCTGGCTCCTCTTCTTCCCCCTCCCTATTTTCTTTTCCAACGGCCAACAAAATTGAACAAGGAATGAAGAAGTCCAGTGGCTGGCTTTGTTGAGGGACGACCTCAAATCCCTTAAGTAGCTTAGGGTCACTAGCCAGTGCAAACCAAAATCTGCTTCCAGTTTGCTGCACCTTCCGACATCACCATTGTGTTTCGCTTTCATACACCGAGCCGCTTCAAACACACGCTATCCCTCAATGCCCCTTACCGCAGAGGCTAAGGACGACCTACCCCTTTTGATTTCTCTCATGGTGAGCTGGTCATCTGCTCTTGTTGCTCCTCTTTGCTGCCCAACACCATTACCTCCCAACTTAACTCAGCTCCGTCCAGCTGCCCTTCCAATCAGCGCCGTCTTCCTGCTGCCTCCCTGTTGTCTGTATTAATGCAGCTTTTTAATTGGTTCATATTCCCCTGCTGCTGCTTTCATTTATTCTGGTTTCATCCAAATAGGCTGCTTGATATGTTTCAATCCTTGAAGGGGTGAAGGGGGATGGGGCTGGTGTGGGTACCTAAGCGACCTCCTCTCTTTACTGAGGGCTGTGTAGCCACTTCTAACTGGATTGTTTTGTACTTCACACACGCACACACACACTCTCACACACACACTCACTCACACACACACACACAAAAACATACATACATACATACATACTTACATACACCATGCGACCATGTGTTATGTGGCCTCGCCTTTGCAGAGAAGTGACTCTGCTCCCCCAGGACAGATGGCGCGGGTGAGAGCAGATCTTGTTGACTTGTAAAATCATGTACGTGTAAACTGTAAACTGTAAACTGTGATCTATGTACTGATACACAAGCCAAGGTAGAGACAAAGTCAGCGTATCTAAAAGCATGGGTCCGAACAATTGCTCACACCGGACGGAGCTTAAGTGCAAAGGACCGCGTGCATTCTCATGATGTATGTTCCTTTCCCTAAGAAATCAATTCTCCTGCACACTAGGTATGTAAGTATCTGTCCGATCTTGTGTTTGGTAGGGCCTCAGATAGAATAATCGCTGGATTGGGGTTATGGGTTATTCCTCACTGTGCTCCCTGCTTGTCAGCACCGGCTGTTTCTGTCTCCATCTGAGTGCTTGCTGAGGGCGGGTGCCTTGTCCAGTGCTTGTTACTCGCACGTAAAATGGTGTGGTCTGAGGCATACAAACCTATATTTTGAAGAGGGTGTACCCAAGCTGTGCCAGCATAGCATTGCCACACTGGTGTTAGAGAATACTTTGTGCACCATGCTGGAGTAGTTTGTGCACCGTACCAAGAGTGCTTTGTGTACCATACTGACGACAGCGCGTGCATCACGGTAATATGTGCACCATCTTCCAAGAATACTATCAAGAAAACAGGGGGCGTCAACCTGCTGTGCTCACTCTTGCAGCAAGAAGCCTCGTTTCTTCTGTGGTACCACAGCCTGTTCAATGGGGGGGAGAAGGTGCCCGAGCTGTTGGGCCATGGTCTGGTGCCCGCGTGCCTTCAAGTGCTGGATGGCAAGCAAAGCAGGACTCCAGACAAGACGTGTGCAACAGGTAGGACACAGTGCTGCAGCAGGGGGCTGAATGATTTGGGGGTGCTGGCTGAGAGGGCAGGATTGATTGGGTTTGCTGGCTGCAGGGGGGCAGAGCTGATTTGGGGTGCTGGCAGAGGGTTCAAAGCGATCTGAGCAGTGTGATGCACACCGAGCAGCACTGCTGACAAGGGCTGTGGGCAAACCAGGGATCTTGTCACACGGGTGAGGGTGCAGTGCCAACTGGTGGGTGCATGGAAGGGTATCAAATTTTCACTGGGAGCTTGAGTGATGAAGTAGGGGGAGGCTGATCAGTACATTTACAAGAGCATGGAGGCAGTCATGTGTCCCGTAAAGGCAATGCGAAAAATATGTGTGTGCCAGGGTAAGTCTGGCATGGGTGGGACACTGCTGCTGCGTTGCACGTTGCTTGTGGAAAATAATTAATGGTAGATGGGTTGGCCCAAACCATACATATATACATAGAATGGTGCATACACGGTACTTGTTGGTCAGGATTTCAATGTACATACGGCAATATACATTGCAGGGTTGATCAGTTCGAGGTTCGGCCAAAAGTTTGGGTTTGCGAACTTTCATGCATTTTAACGAATTTGAAAAGTGCCGTTCGGAGTTCGGTCGACAAACTGTTTAAGAGTTCGTTGAGCATTACAGCATGCGTTTGTCAAAATTGCTAGGGACAGCAGCCTCCCCCCCAGTTCAGTCCCACTCTTTCCTCGCAGTAAAAGTTACATGTTCAATGATTTATATATGGATATGATCTTAAGTCTGTATCAGGCCAGGAATTTTCCTTAGTCATATGGCCAAACTGTCACACATTTCCGAACCGCTAAGGAATTGTACAACGCGGCACTTGCACAGCACCTGAAGGTTCTCCTTTTTCTGCTCTACAATGATGACATGGTCACATTCCGGCCCCTTTTCCCCCCCTATAATATATAAACTTACACAATTAATCGGGAAGATTTGAAGGTGGGGGGAGCCCAAGGGCCCGTTTCCCAAATTTGCGCATCAAGCCCTTCAAATAGTTCGAGGGTTCTAGAACTTTTACGAACTTTATCGAACCCTTGCTCCCAAAAAAATGAACTGAATAACCCTGATTATATACCCGTCCAGATTGGCCAACTCTTCAGGTAGTGAAATAGCGATTAGCATGGTTCGGGAAACAGTTCCTTGCATCATGGACACTAGTTACGCACCATACTTTTACCTTCGTCACTTTGTTCAACATTACAAGTGACCGATGTAAATTGCATTTGTGTTACAGTTCCTTGCATCATGGACACTAGTTACGCACCATACTTTTACCTTCGTCACTTTGTTTAACATTACAAGTGACCGATGTAAATTGCATTTGTGTTATCCCCTGGTCCTATGGACTGAAAACAAGGAAGTCTACCAGGGCGGCTCCTTCCAATTGTTGCTGTCACAGCACATGTCGTTGATATGTGCACATGATCGTCGTACGCTTCATTGCTGCTAGGCTTAGAGCTGCTCCTAATCCGGGGCAGAGAGCAGCCACCTGCAAGGAATTGGTTGCAGCTCACGTCATCCTAGCAGTTCTGCTTACCTCTCTCTCTAGGCCTTCTCATTACCCCTCCATCTGCACTGATGCTGCCAGCAATCTTCTCACGTTTAACATGGTGATGCTGCTTGGCTAGGGTTAGGGTTAGGTTAGGCTGAGGAAGGCAAATTGATGGCGATGTGCAACATTAACACAGAAATGGCAAGCATCCAATGACTCTGCGCTGCTGCTGCTGCTGCTGCAGGCATTAAAGATCTCTGCGTTGCAGGCACCATAATACTGCAAGAGGCGTCACAATCATTTTACCTTCTAGCTGCTCCGACAAATACTTCCTACTGACAAAGATGCCTTGATCTAACCCTGTCATGTTCTGACCTTGCTGTAGGCATTCTGATGACACTGTGTGCCACCGACAAAGTTTGTGGATCAGGCGCATGTGATCAGGTCATCAGGGGTAAAACCAACACCAGCCCCGCACTGCACATCCTCCATGATCTACTCAAGGACGGGGAGAACATGCGCGGCTACGCAGCACGCTGCTTGCAACTCATTGCAGAGGATCCAGTGGTGGGTGTCTGGCTGTATGCTGGCATGTGTGTACATGTGTGTGTATGTGTGTGTACATACGTGCTGTGTACTTGGAGGGTGCAAACGTTTGGGGAGAAAGGAAAGGGGTTTACAAAAGCTTTAGTAGTTTATCATAGGGGGCGCATCTAGGTTTTTGTGTTACCTGTTTATGAAACATCTTGCCGACGTGTGCTTGGGATTACCTGGCGTTGTTTTCATCTTACTGCCAGGCCTTCTGCAGCGCTTTTAAAGCTGCTTGCAAAGGCATGCGCTCGTCTAAATAAGGACCATCAGGGTGATGCGCTGTGTTTCCTGTTCTTATTTCCTAGGTCTCACTGCCAAATTCCACTCAATTCACTTGCACATGCTTGTGGAGTAAATTTGGCGAGTTACTTTTTCCTGCATTGTCGGTTTCTTGATCACAACATCGCCCCATACTCGTCCTCCTTGCACAGGCACGTGCCTCGTTAATTAGGGCCATGGATGGGAAGCTGCCCTTCTTGCAGCTCTACAACTCCATTATTACGCAAACATCAGGCTGTTCTGTTGCGTCGGGGAGCATAACCCTTTTCCTGGTCGCCCTCCTGACCGGGGTACGGTGAATGAGCATAATGAACGTTGCCTGTTATGAGGTCCTTTAGAGGAAGTAGGGCTTGGTGTAGCATAACACAGGAGCACCACCAGAGATACTTTGGTGACCCTACTTAGACTGGGGCATAAGTGCTTTACCTTTTTGCTGAAGGCCGATGGGGGCAGTGATGAAGGTGCAACTGCAGGTGCAGGAACGCAGGTTTAGAATGTTCATGCCACTGGCAGTTCTGACCCCATTTTCAGCAAATGATGACCCCTGAGGAAGGGGCCGCTGATGTTGCTGCGCGCAAAGGAATCTAGAAGTTTCACGCATTGGAATCTTGACTAGCAATGGCAAAGGAGTGCCTGCTCTTGAGTTCTTGTAGCTTTATCCAAGCTTTGAGTTTTTGTGGTTATCTAAGCTGTGTTGCTTCCTCTCAATTTCATGCCCTCCTTTTAAAGGCAAAGGGTGATATGTCCTTCGGTTCTTGAGGTGTGTCCTTTTAATTTGACTTTCTCCTAGCCAAGCCCCCACGCCCTCTTTTCCTCATTTGTTTCCTCTGGTCTACGCAAAAATATCTCCTCTTTCTTTGTCACTTGACTAACAAACACACGTTCACACACATGCACCTCATACATACGCTTATACAATCACGCATGCACACACTCTGTAGCATCCTGAGTTGGCAGAGGAGGCTGTGGCAGGAGGCCTTATTCCAGCACTCATCTATGCACTCCGGCATCACAAGGTATTCAAGTCTTATGCTCTCTAATCAACTCCCTGCACGCGTTCTGTACACGGCCGCCCTCTGGAAAGCGTGCATTTTTTGTTATTCTAGACATTTAAAACCCTGAGTTTGTCTTTGTCTGTGACGTGGAGTGTGTCTGTGTGTCAAGGAGTGTGTTTGTGGCAAATAGTAAGCGTGCAAACACTGAGTATTGTTACGAGAAATGCGTGCTCATTTGGCCAGTCGCTCTGGGGCGCGCGGTACACAGTCTTAGCAGAGGAAGAAGTGCAACAAGCCTACAGGTGCAAGCTGCCAGGGTACGTTTGTAGGGTTATCTATTACTGTATATCCTACACTGTATATAACAGTCTGTTGTCCCTGCTTACAATATCGTAAACACGATAGGGCCAACCCTACATGCATACTGAGCCTAAATGTCAGCATATTCAACAAGCACCCTATTGCATATTACATCTACATTTTAGCATGTCTGCTCGTACACCATGCATGCATAAAAATTATTATGGTACAGGCATATATAACAGGCATGAGACGTGGCCTGCCTGCAGGCTGACAGCTTGATACACCACTGCGCTGACTTGCTGGCTGTTTTATTGGAGGATAGCCAGACTTGGAGTCAGGTTGCCAGTCTGGGTGGGTGAGATAGATACCTATACAGGGAACACTAAACAGGCATTTAAGGACACTCTCCACGTCATTGTGAGCCATTTGATGGGTTTGTCATCGATGGCTTAAGCTTTTCTCGGCTTTGTATGCTTCCATTTGGACATGGATGCATTATGGTAGTTTGTCCTTATTTACATGTAAGATATCTCAGTGATTTAGTACGCACTATTGAGTTGCACAGAGGATGAATATGGATTCCACGCAAATTAAACTTGTGCATAAGCCATACGTGAAGTTCAGCACAAGCACACGCAAGCATGTAGGCACACAAAGCGCTGTTACACATGCACAAGTATGCATGCGCACACATTTCACAAAGTGTCAAACATGAGCTCCCATGCAGCAATACCTTTGCCTCTCTCTCTCTCTCTCTGTCTCTCAAACTCTCTCTCTCTCTCTCTCTCACACTCTCTCTCTCTCTCTCTCTCTCTCTCTCTCTCCCTCTCTCTCTCTCTCTCTCTCTCTCTCTCTCTCTCTCTCTCTCTCTATCTCTTTCTCTCAAATTCTAGCCACATTGATTTCAACCTAAAGGCATGTCAGACGCACAAAAAGAAGCTTAATTTTGTTTAGTAGGTCACCGGAATTGCTCTCTTGTCACTATTTGTTTGAGTCGCTGCTTTGAACGCTTTTGAACATCTACAGCTGTGTGCTTTGTGATCTGCCAAAAATATTATAGACAACTGCAAAGCATGCAGGCAGTAGAGGTCACTTTTCATCTAAATCAAATCTGATTAAGGAAAACTTTGTATTTAGGTACCGACTACTGTAAGAATGTACAAAGTTGCAGGGCTGTATGTAACTCGTTCAGATGCTCTTGTGGTCTTGCTGCGCAGGTGGCTTAGAGCTGCTTGTAGACCTGCTTGGGCCCCCCCCGGAATCCGTCATGCAGTTTGAAGCTCGGCATTTCGGCAACATTTTGCATCCTGGGAGAGCAGCAGAAAGGGAGGCCAAACGAAAGTGAGAAGGGATGGACATTGTGCTCTGTGTCCTTTGCTTTTTATTATAGCTGCTCCCCTCCCTCGGGCTCTCTATGTCACCTGTGTGTGCGTATTTTTGTTGCATATTGTTGAGAATAAGGGGCCTGGCTTAGGAAGGAGGTGTTGTGCTGTCAGTCTGATGATGCTTTGGAGAGGCAGGTAGCTTTGACCTGAAACGTGAAAATTTGACATGTATGACGCGCTCACATACACACACGCCAATACACACACATCTACACTCGCGCACAGGGCAGAGGAGGCTAAGGCGGCACTAGAAGAGGAAAAGTCAAAGTCTCAGAATCTAGAGAATCAAAACAATGCTCAAGCAGGCGGTGCCCAAAAAAAGTTCACACCCTGGGGGATCCCAGTGAGGTAGGTAATTGTTTTCATTTCCAAACAAACAGTAGCCAAGCGAGAAGTCCCAGTGCCATAGACCCCCCCCATACAGTGCCAAGAAGCTGTTATTAAAATTAAGGCCCCTCTACCTCATCTCAATGCAACAAATTTGTTTACACCTTATCATTGAGCTTAGCCTTAGATCTGGCATTCTGGGGAGCTGTGTGGGGCCCGGTCCCTATTTTGCGCTCACTTTTGCAGGGTAAAGGTGCATTCCTAAACTTGCACCAACCTGCCTCTGCTTCAAGACGTATTTATCAATATTTCATATATGAGTGCTGCAACAAGGGAAAGCCTGGGTATTAGAGGCGCTACAGGGGGAACAGACAGGAACTCTATTGTTCTGCACCTGCTGCAAAGTTTAGCTTGGGTTTTGCGCCTCGCAGTCACATTAAAATATAAAAAAGTAGGACGCAAGAAAGCACACCCTCCATCCCTTGAAGTATGGGGCCGTTACCCATCCTTTCCAGCCTCTTTCTGTATATGTGCCCCTCACCACCCCCCTGCCAATTAATGCCCACTCTCCCACGCTTTGCTCCTAGGTGGGCTCCCTCTCACTACCCTTGTTATATCCCTCCCACCACTGCTCTATTTTGTACGTAACAAAAGGCCTTTGCATTGCGGTGAAAGACTTTTGCGGCAACCAATATCAACGTGCCTCCTTTCTGTCATTGACATGGGGAGTGGTGTCACTGCGTAGCTTCATCTTCAAACGAGGATATGTGCTACTTGGCAGGTCAATACGCACGCTGAATTAGCAGGCCCTTTGTCTCATTCACAGTCTTTCACTCACTCACTCATGCACTCACTCACGCACTCACGCACTCACGCACTCACGCACGCACGCACGCACGCACGCACGCACGCACACACGCACGCACGCACGCACTCACTCACTCACTCACTCACTCACTCACTCACTCACTCACTCACTCACTCACTCACTCACTCACTCACTCACTCACTCACTCCACCCACTCACTCACTCACTCACTCACTCACTCACTCACTCAATCACTCACTCACTCACTCACTCACTCACTCACTCACTCACTCACTCACTCACTCACTCACTCACTCACTCACTCACTCACTCACTCACTCTCTAACTATCTCAGGCAGGGACCAAAGAACACCCAGCCTGTAAAGACCAACTTACAGCAGGGCGTGAGTGGGCCTCCTTCTGAAGAGAGCTTGCCCAGACCTGAAAAGTCAAAGACAATCCAGGTCATAGATAATGAGAAGCAAGAGGTGAGCTTGCAGTGGTAGGTTTGCTGATGTTGCTCAGCAAATGTCTGTCTATGCTGATGAGTCAAGGTTGCTTCAGGTAGCTAGTCAGGTGGAGGCTTTGGGTAGCTCGTTTGGCGGAGGCTTCTAGCAGAGGTAGGGCAGGGGTAATTGTTGTAGTGCATAGGGCATGTCATGGATAAAGCGAGTTGGGTGGAGGGGTTTCTAGCAGAGGTACGGCAGGGGTAGCTATTGCAGTGCATAGGGCATGGATAAAGCGGGTTGGGTGGAGGAGTTTCTAGCAGAGGTAGGGCAGGAGTAGTTGTTGCAGTGCATAGGGGCATGGATAAAGCGGGTTGGGTGGAGGGGTTTCTAGCAGAGGTAGGGCAGGGGTAGTTGTTGCAGTGCATAGGGGCATGAAAAAAGCGGGTTGGGTGGAGGGGTTTCTAGCAGAGGTAGGGCATGGGTAGTTGTTGCAGTGCATAGGGCATGGATAAAGCGGGTTGGGTGGAGGGGTTTCTAGCAGAGGTAGGGCAGGGGTAGTTGTTGCGGTGTATAGAGCATGGATAAGCGGGTTGGGTGGAGGGGTTTCTAGCAGAGGTAGGGCAGGGGTAGTTGTTGCAGTGTATAGAGCATGGATGATGAAAACTCTGTACAGGCCATGGTGTGAATTGTGCAATACTTTGAGTGGAACATGAGAATTGTGTTGTTTTGGTTTGGATTGAGGTGAGGATTCAGAGTCCAAAGGCTGTGAATTCTGGAGTTGTGCGGCGTCTTAACAGGGAAATGGAAAGGACGGAAGGTAAGGAGGAACAAATTTGACTACTTCACCCAAGACAGGCATTAGCTCGTGCATAGGCTAATCCCTGTTCCTATTTATAATGTATATGCCTTAGCCTCCCTTCTGTCCTTGTGGGGAAGTATACATCTATTGCAAGGATGTGGCCATGAAGGCCATACATAATCGACTGTATAATCTTCCTCGACCATCAGCAGCATGTCCGTAGGCATATATTCAATTCTTGGTCAATTCTCTTTTACCACGCGTCATATTATTCAATGCATATATTGCATATAGAAGAGCAGAGTATGTCTTCCCGGTAACACACATACATAAGGGTTGGCCAGAACCGTACATATATACCGTATATTTAATGATTTCCCTGCCAAAAATACCGTATATACACCGTATATATCGGTATATGGTCCTGGCCAACCCTACACGCACATACATGGTGTCATGTGCATACCACCCAGCTAACCAGCCTGTGTCACTTCAAGTATGAGCTACCTAACTTGAATGGTGTTTCACAGTTCGCCTTACTCACTCACCTCTTCTACCCTGACCCTTTGATACTATCCTTATATCCAATTTTACTTCCTTTCACTCCCTTGCAGCTCATCTAGCCCCTCATAGCTCGTATTTAGCCCTACCCCTTTCTTAAAACCCTGTCGTGCTCACATTTTAACCCTTTGCAGCTCATACATCTAGTTGTATCTGAACCACTTCCAAAGCCTGTTTTGCTAAAACTCTAACTCCTTGTAGCTCATATTTCTAGCCCTATCTACAACACTCTCAGAGCCTGTTGTGCTTGCTGTCCAGGGTCAGAATAGCTCTGAGGCCTCCCAAGAAGTGCCCTCTAAGTCCCTTGAAGAGCTGCTGAGTCATAACAAAGCGTCCCTCCAGTGGAGTGCGATCGTATCTGTCCAGGTACAGTATTGTTAATGTTTTGAGCTCCGTGCTGTTGATACTGTCCTCATTTACACAAACTCAATAAGCTGCCAAGGTACTAACGCATGGCTCTCCAATGGAGTACGATCGTGTATGTTAGTAAAAAAGAATTATCTGGATTATCTGACCTTGTGTATGCGGTTCTATGATTCGTGATCCATTGATCTAGAACGCCCCATAGGTCCTGTTTTCTCTCTGCCGTATCCATGCCGTGTGTAAATAACGTTTGTCATTGCCTGTCGAGTCTAGCAGCATAGCAGATAGCAATATAGCAGACAGCAGGATAGAAAGATACATCCTGTTTGCTCAGCGACGTCAACAATGGCCTGCAATTGTAATGCACAAGATGTGTGTGGCGATGCTTGCTTATTTGCACGACAAACATGTGTGCCGTATGTGACATACATTGCTTAACTTATACCTTTTACCTGTATATATCCACTTATACATAGATGCGAGGGACCGTGGCAGGGTGCCTGTACAAGTTGTCTCAGCATACAGAGTGCATGCATGGCATGAGTGCAAGGCTAGCAACAAGCAGGTACGTTTGTTGAATGGCTTTCATGTTTATGTGGCCGCTACTGCTGTTGTTATGATGTTGGTAGCTGTGCGCCCAATTGCCCTTCTATAAAGCGTTGTATGCATCCCTGCATTGGGCCTCCCTTGCACATACTATTGAGTATCACTACGCTACCATTGTTAAACTTCAGACGCGCTATAGCTTAGTTGCCGTGTGTCGATGATCCTTATTACTAATATGCATGCTTATTGCCTGCAGGCTAGTACCCTTAATAGCAGCTATCTTGTGCCCTCCAGACCAAGGTTGGTAGCACCTGATCTAAGTAAGCGCAACTACACGCTAGCTCATACACCATGATACCCACCCACCATGATTGATTTACAATGCAAGGTAAAAGGCGTTTTTCTAAAAGCGTCCCTTTATTTTTACTGCCGTTGTGTTGGATTTTCACAGGGAAAAAGAAGGCAAAGGCCAAGAGCAAGAAGCTCAAGCTATCTGATGCAGACTCTGTCAGCCTGACTAATATTACTGGGGCGTTGAAGGTGTGAGTCCATAAGCTGATTTCATGGCGTATCAAAAGCTTGAGGTGCTTGACACTTCTCTCCATCGTCCTAAGATGTCAGCCTAACAATCCCTTTGAAACTGTCTTGTGTCTGAACAGCTAATATTGCAACGTGCCTTTTTGGTGTGCTTTGTTGCCCACTCTTGCAGTGCAAGAGCAGTGCTTTGGTATGTGATTCCTAATGTACCCTCTTAATCAGTGCTTGTTACTGCTGCCTCAGTCATCGTGTGACGCATGGCCATTTTGGAGGGTTGGGAGCAAAGTGGCCCCTTCCCTCTTGCATTAACACCCGATTAACACCTGAGTACCTACAACACTTTCTTTCTTTGCTTGTATAAAGCAAAAAGGACTCACTTAAACGCAAAACATCTGTTTTATCTCTCTTAGATCTGTTCCGATTGAATTTGTTTTTGCGTCTATTTTTCCTTATACCTCTTTTGTCACAACTAAGTCATGCAATTGATGCAAGCACCCACGCGCAAATCTCACGCTTCCTGAGCTCTGTGTAACTTATAAACTTGCACTTTGTCCCTTCCTTTCCAGCTGTCGTCCAATTTCTGAGCTCTGTGTAACTTGCGCTTTGCCTCACCAGTTCCAATTGTCATCCAAGTCCATCCAATTGTCATTGTCCAATCCTTGTCATCCAATTGTCATCCAATTTTCATCTAATTCCATCCAATTGTCATCCAGTTCCTCACCCTTGTGGGTGCAAATGGGTACCGCGTGGCGAAGCTTGATGCACTTAAACACTTAGTAAGTATAATACACACTTGCACACAATTACACACATATACACACACATGCATGCGCACGTAGGGGCAAACACGTATACATACGCTTGCACATTCATATGCACGTGCAGCCACACTACACACATTTACGCATACACAGATACACACATTCACTCACACACGCCCTTCCCCCCCTTCAAAAAACACGCATGCACACCCATGGGGCAAAGCATATATGAATTCCCCTTTTTACCATTTCAAGCTGTGACGCTGCCTCTCTGGAGCTTGTTTTTTGGGTCCCATGATTGCTGAATAGCTAGCAGCTGTAAACACCAGGCAATGGGCAATAATGGGCAATAACAAATTATAAGGAGCTCCTCTTCACATTCCAGGTGACCCTATACAAAGAAGCGAACCACACTCTGCTGAGGAGAAATGCCCAGGTAACTTCTGTCTGCTGTTTTACAGCTGCGATGAGTGTTGTAAAGCTTACCTTAATGGAGTCTGCATTTTTCAAGATGAGTGCTAATTACGTAAGAAAAATCAAGCTTGCCTGCATTTTTACACCTAGCGTATTTGACCCTATCAGAATTGTTGCAACATAAACAGGGTGCGAGGCTATCATGTAATGAAAATGTTAAATTAACATATGTTGTGCAACGCTTTTGGTATTGCGAGGCTTACTTCTACAAGATAAATCATTTAGAAAATTGTTTGCGCGCATTAAGCTTTTGCGAGGTCCTTTAAAAGTTACGTAATCAACAAAATTCGATTCAGGAAAAGTTCTTCTGGGCTTTTCCCCTTTGTATCCTCACTTCTTCTGGGTACATCTGCTACTGATGATGATGATGATGATGATGATGATGATGATGATGATGATGATGATGATGATGATGACTGCCTGCTGCTTGCAAATACACCATGCTCCAAAAGCTTGTACCTGAGTGGCAGAAGCTGTGCCCTCACACGCTTCCCTCTTGGAGGGCTTGCACCCCATTGAAGGCTGCGCATGGGTCTGTCCACTGTGCCAACTGGGGCAGGAAAAATGGGTGCCAGGTGCTCGCAAGCTTGCTCAGGGCAAGCGTCTGGCCTCAGGAGCTCCCAGGGCAGAATCTTATCCGCTACTGGGTTGAAGGCTGCAACTCAGTCGTTATGATGATGCTCACCTTTTCAAACGACGTCTTTGCCAAATTCCACAAAATCTCCCGTTTGGAAAGATGAAACTTCCAAGGTCGAAAAAACCTAGTTCATTATTGGCTTGATTTATTGCAAGGGTCCTCAGCAATTAGTTTTTTACTCGCAAAACAACCAATTGCAGTACGGTATGCCCGTATAATATTACAATTTTGGAATTCAGAAACTCAGCCCGTTGAGCTCAGAAGCCCTGTACAATCTCAGGGAATTCAGAGTCTTTAGACTGGCCAAAGCCCCTAAAATTACATTGAAGCTAGACTTTGAGGTCGGGCAACCCTGTAGGTAGCTATCCACCTGGGAAATTATAGCAAATATGTCCTCATAAAAACATCAGAAATGGGTTCCAGAGGTCTTCAACCATACCCCACCAGAAAATAAATCAAATCTCCCAGTCTGAGAGCTACTACCGTCTACCGTACTGCGCTTTTAGTATTGCGAAGCCTAATTTGGTGAGTTGTTAAAATAATTAGATTGATTAGAATTAAATTGCGAGCATTGAGCTTTTGCGAGGTCCTTCAAAAGTTAGGAGACTTTGTAAAAATTGTGATTTTGGGGTTGTCACTGGGCTTCCCTTCCTCCTTTTAAGTGCCTCTGGGAGCTTCTGATTCTGCTGCTGCTGGAGGATGGCTGCCTGCTGCAAGCAAGCACACCGTGCTCCAGGAGTTTGCACCTGAGACAGTTGCAGCTCTGCCCTCAAACTTCTTTCCTGAAAAAGCTTGAACCCCCATTGGAGGCTGTGCATGGGTCTGCCCAAAGTCCTAAGTGGGCAGGAAAGATACATGCTGGTCAGCAGCAGGTGCTTGCATGCTTGCTCAGGGCAATGTCAGCTTCAGAAGCTCCCTAGCGGAACCATGTTTGCTTATCAGGGTGCAACTCGGCCACAATGATGACGGTTGCCCCTGGAATGATGGGTTTCCTTTGCGGGGCCCAGAATTGTCCCCACTGGAAAGTCGAAATTTTGCGAGGTTTGGAAAAACTTTAAATTTTTCGGCCTGACTTGTTGCGAAGGGCATCATTAATTAGTTATTTACATGCAGCATAATGAAAGCGCAGTACGGCATGTAATACATAAGTATAGAACCTTTTCCCATCTATTATCCTGAACATGCATTTTATAAAACAGATGGATGCTTTGGCCACAAGTTCTGACATCGATACCTGACTGAAAGTAAAAGAAGTTCTGTGTAATCTGGCTGTGAACAACTGGACACTGTACTGCAGTGGGCTGTGCTGATGCCTTCCCTTGCAAGACCTTTGGTACCTGAGGATCCAAAACTTCCTATTAGATCCTTCTGCTTACTTGCCCATGAACGCATTGGTTCAAACGTGTAACATTCTGTTGTGCAATGTTTCTTGTGCGAGCAATAACATGACACTTGGCACGTGCATCGTGCATTCTCAGGTGGTCCTAGCCAATGTGTCCACGGTTGCAGAGTGTGGGCAGATGCTGTTAGAAGCAAAGGTGCCGGAACCGTTCCTTGTCACAGTACCTGTGAAGCTGACCACTTTGGAGGTGAGGCACTGTCAATCATGTCAAGCAAGTGTGTTATTTAGTTTAGTTTAGTTTGGATTACAAAGGCATTCAACCTGGAATGGCTGCTCAACCTAAGTGTGTAATGCATCTTTTTTCAAAATCGTTGCAGCCTTCGGTTGCCCATGATAACTTTTGAGGAAGGGGCTCAGGCGATACAGATAGCCTATGATACTTTACAGATAGCCTCGCAGAAAGTGCTGCTAAGTGAGTATTAACCGTGTACTCATGTCCACGTCCTTCATTTTGCAGGTTGAGGCCCTGCTTCAAGAGTTCTGTGATGCACGTATTGGACCAAATGCTCTCAGCCCAGCATGAGCTTGGAACTGTCCAGATGTTTTTTTCAGGCAAAGATTTTTGGCCAGCCGTTGGCTGCAGCGCTCAATGCCCACAACTAAATATGTACCATTCATCTTTGACAATTCCGCTGGCTTTGATCGCCGACAAACAAAATTGCAGTGACCAGTTTGGCTGAACTCCGGAATTTTGAGCTGGCTGAAAGCCCAGCAAAAGACCTTGCCAGACAGCGTGACTCCAACATTTATGGCTACCTCTTTATTCATTATCTATGGTGCTGTCACGACGAATCATGGTACCAACTTAAGCATGGATTGCAAGTATGAGCCATATGGTGCGTTCCCTAACATTCCGACGATGGTGCTGGGCAGGCAGCAAATGCAAGACATCATATCCACTAGGGAGAAGGGGCTTTGCAGGCAACTTGAATGCCAGCAGATCCGCAACAAAAATCATACAGATGAAACGAGACATTGAACACAACCCCCATAAATATATGAGCAATACTCTTGGTGGTGTGCAGGCTTCGGCCTCCCAACCACCTGACCCCCATTGAAAAACTCTCTTATTTTTATTCTCCAGGTGGGATGTTGTGTGTCACTCATTTCAGACTTCGTGTTTACACCCTACGTATTGAGACAGCGGCATGGAATCAAAGTAACTCTCCCACCTATGACCTGTGTGACACTGATGATGTCCAAGATGAGCAGCATGTTCTTTTCCACTGCGCCAATCCCCACGTGATCTCTCTCCACAGGAAATATGCATCTCTGTTTCCCCAACAGGAGCCCACGATGTGTCTACTTTCTTGAGCCAGAACAATAACAAGCTTCATTTTTTCCTCCATGAACTAGTTGCGTTTTATGAGCAGGATAGCAGTCGTACTTCTTGACTGAAGGCCTTTCTATGTAAACCTTGTAAATCTTGTGTGTCTCTGCATCCATTGGGTGGTGCGGAACACCACAAACAACATCCTTTCCTAATCCATGCCGGTAGTGTTTAAACTATCTGCGTTCTCTTTTCTTTTTTTCTAGGAGCAATTGGAGCGCACTATGTTATCACAAATTTAGGTAAAAAACAAAGACATTTGCAACATTCTCCAAGAAGCCTCCGTTACTCTCCACATCATCCTTTTGGGTGTGGGCGGCACCATCTACAACACTCACACTCTGAAGCCTCTTAAGAACTGGGTCTTAATTCTCAAAGAATTAAGAAGCTTGCCTTTTAGCTCTATGTGCACTCTGTGAACTTCGCTGCTAAACTTGTTCATACCAGACGTGCCCTTTCCAGTACTGTTATTAACTCCCATCAGGAGCCAATTTCAGGCCAAGCCTGCAACCCTCTTAATCCCCATTGATTTTTCTTTTCCTTTTCGCGGTGGAGGAGCTTTACGGTACTCGGTACCAAAGTGGCCTATTTTCCTTAATTAATGTGGCCTTCTCGTACACGCTTTTGCCTTCTTCTCATCACCTTGGCTGTCCCCCCTATTTTCTATTATCGCTTCCAGCCTGCCTCTCTTGCTTCCCTTTTATGTATCAACTTTCAGTTTCGTTTCAACCTCGTAGTAGGGAGTTTGCTATCTCCCCTGGACCTATGTAATACCATGCCATCATCAATGTGGGGAGTGGCTTTTACTGCCTGCAAAGTTTCTTTCCTTTCTAAAAACCTACACCACAGTTTCGGAGTCGCTGATTTGCATGCCACAGCACACACGAAATAGTTAAGCTTACATGCCATCACCTTATCACACACATTTTGGTGTACCTTTGGGGATTGCTCCTGGCTGGTGGGATGACAGAAGAAGAAATCACAAGCCTGTGTTACATATCTATCTTTGCTTGGATATTTCCAACGTTCTCAGCAGTGCACTTTCTTGCCTTCGCCTTTCTGGCCTTAACTTTCTGGTCCAAAGAATGCGACATAACAGAAATAGAAGGCCCTACGAGCTCAGAATTTGTGACAAATGTGACTGGCACTCTGTTCAGGATGAGGAACACATTTTGCTGGACTGTCCGCATGAACATCTTGTTAGCATTCGCACACAGCGCGTACCGCCAGCTGGTCTTCCCACCTCAGTATGAGGACTTTGAGGACTTTTTTGAAGCGTTTGAGGACTTTTTTGAACCAACCAGATATTTGTGGTGTAGCCTCTTTTGTGGCTGAGTGCCTAGCCTTTTGCTTTCCCTTCTATTTTTGGTTTGGTTTCAGGCTTTTTCCAAGCTTCTGCTCAGATGCCCCCCAGAGGCATATATAGCGATGTAACCTTACCTCACCTTACATGCCATCAGACCCGCAGGATCATGCAGGAGAATAGACATCGAACACAGCCCCAAAACATACCTGAGCAATATTCCTGGTGGTGTGCAGGCACCTCTGCCTCCCAACCACCTGACCCCCATTGGGAAGATTTCCCCCATTTTATTCCTCTTGGGATGTTGTGTGACTCTGCATTCGTTGGGTGGTACAAGACACTAAACAACATCCTTTCCTAATCCAGCCATGCCGATTGTGCTTACACTATCCGCGTTCGTTCTCTTTTCTTTTCTGCATGCAAATTATTTAAGTTATCCAGACGAGTATGATCACAAACAATGAAGGAAACAATCCTAACCTACTCTGCTATCTGAAAGAGTGCAATTAAAAGTTTAAGGGAGGTCGTCTGTAGGCCTGAGCCGAATCAGTCGCTGAAATTCCAGGTTTCAAAATGATCGTGCTCCCTGGATATCAAACCAATTTATAACCGGTCAGCAAACTACCAGGTGAAAAGAAATCCCTGCCATTTTCTTCATTATCGTCTGCAGCTAGTAATAATGCTCCCGTCTTGCCTTGTCTAGAACCCTTTCCACTCTTTCTAAGAAGACGGGGTCATGTTCCGGGCGTGCTCCTGGGTGCTGGGCTTGTCGCAGGTCATGCTCGTCTGCTTCCTCATGAGTCAGCAAGACCTGCAGGTAGAAGAAACCCATGCAAGGAAGTGAGCCTATAACTCATCTTTGTCTCATTCTCTTGTCTTTGCTTCCTGAAAGTTCATCGCCAGGATATCCTCATTACTGAAGGCTTCAAGCCATTGCTAGACTCTTCTCTAATCTCACCCTGCCGCCAAACTGAACACAAAGTCAAGACAGAGGAATGAAAACATCAAAGACACAGCAAAACGCACCAGGTTGTCGACCGTAGCTGGCTTTGTAGAATCCCAGCGTGTTAAGCACAGATGTGAGGTCATACGCATGAGGCCTTTATCACCTCCGGGAAAGCGAGGAGCTTCGCCTTCTTTTGCGCTCCGTCCACGCCAAAGCTCTCGCAATAAATAAATCATCTGTGCGTACATCATAGGCGGCATACGGGCCAACACGTTGTGTATTTTGTCCTGGACAGTGACGGAGCTTGCACAGGGGTTCAAGCCCTAAAACTCCGGAGGCTACGAGGAGAATATTTGGCACGATTGTTTTTGCATGTATGCATGTAAGAACTGTCGCATTTACTTTGCTCAAATAACTTTTGTGTACGGTCCAAAACCACTCACATCGTCCATGTCAACAGGTAGTGGTGGGCAGCTTTCCCCATATCGAGACACTTCTCTCTGTCGCAGCATGTCCAGCTGCACTTCATACTGTGTGCAGAGGGCAAGCATGTGAAAGAGAGCAGGTGTGTCTTGATTTAATTTAAAATGGAGAGCGGCATGCAGTGTTGAATATGGTTTAATGTAATCTGGTTTACTGTAAATTTCATTCAGCAGGATTTGTTATGCTTCTCGCTTCTGCTGCATTTGCCTCTTATGCCTAAGCAACGTGTGCCTGCTTGTATGGATGCTTAACAGCCAGCCTGCGTTTCTCATCCACTCCAAGAAGCAGCAGCATTTTCGACTTGGCGCACATTTCTCGAATGTGCCTACTCAATTCTTGCTTTTTGCAAAGCAGGCAAACCCTATCCCCACCCTAGAGCATGAAGCAGGAGCACCTATACAGGTATACACATCCCTTCCCCTCACCTGCTTCCCTAATGAAGCACAACACACACAGACACATTCATTAGAAGTAAAAGTATCCAATTTACCCCCTACCAGCTTGCCTTATGTAGCATAACGCACACCCTCTCAACTGGCAGTGGTGGCCCCGCCCCCCCACCTGCTTCCCTTGCAAGCGGAAAATGGGTGTGGTTTCAAAAGGAGTGTTGGCCAACTGGCAGAGTATCCAACCTGCTGCCGCCATCCCAAAGGCGCTGGGCGTAGTCCCCAGCACAGGGATAGTGCGTACGCGGAAATTGGGTACAATCTGCAATCACGACAAGCACAAAGCAGGGGCAAGTACAGATATGCTGCAAGCTGTTGAACGAAAGAGTGGTGTGTATACACAGAACCCAGGCAATGGCGTGCGTGGAGCTGAGTGAGGGCAATCAAACCAATCCCAGAATCCAGGCGGCCTCGTTTGAAATTTGTTTGGCGATACAGTTGTGCTGGTGCAAAGACGAACACGGATGGGTGGATGGTGGTGTATATAAACACTCCATGCTGGGCTTGTGGGCGCAGCAAGTGCTTGCAAATGTCAGGAGTAATTTATGAAAAGTAAGCGACAGGCAGGCCACAAAACACTACCGCTGTTCCTTACGGAGGCACTTGTCAGGCAAAATATACATGCGTTTGGACCATGCACGCAGCTGGTGAAAAGCCTCTTTTTGATGCACAAGATTGGCCACAAAACACAGCACTAATTCAGATTAGTAGCTGCCAACGTTCTAGACGAGGTTTAGCAGGGGACAGGTGCCGTAAAGCACAGGAGTATGAAATGGTAAAAGGGTGCTGTGTAGCTGTCACACACAAATCACTCGCCCGAACTTCTTTTTCAAAACCATCCCAACAGTAAATTGCTGAGTTCAGTGTGTAACACTTGAACTCCAGCTCTTGTAGAGCAGCAAAGTGATATCACTTTATCACTCTTGCTTGTTATCTGTGTTTCTCCAGGTGTTTCTCTCCTGTTTCTTCATCTTTTTATTTCCAGGTCCTCACGACTGCTCTTCTTTCCTAGCTTAGTATTAAATTTGTTTTCTATTCCCTTGGGGCAGATTGTGAGGACCATGGTCGTTAGCAGTTTGTGTTGAGTCCTTGTGAATAATTCCACCGCCATCTCACAATGCAAATGGAATAGAACCACTGTGCTTCTTTCTATTCACCTGGTAATCCGAGGGGGTCCCGGCCAATACTTCCTCGCTAGCTACTAATTTGCAGCGAGGCTTCTCTGTACTCATCAGCACTGGCACCCCACTCTCAATACCGTGGTCATTCCGCAGCCTGCATGCATGCGTGGTTGGCACTGTGTTGCAGCACTGGAGGCACTGTCTGATGCAAGATGCAAGTCATGCTAGTGCCTTGTCACTCTAAGTCAGTGGCATGGAAAAACATAGCTTTTGCTTCAAAATTAGGTTTATGCTGGCACCGTATTTTGTCAAGAGCCTCGTACAATTATACCTTTGCCAATCAGTTATTAATCGTTACACAAAATTTGAATCATCATTCTGCAGCCTGTAAGTAATTTGTTAAGGCAAGAGAGACATATCTTAACTTAGGCAACTTGGTGGTCAATGCAGTACACTACGTTCAAGTTAAGATCAAGTCTCTGCCTCAGATGACACACATCCTACTGCACATTGTGAAGCTGTCAAGGGAAGGAGTAGAGTGGCTTGTTATATTGGCATTTCTTGCTTTGGATTTCCTTGTCGAGCATTAGGGTAATCACGTTATCACGTATGCACAACGTAAGCACATAATTATGGTGCTTTTCAGACTTGCTGTCATACACGGTGCCTTCAAACGTGCTTCGATCCCTACAAATACTTTGATTTTTTTTCCATCGCACCTAAAGCGCAGCGCTTTTGCAAGGGCGTCAGAGGCGGACTCCCATAGGTCGACCACGTGCAAGCGCGTAGGGTCTGCCTTTGCACCTGGGGAAGACAATCAGAAATTTAGAGGGTGACGTAAAAAGGCATAGTAGTGTGTGGTGTGTAGTAAACAGGCCTTAACTCCTCACGCGAGAAAAATACCATGATATTGAACTTCAGGCAAGTCGAGAGAGAGAGAGAGAGAGAGAGAG
>Ga0307945_1000948_pt1:0-17500 | contig 21754 bp, 22 predicted proteins | sample OrgLakmetagen228_FD_201818 | JGI IMG/M metagenome (GOLD analysis project Ga0307945, IMG submission 201818) | Saline water microbial communities from Organic Lake, Antarctica - #228 | ecosystem: Environmental > Aquatic > Non-marine Saline and Alkaline > Saline | place: Antarctica: Organic...
ATCAGCACCTAGCCTCACAGAGGAACAGCATCTATAGCACTATATCAACACTACATTTCCAGCTGCTGCCCTGCACTTGAACACTAGAAGCCACCAACATGTTCGAAGTTTTGACACATACTCAGTTTAAAGTGATTTTTTGCTCTTATTCTTTACTACACCTGCAGGTGCCCCATCTACCAGACCTCGGTCGACACAGTATGTGAGGAGATGGTGGCACCACGATTCAGCAGTAGCAGCAGTTAATCCATGCTCAGTCTCAGTAGGTTATACAGTACCAGTGCAGTAGGTTGTACAGACCAGCAGACCAGTCGGTTGTACAGACCAATTTCAGTAGCCTCACACTCGTGTTCAAACTCCAGTTGTCCCTGCGTTTCCAACTAGTCCAACTTATTTGTGTGCAATGTGTGTGGGTTTTGACCTTTTGAAAGGTAACTATTTTCCAGTATGCGTCTACTTTGGTGAACCAACGCCTACACTTTGATGTGTTTTTGCCTACTTTTTCTCGTGTCTTTAAGGTTAGCATTTTCCAGTTGCGTCACAGCCCTTTTTTCACTTGGTTTGTTTTGAGGTTTACCTCGTTCTCATAGGTTGAGCAGCCATTCCAGGTTGAATGCCTTTGTAATCCAAACTAAACTATTATCCCATACCAGATCCCCTTCAGGCTACTGACAAGGAACAGTTTATTGTCTCAAAACTATTCTTTGAGGAAAAAATATGGTCAAGACTAGTATTTCAGCCTATTACTATGTCACGACGAATCATGGTACCAGCTTAAGCATGACTTGCACGTCTGGTCTATAATACTAATGGCCTAGAAATAATGAGACATTTGTCGGGTGTGGACAGACTATTCTGTATAATTCCATCTTGATTACTCAAGTTCAAGACAAAGGAAGAAACGCATTTGAAGGTAGCAGGCAAACGAGAGCAAGAATTGGGCATTGGTCCCACGACTTTAAAACGGGCATAAGAAATCTGTCGCAAGATGACACATACATCCCTCCTATAAAAAGAAAAGGAACCCTCTCACACAACCAAAAAAGGTTACCGCTCACACAAAAAGAAGGAAGTAGACGAGGAAACAGACGCATCAACCCCGTCCGATGTAACCACTGTATGGACATTACCGCTTGTTTTCATACACAGCAAGTTAGATACAGGGAGGAGGCCACGTTAGGTGCCCACACCAAGCAGCCCCTCACAGCACTCACAACACTCCACCAATTTATCCCTCACAACTTGTAGAAGCAAAAAATGTGCGATTACCTACAGGCAAATTGCCGTGCACTCAAGAGGTCGGCCAGTTCACGCTCGCTCCCTTCTCTCTTAAAAGCACCACTCCCGTATTTAAAGCTATAGCTACCAGTGCACAATGAAACCTCAAATCGTTGTCAACTTTAGTAGAAAAAAGGGCGTAGAAAAGTAAATGATTGTTTTACTGGTAGGCGGTAAATACACAATGATACAACTCACTAAAAACTTCTGTTGCCCTGCAAGCTTCAATCTTCCATCCCTTCTATTTCAAGCTCACTCAAACACCTATTCTCCTGCAAACTTCAATCTTCTGTCCCACTAGCAAAATACACAAAGGCAGGCAGTTTTATCATCTAGCATTTCAGAGCTGTTGCACATCGTGGCAGAGGACTTCAAATTGACATCAAGCAGCCCTATGCTGTGCAAAAAGCCATCCACACACCGGTGTACACATTCCCTGTTCCTCCTAACGCGATCAAAACAGGTGGTTTTGCGTGGAAAGCACTTGCCATAGTTTGATCTCTCTAAATCAACAAACAATTGGGAAGCACTCAAGTGGGAAGCAGTTGACCTTAGTTCGACCTCTCTGAATCAACAAACGAGTGGGAAGCACTTGACCTTCGTTCGACCTCTCTAAATCAACAAAAGGCACTCCACTTGTCAGAATACGATCCCTCTCACGACGAAGTTGTCAACCCCATGATGTTGCAACGGCCTGCTATTTAAAATAAGAGAACAGGTCCCTCTCATAGTGCGGGTGCATCGTCCCAAACCAGCGATCCCAGTGCGTGAAGTAGAGGGAGAAGTGACGTGTGGGAAACCTGAGTGTGCGCCGCAGAAAGTGGTGCAGTTTCTGGTCTTGGAGTATGATATGTGCAGGGTTGGCCAGAACCGTATATATACACCGTATATGACCGTGTGTGTGGTGATTTCCCTGCTAAAATTACCGCATGTACACCGTAAATACCTATAAATGTATGGTCCTGGCCAACCCTAGATATGTGCGTGTAGCCTGAGATGGTGCACCCCCAGTGGATAAGGTAGAGAGAGAAGTGGGGTGTGGGAAACTGGAGTGCGTGGCGTTTGAAATAGTGTGGAGTGAAAGTAAATGAATTGCATGTGGATGCTGGGAAAGCTGTTCTAATAATTTAAGATGTGCTGGCGGTTATGGGCATCAAGTCAGCAAAGATTCTACAAGGTATCTGGCTGACAGGATCTGTATGCTCGGGCAAGTTGTGTACATGCCTCTTGGCTGCAGCATTTTATATTTCATTGTAGGCATGGGTAGAGAATCAGGATGGACAGCTTGCTCAGAATGCTTAACTTTTCTACTGCTGAATGCTGATCTGCAATACTGAGAAATGGCTTGGAGATTTTATTGTAGGCATGGGTGGAGAATCAGGATGCCGTCCATCCTGAATCCTCCACCCATGCCTACAATTCAAGCCATTTCTAAGTATTGCAGATCAGCATTGCAAGTTGTCTCACTTTTCAACTGTTAAATTGTGATCTGCAGTAACAGAGTGTCCGCTTCAACACACTGCTGCTGAAACAGCATGTGCAGACACGGCCATGCTTTTGAGATGCTGCTTTCGTGCACTAGGAAGTCTGGCGATCAGCTATCCAGCTGTGGGATGCTTGCATAGGGCACATTGCCTTTCGACGGATTGCCAAGTATCCCCATGCCTTGTGCATCCTTCCTACTGCCATGCTTCCCACTCAGTTCCGCCTGCCACGCACATACGTGCACAAACAAGCATACCTCCACACACACTCACACACAAAACATGTATACACGCACGCACACATATACAAACACACACATGCACGCACACACACATACACACACGCACGACACACATGCATACATACATGTGATGCATGTCATGGTGCTGCACACACACACCTGTGATGCATGTCATGGTGACCCACAAACACACACACCTGTGATGCATGTCATAGTGCTGCTCACACACACACACACCTGTGATGCATGTCATGGTGCTGCACTGTGTTCAGTGCCTGGCCCTTGTTAGCGTCCTTTGGGCCTTTGAAAAGCAGCAGCAGAAACCCCTCCACCGTGGGGATGAAGGGCGCAATTTCATAGCCGGCATGGCCACCTGTGTGTGTATATGTGTGTATATATATGTGTGTATATATATGAGTATGTGTGTACGTGCGTGCGTGCGTGAGTGTGTGTATTTGTGTTTGTGTGTTTGTGTGTTTGTGTGTGTGTATGTGTGTATGTGTATGTGTGTTTGTGTGTTTGTGTGTGAATGCGTGTGTGCATTTGTGTGTGCATGCATGCATTTGAACGTGAGTGACTGTGTGTGTATCTTTGTGTGTTTGTGCGTGCGTGTGTGTGTGTGTGACTGTGTATGTGAGTGTGTATGCTGGGGGAGGGGGGGGTGCTTGTTCATTTGCATGCTTTACTATGCATGTGCATGTACGTCTTTCCTATGCACGTGCATGTATGTCTTTACTATGCATGTGCATGTACGTCTTTACTATGCATGTGCATGTACGTCTTTACTATGCATGTGCATGTATGTCACAAGCACCAGTGCAAACGTGCAATGCTGCACACCTTCATGTATAGCGGTAGTAATGAGATGATACACCCGGTGCAGGCCAGCTGGCATCGGAAGCAGCATGGCCACCAACACCTGCAGCAAAGCGCGGTCGCCAAGGGCGTATATGCGTGAGAGCATGTGTGTGTGTGTGTGTGTGCGTGCGTGTGTGTGTGTGTGTGTGTGTGTGAGTACACGTGTGCGTACATGTGTGTGTGCGCACGTGCGTGCGTGCATGTGTATGTGTGTGTTGGAGGGTGGCATAAGCAAGGCATGCCACTCAGATGCAATGACTGCGACAAGGCAGGTTTTTCATGTGCATGTGTGTGTGAGCATGTGCGTGAGTGTGTGCACGTTTGTGTGTGTGTATGTGTGTGTGCACGTTTGCGTGTGTGTGATATGGGGATGTTACGTACTTTACACGTAGTACGCGTCACACAATCAAGGGACACCCATCAGCACCACTTGTGTTTGTGTCACACATTGAAGATACATCTATCAGCGCCATACAACATTAAGGCACGATCGCCACAATCACGCGTTTGAGTTGTCCACGTGCACTGATTTAGGCAGCAAATTTGATACACACACGCACACACAAACTCACATACACACAAGCACACACGCGCACACACACCTCATTCGCAAACACACCTCATTCGCAAACACGATTAATGCCTCCACCACGTGAAAGCTGTACCCCGTGAAAGCGCTGGGGACCTTCGACCTGCACGCGTGCGTTATTGGCAACGTGTGTGAGCATATTCGACCTTTTTTTTATATTATCTTTTTTTATATTATTGCCCACCACTTGACACACAATCAAGCCTTTCAACATGTGCAGGTTTTGTGTCTTGCTGGCATTCTTCAAAGCAAATGTTGAAAATTAACCTGTACAGCAAGAAAAAGCTTCAGCACGATCTGCGATTACACTTTTGTCAAAAGTGAAATATTTGACAAATGTGCCTCGACGGTCTGAAATGGGCGCACTCATTGCCACTCAAATCCTGTTTGGCCTTTGAAACCTTTGGCATTTGAAACAAATTTCGACTCAATACTTGATTTTGCTAGGCTGCTAGTGGAAGCAAGTTCAATTTGAATGCAGCATAAGGGGGACAGGAGCCTGGGAGTTGCTGAGCATAGCAGGGGGAGGCCGAGAAGTTCCTCTCTGCCCTCTCAAAGGAACGAGCTGAATATCTGAATAAGCGGTGCGCTACCGAGTACGAGGGAGCAGCGCGTTTAATGCACGTGGTCCCAATGTATGTACATACGATGCATGTATGTGCATATGTGCATGCGCCTGCAAAGGAGGTGCCTGTTTGTTCATTGGCCAATATCCAAAGGAGTTTATATGCACAGTGTTATAGTAAAGTAGTTATATTAAAAATCTCCTTTTTTAAATCTATAGGAGTTTGTATGCACAGTAGTATAGTACAGTAGTATAGTATGTAGTGTAGTACAGTAGTACGGAGTTTGTATGCACAGTAGTACAGTACAGTAGCGCAAAGTACTTGTTGTGTAGGGTTGGCCAGAACCGTACACATGCACCGTATATGACCGTATATTTGGTAATTTCCCTACCAAAAGTACTGTTATACACCGTGTACATATGGGCATGATTAACCCTACTGTTGCTTATGGTGGCTGATGTCACATGCTTCTCGATGCAAAGGCCTCGTAGTGATCTGCCACGTAACCTGGTAAATGTAGTGTGTTTAGTGATACAAGGCTCCCTAGTGCAACAAGAGGTGTTGTGTAGCGCATGTACAGCTGCAATTATCTGCCATGCACGTATGGTGTATGTAGTGTATGTGTAGATGCAACGGAATTAATAGCGCAATTTGCGATACCCTGCCACGCACTTGTGGTGGATGTAGTGTATGTGTAGATTCAATTATTAGCGCATGTAACGATACACTGCCATGCACTTGTGGAGAATGTAGTGTTCGTATAGATACAACATAATTATTAGCGCATGTACACGCAAGTACGATACACTGCCACGCACTTGTGGTGGATGTAGTGTATGTGTTGATACAAGGGTCCCCAGTGCAGCATACGGTGAGTCCAGTAGAACCAGCAGTCGTGAGAGTAGTCCAGCAGCCCCACCACGATGCAGCAGTACAACACCTGTATGTGTGTGTAAGTCTTAACGTGTGTTTGTGTGTACGTGTGTGCGTGTGTGCATATATGTATGTGTGAGTGTGTGTGTGTGCATGTGTGCATATGTGTGTCCTTTGTGCGTGTGTGTGCGCATGTGTGTGTGCGTGTGCGTGCATGTTTGTATATGTGTGTGCGCACGTTTGTTTGCACATTTGTGTGACGGTGCAGGCCAAGTTCTGCGTGACGTGCATGAAGAAGTCGTCTTGCATGCATCACTGGACGACATAGTTCAGGCAGTGTATCCACGCGCTTTTATGCTCTGGAGATGAAATGAGACAAGACAGCTAGGTAAGTAGTGCAATCACAAAAACAAGCAACCCACGTGTGGCAACGTGTCAACGGGACTTGTGTAGATTTGGCTCCACCCACGAGCATGCATGGCCTCCACGGTGACCCACACCAAGGCCTTTACGGCTAGAGGACCTGCAGAAGGCAAGTTTCAAGGAAATACAGGTATGTGTGTTTGATATTGTTTGTGTGTGTGTGTGCGCGTGTATGAATGTAAATGTGTGTGTGAGTGTGTGTATGTGTGTGTGTGTGTGTAGGTGTGTGTGTGTGTGTGCGTGTGTGTGTGTGTGTATGAGAGATCTTTGGTATTTCAGATACCCCTTCTCCAAACAAAAATGTTTGCCTTCAATGGCTGTTAATCTTTTGTAGGCTTGTGAGTCAAAGAAATATAGGAAAGATCATGGGAAGGATCTATTCAGTCATCTGAAAAAGCAAGAGGAATTCCTTTGACCGAAAGGACGCACAAATTGGCGTCAAATGCACGCATGCACTGCTCTTCAGCCAAAACACAAGTTCTTTATTGACCACACGCATAATCCTGCAAAAGAAGTTCCTGAACTTGCAGGCGGATGCAAGCCTGCTGTACGCGCACAAAGAGCTACAGCAAAACCCTCCCCACGAACGTTTTGGCTGCTGCTGTTTCAGAGAGCCTTTTTTGAGATATGCACTCAACAAAAGCGCTCATTCTGCATGTAGATCAAGCTTCCTATGCCATGAGCACAGTGTGTGCAGTCCTGCTGGGGGCACGGCGTTAATTACACACAAGCGTGCCTACCAATGCTGAAGAAGGCATCTCGAGCCACGGCTCCCTGCTTGCGTGGCTGCTGCTGCACATTCTGAACCGGGAAAAAGAGGGGCACGCAGAAGTGGAGAAGGGCGCCCACTAGGTAGTAGAACGCACACAGCTGCGTGAAGGCTGGGACAAAGCCTCCCCCTGCACAAAGAGGGTTGTCAGGTAAGCACTGGCAAAGGCCCTTCTGTGAACAGCGGACGAGCAGCACCACATGTGAATGCTTACCATACAAGGGTTTCAAAGGCCCAAGAGCATCCATTTGGAGCAAAAATAAACTAGCCCATACTCCAGGTTTCCCCCTACTTGTGATCGGGTAATAATAATTTTAATAATTTGGTCCTAAAAAATTAGGCCCAATCGCGTTGAGTCTTGGACGAACCTACAAAGTTAACACCAAAACATACAACGGTTGAGTTTCGAAATAAAAATATACAACATGTTCCCTGTTAGAAGGCTGCTCCCTATCGCAACGGAGTCTTTACAACAGAGCACATTGCCCTCGACATTGACATTGCCACGAAGATTTACCAGCCCGTCGGATGCTGCACACGCTGAGGCAGCTACGCAACCTGCGTCTCCCGCGAGACCGCAGGTCGTGCTGCAGCAGACTCGCTCGCCCCGATCGAAGCCACGATGGTTGGAGGAATTCGGAGTGATCCGCACGGACTGGACGTGAGTGTCAGGAGGAGAAAGGATGGAGTGGGGGCAAACTTGCCGAGTCACTCTTGCAAAAACGCGCACATCTGAGCCCATCCAATGTTTTGGGTTTAGGGAGGACACTCATGTTTTGGATTGGGCTCAGATGTGCGCGGTGCAAAAACGCGCACATCTGAGCCCAATCCATGTTTTGGGTTTAGGGTACACTCATTCAAAGATACACACACACGTCCTCCTCCATCACACACATCCTTGCACGCCACACTCGCAGCCGTGAGGAGGTGGCAGAGGTGTATCACACGCCCATCCTTGACCTTGTGCACAAGGCCGCCACGGTGCACCGCATGTACAATGACCCACAAATGGTGCGTACACTTATCAATACAGTGCATATGCACACACATGCACGCGCGGTGCACACACACACACACACACACACACACACATACACACACACACACACACACACACATACATACAGACACACACATGCACACTCAAGAGCACATGCACGCACATGCACGCACACGCACGCACGTGCATAAACACATGCACGCACAAACACACATACACAAGTACACATACACATGCACGCACGCATACGCATACGCATGCACATATGTACACACACACACACACAGACACACAGACACACACACACACACACACATACACACGCACGCATGCAGGTCCAGAGGTGCACGCTACTGAGCATCAAGACCGGGGGCTGCCCAGAGAACTGCAACTACTGCAGTCAATCGAGCCATTGGGATGAAACAGGGGTCAAGGCAGAGAAGCTGCTAGAGTTGGAGCCGGTGTATCAGGTGAGGGGGTAGAGGGGGATTGCTAAATCTTTTTTTGCGAAGAGATCACCGCAGCTGTATCAAGTGAAGGGAAAAGGGGGATGGCTGGGAGAATGTGTTTTGCAATGATGAGTGATTTATACAATGATTGCCATAGAGCGTCGTTGCTCGTGTCACCTTTGGTTCAATAGCATCGTCCAATATCATTGCTGAAATTCACTATTGCCGTCACTCAAAGCACCATCGATTCAGGCACCGCTGGTGTGTTGCTCTGTGGCGTGGCGTGCTTCCCGCAATACCAGATTTTACAGAGAGAGCAGGCCCAAAGATCACATGCTTTGATGTTAATGCTGGTATACATTGTGTTTCACTGCATCAAACAACTAGGTCCTCGATGTATCACGTTAGAAGATGAGTGGGTGGGGGTGCTGACAGGAGTCGTTACGCATCTGCGTGCTGTGAAAAGGCAAGAGTGAAGCTCTACCGAACATCGTGCAGAGAGATGTCCACATTTTGCTGCAGTTAGTGAAGCAATTTTGAAACACTTACACCACAGCGTAGTTTAGTTTAGTTTAGTTTGGATTACAAAGGCCTCCAGCCTGGCATGGCTGCTCAACCTATACAGCGTAGCGCTTGATGCATCGACTAGAGATTTCTACAATTGGAGTATGAAGCCCTCCTTATTACGCTGTTTGTTGTCCTCAGCATTTCCAGTCAATTGGGACTAGATCGATGTCTTGGTAGTAGGGTATGCAATATACATAGCAGTTCCAGCCGATTTGGAATAGATCGATGTGTTGTTGGTAGGGTTTGCCAGAACCATATACATATGGTGTACATACAATTTTTTTGCAAGAATTTCATCTAATATGCGGTCATATACGGTACGGTGTATGTATATGGTTCTGGCCAACCCTATTTGTTGGCTATCTGCTACTTTTTTACATAATGGACGAGGGGTCTCTGTCTTTGGCAACAGTGCGTGGCAAAAACATACACGTACTCCAGATACTAGTATACGTATACGTAATTTACCGTCATCTTTTCTGTGCCTTATTTTCACTCAACTCAATGATAAACATTGCATATGTTGTAGGCTGCTGCAACACATACTGATCGTGCTGCTGGCAGGCATGCTCACACATCACTTGTGCAACAGGCAAAGCTGCACCACGCAATGTGATTTGTGTATGTATGCAGCTTGAAACTTTCCACAGCTACATGCACACAATTCTCCAAATTTCTGTGAGCATATTCTTAAGTGTGAATTCATTTCTGCTACAGGCGGCGCTGCGGGCGCACGAAGCAGGCAGCACGCGGTTTTGCATGGGTGCTGCATGGAGGGGGCCCTCGCAGGTGTGTGTGTGCGTGTGTGTGTGTGTGTGTGTGTGTGTGTCGGTGTGTGTCAAAAAAAATTGCTTTTGGCTGTGACCAGTGTAAACACAGCAGTCTAGCTTGCAGCTCGAGTGTGGATGTGGATGTGTGTGTGTTTGTGCCTTGGTTTGCTGGTTTCTGTTGCCTACACCCTAGCTTGCTGATCAAGAACACTGTGTCCACACAACATGCTCAAACATCACCTTCTGCCGTGGTATGAATTTCGCGCAAGTTTCTTAAGTGCACAACCTGTGTATGTGTTGGGTGTGCGCAATTTGCGTATGTGTTGGGTGTGCAACCTGCGTATGTGTTGGGTGTTATGTTGGGTGCGCAAGTTTCTTAAGTGCACAACCTGCGTATGTGTTGGGTGTGCGCAACTTGCGTATGTGTTGGGTGCGCAACTTGCGTATGTGTCGGGTGTTATGTTGGGTGCACAAGTTTCTTGGGTGCGCAACCTGTGTATGTGTTGGGTGTGCGCAACTTGCGTATTTGTTGGGTGTGCGCAACTTGCGTATGTGTTGGGTGCGCAACCTGCGTATGTGTTGGGTGTTATGTCGGGTGCGCAACCTGTGTATGTGTTGGAATTGTTGAGTGAGGGTTGATATCAGTCCTGTGACAGGGGGCTGCAAGCATCACAGTCTATTGGCGTCACGTGTTGCTCCTGTTATGAACTATTTTCAAAATATGCGACCTCATGTCTAGCTGTTGATAGCTACAAACTCACTTTGAGGTTGATGTTAAAAAGTGTTGGCTATGGCGCATGAACAAATTAAGTCTGAGTGTTTGGTAGGGGGGCCGGTCATCTCTTTCCAGCGTCCGAACCTTATAATGCATGACTTGTATCTATAACAAGCACCGCGTTTTCAAAGTAGGATGGCCCATGCCAGTGGCACTGTGCACTGTAAACACACGCATGCATCGCTTCTATGACACGCACTGCCTTTTCAAAGTCCCCTCTCTTGAACTAAAACGTACGCATGCACATAGGTCGGCCCACGCCAGTGGCAGCGTGTGCTGGACATGGTGTCTAAAATCAGAGGCCTTGGCATGGAGGTGTGCACGACCCTGGGCATGGTCACCCCTGAGCAGGTGTGTGTGTGTGTGTCTCTGTGTGTGTGTGTGTGTGTGCGCGTGCGTGCATGCGTGCCGTCCTGAATTTGGGCTTGAGCCTGTGCTAGCTCCACTGCCTTCACTGTCAGAACCTACGTTTGCTTGTATCTTGCTGGAGTTTTCCTGTTGGGAGGAGTAAGCATGAACGCACGTTTTATACTCATGGTCGCCCCCGTGAAAAAATCACCCCCCTGTCAGCCAAACAGTCTTACTTAACTTTGCGCAAGCATATCTCTGCACCCACTCCACCAATCCGTGACCTGAGACATGCATTGGATAGCTGGTTTTTTGTTCTTTTAGCAGATATATTATATATATAGCAGGCCTGAATGTGTTCATCCACAACTTGGACACGATCAACTACTCTCACAACTATGTCACGTTTCATTTGTGCACCTGCAGGCTGCGCAGTTACGAGACGCAGGCCTGACTGCATACAACCACAACTTGGACACCTCGCCTGAGTACTACAGCCAGGTCACAAGCACCCGGAAGTACGAGGTGGGTGGCGTGGGTGAGCACGTTGCATGCTGCGGATTGAGGTCTGCTGGCTGTAGCACGTATGATCTGGAATCCCCTTATTTAACATCGCTAGGTCATAAGTACGCGTAAATACAAGGTAACATTGGTGTGTAGTAAGTTTGTGTGTGTGTGTGTGTGTGTGTGTGTGTGTGTGTGCATGTGTAGGTGTGTGTGGGTATGGGTGGGTGTGGGTGAGCGCATGGCGTGAGCTGTGGTTTGCAGGTTGTACTTTTTTGGGGCATTTACATGTTCTGAACTCCCTTAGTAATAGCTGCCATGTTCAGATACACAAAAGCACAAATTGGGTACCATTGTTGTCATCCCTTCGACATTAAGCACAACATCTGTTGCAGGCTGTGTGTGTTTGGTAATGCTCGCGTACTGATTTTCATTCTGTTGTATTGTTGCTGCACATAAAGTAAAGCAACGGAAAGCTGGGATAGCCAGCATTGCTATTCGCATGTGCGGGTGTGCTGTTGCTTGATGTGTGTATGTGTGTGTGTTCCAGGTGCAGTGCAAGGAGAGAAGGTGGCAGGGGAAGATTGACAAGTTACAGAGACGCACACACACATACACACACTGTTGCTTGTAACAAACGCAATCACATGTCACTACTTACAATTGCCGAGCCGCTGTCTTGGCCCGGAAGCCGAGCACAGCTTTGGGTTGTCAAGAACCATATATGAACGGCGTATGCACAATTTTTGGCAGGGAAATCACCGAATATACAATCACATACGGTGTATATATACGGTTCTGGCCAAATTTACACTCGCTACGTTCTCCTCTCCTGTTTGTCTGTGGACCACACTAGGCTCAATAACATAGAAGCCTGCAGCGGTTCAAAAATCACCCCTGATCCCACCCCCATCCCCTCCACAACACCACAGCAGCCAGGGCACGTCACACACTCACCTCCCCCTCCTCTCTTGTTCTCCTTCCATCCTGCCACCGCTTCTTAGTTACCCTTCCCAAAACTGCATGAAAACAAAGACAACGTTGCCTAATAGCTTGATGGGGCTGAAACCAGAGTGTTCAATGGCTCCCCCAACTCTAGCTGCTTCATTTTGTCCCACCAAGTATATATGCAGGCCACTTCGGTTTAAAGTCATCAGGCCTGTAACTACAGTCAGTGCTGTTCGATGTCTTGTGCTGTTCCAACACACTAATACTGTTTTTACACGTGCATGTGATTTTGCAGGATCGGTTAACTACGTTGCAGGCAGTGAGGGAAGCCGGCATCAGTGTATGTGCAGGCGGTATCATTGGGCTGGGTGAGGGTCCTCAGGTGTGTGTGTATGTGTGTGTGTTTGTGTGTGTGTGTGTGTGTGTGTGTGTGTGTGTGTGTGTGTGTGAGAGAGATTCCGAACACATGTGCTCACAGCGCTACATGATTGAGAATTGATCCAGAGTGTCCAGTCCACTTCGTCACTAAGAATTAAAAATTGTTTGCGCCACTCTTGTGCAACCCTTTGCTTTATCTTGTGCAACCAAGGTGTGGTTTTAGTTAGAATGAGCCTTAACATCCAAAAAATGCTACGCGTAAATGAATTGTACATTACTGCACAGCCAATCATGGTCTTCACCCGGGACTGTGTGAGCCTCATCTACCCAGTTGGTTACGCATACTCGATTCGCACACAAACACACATGCACACACACACATATATCCAGGACCGTGCGGGGCTCATCCACCAGCTGGCCACATACATTTGCACTCAATACTCATTCCGCACATTTACTAACACATACACACATGTATACATCCAGGACCGTGTGGGTCTCATCCACCAGCTGGCTACCCTTCCAGAGCACCCAGAGTCTGTCCCCATCAACCGACTGGTAGCCATCAAGGTGTGTGTGTGTGTGTGCGTGTGAGTGTGTGTGTGTGTGTGCATGTGTGTGTGTGCGCGTGCATGTGTGTGTGTATGTGTGTGTGAGTGGGACGCACAGGACAATCTATGCAGGGTCTCAACCAAAAGACATGATACATCTAGCCTGCCTTTCCGGAAAAACGGCAAGAGCCACTGTATGCTGCTGTGTGACTGCACAATAAAGTCAGATAGGGTTTGCTGCGGGTCTTGACAGAGTCTTTTGCAAGATAAGGTAAGGTAAGGTTACATCGCTGTACACGCCTCTAGGGCATCTCAGCGGAAATTTATTGCAAAATAAGCTAGATTAATGTTTATGAAAACAGCAGAGGGCTTCTTTGCATCATAATGGTTTTCCTGAATAATGTCTCCAAAGTGGGGGAGGAACACAGAGTGCTACGCTGGCTAGTTGAGAGTCATATGCAGGACTATCTATAAACACCGCCCGCTTATGGGATGTCCATAGTTTTGGCCAGAACCGTATATATACACCGTATATGACCATATATTCGGTGATTTCCCTACCAAAAACTCTGTGTATACACCGTATATATATAAACAGTTATGGCCAACACTGCGTATTAAGGTGCTACCCGGTAGAACACCAGAATGCCAGTGTGCACGCCGCGTATTTTTGGTGCTGGCCGACCAGCTGGTAACGGCTCGTTTTGACGCTGCCTTCCGTTTGTTTAAACTGTTGTAGTGCGCAGCCTGATTGCATTCAGTATTTGGACTCAAGGCTGAAGGTCAACGTAGCCTGGGCCAGGAAAGGTCCATTCCTCTAACAAAAGACCAAGTCATTTATTTCACAGGGCACCCCTAAGGCGACACTGACTTTAAGCACCCCACACACGCACACACACACACACACATACTCACACACACATACACACACACGCACACACACAAAATCAAACCTTCACATATTTACACTTGGCACCCCCCTAGGTGACACCGGCATTGAGCACCCCCAGTGGCCTTCACCTCGTGCGCTGCATAGCCACCGCATGTCCTCATTGCGCGCTCACCCACTTTCAAAACATACACGTGATGAATACAGGGCACACCCCTAGGTGACACCGGCATTAAGCGCCCCCAGTGGCCTTGACCTCGTGCGCTGCATAGCCACCGCATGTCCTCATTGCGCTCTCACCCACCTTCATAACGTACACGTGATGAACACAGGGCACCCCCCTAGGTGACACCGGCATCGAGCCCCCCAGCGGCCTTGACCTCGTGCGCTGCATAGCCACCGCACGTGTGGTGATGCCTGCTACCGTCGTGCGCCTGAGCGCAGGCCGCCTCAACCTGACAATTGCCGATCAGGTGTGATGGTGGTGTGGCATTCACCTGTGGCATTCATGCCTGCTACTGTCGTGCGCCTGAATGCTAAGTATTTTAATCTGTCAGGTGCAAACCAGGTGTTTGTGCAGCACAGTGGTGTGACATTCACTTGTTGCATTCATGCCTGTTACTGTCATGCGCTTGAGCGCGGGATGCCTCAACCTGACAATTGTCGATCAGGTGTGATGGTGGTGTGGGTTAGTAAGCACTTTAACACTGAGCGTGGGGCGTCTCAACCTGAAAATCGCAGACCAGGTGTGATGGTGGTGTGGGTTTGTAAGCACTCTAACATTTGAGTCGAATATTAGCTGTACTGTCGTGCGCCTGAATGTGAAACGTCATCACCTGTTGATTGCAGCTCATGTATGTGCAGCACAGTGGCGCCTGCCGCCATTGTTTGCCTGCGTGCTGAACGTCTCAAATTTCCAGTTGCAGACCAGGTCTGTGGCACGCATGCCGTGCGGCACACACACGGCACACTCGTAAGCAGGCCACACTACTTAGAGATAGTTCACTATCAACATAACACCATTGTGATATGCTTTAATGAAAAGCAGGCATCATTTCCAAAGCGTACTAGACTTACGCTGCTGTGTTTTGCGATAGTGCCCCCTCACCTTGCATTCTTTCTGCACACTGTGTTTTGCGATAGTGCACCCTCACCCTTCATGCTCCCCGCCATTCCGTGCTGCATACTTGTGCCCCGCCCCCACCTTGCTCTCTGCACACAGTGTTCTGCGTTGGTGCCCCTCCTCACCTTTCATATTCTCTGCACATTTAGTTGCACCTTGATGCCCCCCCACCTGGCATCCTCTCTGCATTCTGTGTTGCACTTTTGGTGCCCCCTCACCTGCCACCCCTTCAAAATCAGGATGCTTGAGTCCGTCTCAACTTGTCAATCGACTAGGTTATCATTTGTGTTAGTGTTTACGTGTGGTAATGTGAGCACCTTGATGCATTTTCACAGATCATGCATGTTTCATCACCCCCCTCGTAGTGGCTCTGTATTTCTCTATGTGTCACACCTCGGTCTGATTCCCAAAGACTCTGTGGAATCGTCCTTGTTCGTTCCTCTGCTTTGCGTCTGCTCCTGCAGTCACCTTACAAAGAACAAGTTGCTGTCTTGTGCAAATAGGTACAAGCACAACAAGTAAGTAGAGCGTTTCTCTGTATCTGTATCTGTGACTTCAATCCTAATGGACAGCCACATAATTGTTTATAACTGAAACTTCATTGATCAAATGTTGATGCGCAGGCAATGGCCTTCATGGCTGGAGCCAACAGCATCTTTGACGGTGACAAGCTGCTCACAACAGCCAACAACGACAGGTACCTTTATTTTTCTTCCTTATCCCCTGATAATGACACGGATTTGGGTGATTCAGGGGTTGTCGTGAGTATTGGTGTTATTTGGACAAGCTGCTCACAACAGCCAACAACGACAGGTACCTTTATTCTTCTTCCTTATCCCCTGAAAGTGACACGGATTTAAGTGATTCAGGGGTTGTCGTGAGTATTGGTATTATTTGGACAAGCTGCTCACAACAGCCAACAACGACAGGTACCCTTATTCTTCTTCCTTATCCCCTGATAGTGACACGGATTTGGGTGATTCAGGGGTTGTCGTGAGTATTGGTATTATTTGGACAAGCTGCTCACAACAGCCAACAACGACAGGTACCCTTATTCTTCTTCCTTATCCCCTGATAATGACACGGATTTGGGTGATTCAGGGGTTGTCGTGAGTATTGGTATTATTTGGACAAGCTGCTCACAACAGCCAACAATGACAGGTACCTTTTTTTCCCTTCCTTATCCCCTGATAATGACACGGATTTGGGTGATTCAGGGGTTGTCGTGAGTATTGGTATTGAGTTTGGCATGGTGCATGTGTGCTTTGGACTCAGTAATCACAACACGGAAACAAGCTCATCGCAGTTTTCACCAACTAAGTTTGCTTCTGCAAGTCCATTGAATTCTCGCCTTCTTGAACTGCACAAAGGAAGAAGTGGCTTTTGTATTTTGTGGCAGGAATGAAAGGTGCCAATTCTTCTTGTCTATGCCGTAAAAGGACGGTTATTTTGATATGCACAACACTACAATCTTGGGCAGATATCAATATAGGTACTCTCCTGTTTTCAAGTCTCACAAGTGCTGTGATTAAAACAACAAATTTAATGAATGCCGTAGCATTGTAACGAAACGAGCGTGTTTGTGTGTGTGTGTGTGTGTGTGTGTGTGCACTAGCTGAACCCAAACACAAATGTTTGATTGTCAAATTCTGCCATGCACTTGACGTGAGAATGCACAACTTGGGAAGTATAAGACCACAATTCCCTTGCAAGTTAGCACCTTTGTTGTGCAACATTTCCACAGCCATAAGGATGAGTTGATGTATGCAAACTGTATTTGTGCAATGTGTGTGTGCAGGAATGAGGATGAGCTGATGTTTGATACCCTTGGCCTGCGCAGCCGACCCGCTTTCATGCCCTACGCATCAGGTGTGTGCCTTTGAACGCCACACTGCTATGCGTCATAGCTGTTGTTCAGAAGTGCTACATTTGCTCAGTATATTTTAGTTATTTGGTGGAAAAGATCTAGGTGACATACATTATGACTGGCTTGGTACGCAAATGGCACCTTGCATCGCTTGGAAGTTTTGAAAGAATTAAGGCAACATAGTTGTAAGGTTGCATAGTGTGATCAGATCCCCTTTAAGAGTGTAAATATGTACACACTTATCAATCA
>Ga0307945_1000954_pt1 | contig 21719 bp, 17 predicted proteins | sample OrgLakmetagen228_FD_201818 | JGI IMG/M metagenome (GOLD analysis project Ga0307945, IMG submission 201818) | Saline water microbial communities from Organic Lake, Antarctica - #228 | ecosystem: Environmental > Aquatic > Non-marine Saline and Alkaline > Saline | place: Antarctica: Organic Lake...
TCCCCCAGTCCGGAACCTCAGAACGGTCATTTTTCAGGCCTCTCACCATCTCAAAAGGGCCAAGAGAGATCAAGGCCCCCCCCACCTCAGCCCGCCCGACGACCGCCCGCAGCAGTGCAAGCAGCAATGCCAGTGCCAGCGGTGCAAAATCTGTGAGGCAAGGTGCGTGCATCGCAGCAAGCACGCTGTGTTTTTAAACTGTGTTTTGGAACATGCTAGACAGACAGGTGAGAGAGGTGAGAGACAGGTGAGAGACAGCATCTCATGCCTTTCAGTACTAGCAGCGCAGGCAGGGCAACTGTGGGGGGCTCCTCCCCAAGGTGCGTGCATCATAAGCACGTTAATCGTCGCTGTTTGAGAAGAACGGCACACTGATGAGACATAGCACTTGCCACTGCCCCTAAGCACCAGTGCTGACGATGTAGGGCGTGCATCGGTAACGCTGCTCTTGTTTGTCCCTTCGCTTGTATGTCCCTTTGCTTGCAATTGCAAGGCATGTGATTTACACACACACACACACACACACACACACACACACACACACACACACACACATGATTTGACACACCAACTCTGCACGTAGAGACGCAACTTAGGTGCAAAGATGGCGTAATATTTTCCTAGTTCTTTCTTTCCTCTAAAGCAGTGGCATCAATGCAGCAGGCAGTGCACAAATATAGGAGGCAGGAGTGATCTTGTCTGCTCTCTCAAGGGTGATTTCTCACCCACCTTATTGCAACCGAAACATGACGCGACTGTGCTGGAGCGAGTTCTGATGCTGTTGGATTTGCTTGTAAAGAAATACACCACCGGTACAAAGAAAAGCATGGGGCCTCTAAGGCAGCAGTAACACCTGTTTTGCATTTGTGCGTGTGAGCGCAATGGTATAATAAGAGGGTTGCCAATCAAACAGGCACTGGACACCTCTTTGCTTTTCTACCCAGACAATAGATGGACACTGCCTGCTTCTTTCAAGCTAAATTAACTGTGTTTCCCCGACAGAGGCTTGCTCCCTCTTCTTTTATTTACGATGGTAATGACTAGTACATAAGATAGAGCTCACATGTATCAATTTGATGGTACTGCAAGAAAGATTCCGTTGTACTTTTACCTGTATTAACAAGTTCCAACGTAACTGCAACAAACCATTTTTGCTCTGAATGCAATAAAGTACGCACGCACGCGAAGTTGCACACGCACGTACTACTAAAGTTAATTCGTACACTGCTTTCACAACTTTTGTGTACGCCCCCCATCCTCACAGCCCTTCACAGCAATATCGTTCCCTGTACTTTCCCATTGCAGCTGCTGCTGCAAGCTCTTCAATGACATTCAGCGGAATTACTGGATTAAGCTCAGGCAGAAACGCAGCAAGTATCTTTGCAGCTGCGATTGACGACCGCAGGCTTATGCAGCTATCAACCAAAGAGCGTGAGGTGTGTGTGTGTATGTGTGTGAGAGAGTTTGTGTGTGTCGGTATGTTTGTGTTTGTGTGTAAGAGTGTGTGTGTATGTGTGTGTGTGTCGGTATGTTTGTGTTTCAGTGTGCTTTCAGTGTGTTTTAGTGTGTGTGCGTGTACATGCGTGCTTGCATGCTTGTGTGCATGTGTCTGAGCGTTTGAATGTGTGTGTGTGTGTGTGTGCACGTCCCCCTGTGACTTAATTTGTTATGCAACTGTGGCTCGTGCAAATCCCTGTTGCTCTTGTTGTACGCTTACATGTTCACATACACGGACACGACTCACATACACATGTGCAACTAAACCGTCTCACACGTACACACACACGCACAGGCGTGCAATTACACACAATTACACACGCATAGGCGCGCATGCACACACATGCAACACACTGCATCCAGGTGTATGCCAGGCTGACAGGTGACGGATTTCCCAGGTCAGCATTGCCGCAAGGGGTCTCAGAGCAAGTGCTGGATCGCGTGCTGGGCATGGTGTGTATGCTTTGGTATTTTGCACTGTTGTGTGTGTGTGTGCGTGCATGTCTGTGCTTTAGTAACGAATGCAGTTCTATTTCGCTTGCATCGTGAGATGTGAGATGCATAGGGTCTGTCATTATTACCAAGGAGAATACAACAAACCAGAGGAACCGGAGAAACGGGAGAAAACTAAGGACTAGAATATAGAAAAGAGGTGAGGGAGGGGGGGGAGTATGCTAAAGAGAGAGTTGTGTTCTCCAAGGAATAAAAAGAATGGAGAAGGGAAGCAAAAACCGGAGAAAACCAGAAAGTGAGGACATCTCACTTAATGCTACACTACAAGAACCTGAGTTCAAGTGTTTCACACTGAACTCATAAGTTAGTTTGTGTAAAGCGATGTGTGTGTGTGTGTGTGTGTGTGCGTGCGTGCGTTTGTGCGTGTGTGCGTGCGTGCGTGCGTGTGGAAAGTCAACCTTCACCAAATCTGCTTTTCAAAACCCAGGATAATTTGGTTTCATAATGTAAGTGTTTCCATCTTGTTTTGGGATGAAGAGAGGCTCTGGTTGGGGAGTGGTGGCCCAAAATGTGAAAACTCGGTGCCAAAATTTGAATTGGAATCCCACCCAGACCACTGGGGTGGTCCAACTGATCCCAAACTTTGTGGGACATATAGTTATGTTATCTAAACATGATTTGCGTCAAAAAAATCTCATTTCAGGACAATTGCTCAGTTACCCCCTCTGGTATTATACACACCTTTGGGAACTTCTGCCATAAAAAATTAGAGAAACATTGTTGGCCTCTCTTATTCTACGATGAATTCTGAACATGAAGCTTAGCGAAATGAACGAGGTACTAGTTATGTTGTTGGCTTCATGCGCTTTTCCTGTGTCTTAATTTGTGCAAATGTGCCTTAAATTTGCAATATCATGATTGTCTGACGGATAAAAGCCACATAAGTTGCATGATTAGCGTTTATCTTATCTGACTTTCCCAACCAATGCTTTAGCTTCGTCATCTCGATATCTCGATATAAGCCTCTAATGATGAGCATTCATTTTAGCTGATCTCGACCAACCCCCTAACTCAGCAGAATTTTCAATACCATTACCAACCTCTGTGCCCAACCATTGTGCCCAACCATTGGCCCAACCATTGTGCCCAACCATTGGCCCAACCATTACCAACCTATGTGCCCAACCATTGTGCCCAACCTCTGTGCCCAACCATTGGCCCAACCATTACCAACCTTTGTGCCCAACCATTACCAACCTTTGAGCCCTGTTCTGCAAATGTGGTGTGACCAGTACCAGGCCTCAATACACTCAGCAGCTGCTTATTTGTTCTGGCCAAGGGTCTAAAAGCCTGTGTTTTTGCCTGATGCTGCACAGATGTGGTGCGACCAGCCGCCTGGGATTGCTGTGACTAGACGGGTGGCCGTGCGAATGGTGCTTCTGGAAGGTCAGCCCTTGCCCATGCAGAATATGAAACATTTTTGCACTAAAAGATGAAAAATAATATAAAACGGGTAGTTCCTCGCAGCTAACGCTCTGCAATAATTTGCAAGGGGAACGCTGCTGATGGATGACGTCTTCATAAATGTTGTTTCGTTTTTGTCCGCTGGACACCATGTCCTAGCATTGGCTTAGGCTAGCATTGTGACCAGCAGCCAGAAATTTCTTCTTCTTCGTACATCTGTTGCCACAAACCTAGCACCCACACCCAAACTTAAAACTAATACACCCAAAGACCCAGACTTCCCACACGCGCAAAACCTGGATATAGTCCCGTGCTTTTGCTGTTTTCTAGGCCGCTGCACACTTTGTGTGAAAAAACAATCCTGTTCAGAAGTCATTAGTTTTTGCTGTGTGGAGTGCTGATATGCTTTGTTCGTATAAAACTGCTGCTGCCCCAAATGTACGTCTATGGTTGTGCTTTCTTGGCAAACACACCACACACGTATGCATGCGCTCGCATACGCACACGCACACACACACGCACAAACACACACGCACGCACAAATACACACGCACACATGCACACGCATAAACGCACACGCAGGTGCCAAGCAGAAGCTCGGCGGGCCCAACCAAGACGCCCTGTGTGGTGTAACGCTTGCAGCTCTGCTAAAGAAGAAGGGCAAGGTGCGTGAAATTAAAGAATACAATGCCAGAAGAGGGCATGCATGGGACAAAGGCAGAAACGTTTGGTGGAATAAACTACCCTTGTTGCGTTGTGCAGTGTTTTTACACCATGTGGGGTGGCCCCACAGGCAGGTGCCCAAACGCAGGACAGCCATCTGTCTCCAGCAATCCGTGAGGTTGTGGGTCGGCGCACGCTTACAGCCCTTCTAGATGTGTAAACCGGCTTTGCAAATGCCGAAATAGCCCTATTTGTCATACATTTGGCATCCAAATGAATGGGGCTTGAATGAGTGCACGTTAGGGTTCTGTTGTTGCCCGTTGTTGCAAGCTTGCACCCACCTGTTCAAGGCCGGACGACCAAAAATGGTAGGCATTATACTTGATCATAGGCATTGGAATTGATTTGCATGAAATCATGACACGGTCACAAGTGGTCTTATCCTACTTTTCCTGTCTGCAGGAAAATCAGCGTGGACCTTTTATACCAGCACCCTTACTTGTGCCTATCCATAAAGCTCATACCTGTCCCTCATCTATACCTGCAGGTCAAGCTCCACGACACAAGCAAGAAAGCCATCAAGCTGGAGCTGGACAGAGACCTTCCGCTTGCCTTCAGGTGTGTTTAAGTTTGCAAAGGCATTCTTGCTCTGACGTTTGAAAGTGTGAAATCGTTTGGATCACATCCTTGCATTATAAATGAACAATAACGCCTCTTTTCAGTAGGCAAGGCAGGGCAAGGCCCCTTTTAAGCAGGATTGCTTGCAGGCAAAGCGGGGTGCATGCTCTGTATCCGCTCTTCCTCATTTTTGCTGCTGCTGCCATCCACACCAGCACTTCTAATCTATAATCCAAATCTAACTTCTAAGCTACAATTTAAATGCTGCTGCTGCCATCCACGCCAGCACTTCTAATCTATAAATCTATAAGTGCGCTTAGCCATGCACCTCTCACACTCACACACAAACGCACACACATTTTTCCTCCTCTTTGCTGCTGCTGCCATCCACACCAGCTCTTCTAATCTATAAATCTATAAGTGTGCTTTGCCATGCATCTCTCACACTCACACACACACGCACATGCAGACACATACACACACATTCCTTTGCAGGGAAGACACCAGCTTTGAGGTACAGTATGGCACTGGGGGAAGGGATGTGCTGTGGATCCGCTTGGCCCCCTCCTTCCGGTTCAAGCTCTTTTCCCAGCTGTCCATCGCAATCAGCAGCCAGCTGTCTCCTCAGCCATCCTCAGCAAAGCTCATCAAAGCACCACCAGCGCGTGTGGCGGAGCCAGACACGGCAAAGGTGAGGCTTGTTCCATAGGGTAAGTCTTGCACATGGTTGACCTTGACTGTGAATGCACAGTACAAAATACATATGTGGTCATTTGTTTGGGGAAGCCATGCCAATTTTTACATGAACATGCTTAGTTTTGGTCGACTTAAATTACACGCAAGCGATTCAAACCCATGACTTTAAAAGGGTCGATAGACTACATTGTGTCATGGACGTATTGTTCTAGAGCCGAAGACCACGTGGACGAACATGCAGCTGCAACCTGGTCTGACTGCAAACTGCAAGGTTGTGCAGGACAGTCGCCACTATTAGGCCGCAAGACGTAAGCACGGGTCTGGTCTGACCACAAACTGCTAGGGTGTGAAGGACAGTCGCCACTACTAGGCTGCAAGACGTGAGCACGGGTCTAGTCTCACCAAAGTCTGCACCCTAGCTGCACGCTCACGGGCTCAACTGCAACACAACACAAACACTACCACAGGCACCACCCTCGGCAGACGCTGAAGCAGGAGCCGCCGCAGCAGGGCTGGCAGGGGACGCAACAACTGCTGTGGCCATGCACGCTGCGTCTAGAGCGCATCCTGCTGCAGAAGTGACGCCTCTGACAGCGGGACCTGCGACGGCAGCTATTGAGCTAGAAGCAGAAGCAGACGCTGCAGCAGCTAGAGTAGCAGCAGCAGCAACGGCAGCTGTGGTTGCACGAGCTGCGTCTGAAGCAGCAGCGTCAGCAGCACTGTTGGCTGCCGTACAAGAAGCTGATGTGGAGGCAGAAGCTGCAGCAGCTAGAGTAGCAGCAGCAGCAACAGCAGCTGTGGTGGCACGAGCTGCGTCTGAAGCGCAGCCAGCAACAGCAATAGCTGCCGCACAAGAAGCTGATGCAGAAGCAGAAGCTGCAGCTGCTAGATTAGCAGCAGCAGCAACAGCATCTGTGGTGGCACGAGCTGCGTCTGAAGCGCAGCCAGCAACAGCAATAGCTGCCGCACAAGAAGCTGATGCAGAAGCAGAAGCTGCAGCAGCTAGAGTAGCAGCAGCAGCAACAGCATCTGTGGTGGCACGAGCTGCGTCTGAAGCGCAGCCAGCAACAGCAATGGCTGCCGCACAAGAAGCTGATGCAGAAGCAGAAGCTGCAGCTGCTAGAATAGCAGCAACAGCAACTGTGGTGGCGCCAGCTGAGTTTGAAGCGCAGCCAGCAACAGCAATGGCTGCCGCACAAGAAGCTGATGCAGGAGCAGAAGCTGCAGCTGCTAGAATAGCAGCAGCAGCAACAGCAACTGTGGTGGCGCCAGCTGAGTTTGAAGCGCAGCCAGCAACAGCAATGGCTGCCGCACAAGGAGCAGATGCAGAAGCAGAAGCTGCAGCTGCAGCAGCAAGAGTCGCTGCTCAAGCAAAAGCAGCTGTAGTGGCGCGAGCTGAGACTGAAGCAGCAACGCAAACAGCCACAGCTGACAGAGGAGCAGCAACGTCAGCAGCAGACACAGCAACAGCACCTCGTGCAGCTGATTCTCGAACGGAACCAGAAGCCAAAGCTGCAGGAGCTGCAGCAAAGTTGGCTGCAGCGGCAACGGCAGCTGTGGTGGCGCGCGCTGAGACTGAAGCAGCAACGCCAACAGCTGCAGCTGCTGAGCCATCTGCCTCACCTGAACCAGCATCTGGGGCTGTAAACTCAGCACCACTGCAATCAGCACCACTGCAATCAGCACCACTGCAAGCAGCACCACTGCAATCAGCACCACTGCAATCAGCACCACCATCAGCAGCAGAAGCGACCACACCACCAACAGTAGCCCCAACAGCAGACGCACCACCACCACCACCACCACCAGCAGCTCCAGCAGCTGAGACAGCATCACCACCGATAGCAGCAGCAGCAGCACCACCACCATCACCACCACCAACAACAACAGCACCGGCAGCAGCTGCACCACCACCAACAACAACAACCGCACCGGCAGCAGCAACAGCAGCAACAGCACCTCGGTGGATCAAAGTGCTCTCCCCCCCCTCCACCTCAGCCGCCACGCCAGGGGTGTCAGCATTAGGGCGCGCGCCCAAAATCCTAGCCCCTGCACCCACGTCTGCTAAAGCTGTATCTCCTGCCTCAAGGCCACCTGCACTAGCGCTCAAGTCAGCTCCCTGGGGTGGCAGTGCTTCTGCACCCGTGTCTCCGCCTGCGCAAATGCCAGCAGCAGCAGCAGCAGCAGCAACACGCGCTCCTTACAGGATCAGCCACGATGGAGGCCAGCCAAAGGTATGGGAGAGATGGTTTCTTTGTGGCAGCACGTGTTTTGGGGTAAGGGAACAAGGTCTGAAATACTGTGTGGAGGAGAGATGGTTTCTTTGTGGCAGCATGTGTTTTGGGGTGAGGGACCAGTTCTGATATAGTTATTGTGCGTGTATGTTTGTGTGCGTGTGTTAAGCTGTGTGTGTGTGTGTGAAAGAGTGTGTGTGTGTGTGTGAGAGAGAGAGAGAGAGAGAGAGAGAGAGAGAGAGAGAGAGAGAGAGAGAGAAAGAGAGAGAGAGAGAGATTGAGAGAGAGAGAGTGTGTGTGTGTGTGTGTGAGAGAGAGAGAGAGAGAGAGAGAGAGAGACCGTAATGGTCATGTGCTGAGTGGTCTTGGGGTTGCTAGCCACAATGGTAAGGAGCCAAAAAGTCGCATCGCGTGTGAAGCTGACCCAATGTGCAGACTCGTGTTGAAGCAAGCCACCGTCACCGTCACCTAGCAAAAAGACAGAGGGTGAGTAGGGTGAGTGAGTGGCCAGTGGTAATTGCGTGGTATATTTGAGTGATATATTAAGGGTGGCCAATGCTATTTGAGTGATATATCCAAGGTCGAGGGTGGGTGTGCAATGATGTTTGAGATCAGCCAGCTGTGCGATCCGATGTTTCTTGCCAGGCTCCCATTTCATGGTTCCTGGCTGCTTAGTACTGCATGGCAATGTGTACAGCTATGGTAGGGATTTAGGCAACGCGATAGGTTAATTGTTGGTGCCCTTGCTAGGGGTAGGAATTCGTGCAATGCGATGGGTTATTTGTTGGTGCCCTTGCTAGGGGTAGAAATTCATGCAAAGCGAAATGGTTAGTCGTTGGTACTCTTACTAGGGGTAGGAGTTCATGCAACACGATAGGTTGCTGCATGCAATCGTTGGTACCCTTGCAAGGCAGTACTTTCTAGGCATCAGATACACCGGTTCTTTTTTGTTTGCTTCGTGAGATGCAGTAGACGGGGGATTTATTCAGGGGGGGCTAACAGAGGAAATGCCTGAAAATGCGCATTTTTGCATTCAGAAGGCAACCACTCACAGCCACTTTATCCGATCGACATCATTTTAGTACCAAATTGTAGCTGGCATTAAGAGCTACCCGAGCATGTGCCCAGTTTTATGTGGGTCGCTTTGCGTGCTGAGATAGATGGGATTAAGCACACATGGTGCATTTAAGCCCTAATGTGGTGATTTAATTGAGAATGGCTCAAATCCTCATAAAACACCAACCACTCAGCCGTTTTCTTTCATTTTTGTTGCAATAATATTCTTTTCCAATAAAAATTCTACACCATTGAAAATATTCCAGATTGGTGCAGTGGGTGATCTGGTATGAAGACCACGCCACAGCAAATTAAGCACACGCCCCCAAATTGGCAAGCTCAAAATTTTACTGATACGAATGTCTTTATGCTGTAACCCACATGACACGAGCTTGCCAATTTGGGGGCGTATAAGCCTAAGAGCATATACAAACTTGCCCATGTTGGGCCTCAGTTAGCCCCCTCTGGGATTTATTACCAAGAAAATAAAAGAATTAAAGAAGGAAAAGACAGAGGTGTCAGCAAAGAAGGCCAGTGTGGCAACATAGAAGAGGAGCAAGGGTTTCTGACGGAACTTCATAGCTGGGCCTCAAGGCAAGGAAAAACCAAGCTTAGGTTAAGAGCAAGTTCTCAGGACTGAGGAAATAAAAGAATGGAGAAACCAAAAAGAAACACAGATGAAGAAGCAAGAGTGATAAAGTTGTCTATCACTTTTACTAAAAAACTGGAGCTCGTGTGTTATACACTGAACTCAGCAGTTTGTTGGTATACTGACACTGACTGCTTTCAGCCATCAACTGCTCATTATACACAGACATTGCGTGCACACACACAGGCGTTATCATGACTGTTCTCAGTCATCAACTGCTTATTACACACAGGCACACATGCACACACACGCACACACGCACACACACGCACACACACACAGGCATTATCATCACTGACTGCTTTTAGTTATCAACTGCTTGTTACACACAGACACGCACGCACATATACACACACATGCGCACAGGCGTTATCGTCAAGGTCATCCGCGCCAACAAAAGCAGGGGCGTCCCTTTTTGGTGCAGCATTCCAGGTGGGTATGTGTGTGTTTATTTATGTGTGAGATTGTGTGTGTGAGGCTGTGAGTGGGTGGGTAGGCAGGGATAGAAGTGAGCCGACGTCTTTCATCTCACGCTTTTCCGGCGCATTGAGCATTGTGCATGGGTCTGGCACACATGCCGGCACTTCTAAGGAGTCACAGTGTTTGTGGCGGCAGTTGCCTAGTTAGTTGATTAAATTTAGCGTCAGGTGTTACCTTGTTACTAAGCCACAGTGTTAGTGGCAACAGCAGCAACGGACTTAGCGCATGTAGATTTATTTGTTCTGTATACTCTGCTTTCGATCTCAGTCCTTGCTTCAATGGACACTCCCTGGCTTGAAACCAAAGAGATCTCACACATGTGCTGTGTACATCATCCTTGTATCCTCTAATATCTAAAGCCATAACTTGGCTCTACGTCTGGACACAACACCTGAGCCAAAAAGGCTCGTGCCTTTTGCACTTGCGTCTTCAAGGCACTGTCCCTGTAGCTGTGTCCTCACACACACACACACACACGCACACACACACACGTCTGTATGACTAAAGCCTTATCACACCCCAAACTCTCTGCATTTGAGCTAGCGCCACGCCCAGCCACTAATGCTCATGCGTCGCACCACTCAAACATTGGTCAGATGCAGAGAAGCTTCACGCAGTTGCAACAATACCCGTTCCTAAGTAAATCAAAGGATTGCAGCCGTGCCATCCCTAAATCCACAGACACAGTGCTTACGTGTGCCACACTCACCCTCATTTTTTCAAGTATGTAGCGTGCCACACGCACAAGATCACAAAAACTGTGCTTACGCGTGCCACACTCACCCTCATTTTTTAAAGTATGTAGCTTGCCACACGCACAAGATCACAAAAACTGTGCTTACGCGTGCCACACTCACCCTCATTTTTCCAAGTAAGTAGCGTGCCACACGCACAAGATCACAAAACCTGTGCTTACGCGTGCCACACTCACCCTCATTTTTTTCCAGTATGTAGCGTGCCACGCATAAGACTACAAAAACTGTGCTTAGGCGTGCCACATGCACACATGCACAAGATCACAATCACTGTGTAGCTGGCTGCACCAACCCCACAGGGAGAGTATAAAGCATGCCACATTAAATACCACAAAGAACATGTATGGAATGCCACCCAGAAACGTACGGAGAAGTTGTTAAATGGCTTCCTTTAAAGCCTAGTAGTCTGTGGCCTGGCCAGACCCAGGGTCTCAGGCTCGTGGGATCAAATCCGCCTGGTGGCGTATTTGAGTACTATGCTGTCCAATGGTGATATCCTCGTTGCCTGGAATTCTTGGTGTATGGTGTTTGGTGTGTAATGTTTGGTGTCTGTGTTTGGTGAATGTTTGGCGTTTGATGTTACTGCCACTTGCCTATGTTTTATAATGTTTGTGTTGGCCTTCCCCGCAGGCCGCAGTGTCACAAAGTAGCAAGCGTGTTTCAGGTTCTGCTGCAGCATTCCCTACTATTGGTTTGCCCTCGAGGCCTAGCAACGGTACACCAGCTCCTAGCACAGCAGCAGCAGCAGCAGACCAGCCAGCAGCAGCAGCAGCAGCAGCAGCAGCAGCCACTGCTAAGACGTCAGCAGCAGCAGCAGCAGCAGCAGCAAGAGCACGGCCAGCAGCAACAGAGGGAAATGCCCTAGCAGCAGCAGGGCAGCCGCCGCCCGCACCACTGTCCCTGTCAGCAGCACCACCACAAACAGCACCCCAAGTACCACCACAGGCAGCAGCACCAAATACAACAGCAGCTACAGCAGCAGCCAATTCGCAGTTCATTTCAGCACCACCTCCGCAGCAACCTTCACCTCCACCAAACTCAGCTGCCCCAACTCAGCAAACAGCGCAAGCCGCTGCGGCAGCGTACACAGCAGCAGCAGCAAAAGCAGCAGCACTTGCAGCAACACAAGCATCTACACCTGCCCAAGCACAACCCTCGACAACACACGCAGCAGCCCCTGCTGAGAAGTTGCCGCTCTCGCAATTGGTGCATGCTCCTTGGTTTGGGTGTGTGCATTTGCAGATGACAAACTCCCAAGTGCTGTCCCTTTTCAGGTGGGTCCTGTTAAATAAGAAATAAGCTAAGAGCTCAGGAATAGGGCTGGCCAGAACCAAACATAAATATGTATGTACGATGTATACTTCCACACCCACACCCGCACCCTCACCTACACCCACACCCACACCCGCACCCTCACCCACACCCACACCCACACCCACGTCCATGTCCACACCCACACCCGCAACCACATCCAGCCTCCTCCAGGCATGTGTATAGGTATACGGTTATTTTAGCAAGGAGGTCACCATACATATGGACACACACACACACATATATATATATATATATATATATACGGTTATGGCCAACCTTACTCCGGAAGAATTGGAGGGAGAGCGATAAGCGCGTGACATTTGGGCTTGCAAATGAGCTACTAATTGTATTGGGTTATTTCGTTCGACATGTTCGCACGCTTGCAACTCAACAGGTGTGAAAAACAAGGGTGCACGCGTCACGCTGAAATAGTGTGCACAATTTGTATCATTTGGGCCTTACATGGCCGTACCAGCGGCAGTTGTTCACCATGCACGTGCTCAAACACACACACACACACACACACACACATACACACACACGCACACACAACACACACACACACAAACAAACACACGTACACACACATGTATACACGCATGTGCGCACACACACAAACACTAGCCCTTTTCTATTAATGCCTAAAGCAGCATCGAAATAGGGTTTGATCAGGACGCAATTAAAAGTCCTCTACCTTTTCTTCTATCCTAGAAACAGTGTCGAGTATAATGGCCAGCCCCTGATCACATCTTATGCGCCTTTGCTTGCCAATGTGCCCTTCATACCTGCATTCGTTTGCAGATGCTCGTCTGCAGACGCTCCACACGCAATAAAGCACTCTAGAATCTGCTCCAGTGCAGGCAGCAAGCAAGGGCTCCAGCCGCAATTTTTTCCCCCTCTGCAATAACGTGTTTTACCCATCAGTGTACACCACTGTCCTACTGTGCCCTCAAACTGCAGGCAGCAAGCAAGCTTCCAGCTGCCTGCCCATTACTTTGGAGACCCATGCCGTGACCTTGAGCCTGAGGCCCTCATGCTGCTCAATTTGGACACCCAGGTTGGTCTTATGCATGTTGGTGCCACTCTGATGAGTAGTCACTTTGTATCGTAGCCTAGTTACACAGTGAAATGACGAGTGCCAGTAGCACACTCTGATGAGCAGTCACTTTGTATCGTAGCCTTGTTACACAGTGAAATGACGAGTGCCAGCAGCAGCTGCTGCTGTAGAACCTGTGCCTTTCGAGCCTGAGGACCTCGTATGTTGCTCGATTTGGATATACCAGCTTGGTGTTAGATAGAGGTGGAAGGTTATGCACACACACACACGCACGTGTATGTGTATCCGTGTGGGGGGGTGCATGCGTGTATGTATGTATGTATGTATGTGCACACGAGTGTACGTGTGTGCATGCTGTGTGTGCACGCATGTGTGTGTAAGTGTGTGTGTGTGCATACGATCGTGTGTTTGTGTATATGAGATTTGTGCTCTAAAGTGTAAGCATGCACATGAAAGCCTGACATGATCTTACGCGCACCATTTGATGTGATGGACCATTTGATGCAACACACAGTGCTAGGAGGGCGTATGAAAGACGCTTCATTTTTTGGCAGAGCAGATGGTGGTGTGCAAACCAAAAACCCTTTGTCATTGATTGCAGTGCTTGGAGGGCCTACGGAGACTGTGCGGTTGAAACAGGCAGAGCATATGATCTACCAAATTTCACGTTATCATACGCACACCATGCAGTGCTTGGAGGGCCTGAGGGAGACGGTTGAAATACAGGCAGATGGTGATTTATAAATTTGAACCTCACGTGATGATTGTCGCACACCATGCAGTGCTTGGAGGGCCTATGGGAGGCGGTGCAGTTGAAACAGGCAGAGCAGATGGTGGTGTGTAAGCAGCTGGGCACCTGTACGTCCCTACCCCTGTCCCTGGTCACAAGCATCCTAGAGGCCTCAGGTGCGTGTGTTGGTAGTACTCATGCTGCTCACACTAGTTCTGAGTAGTTTTTGTAGCCTGACGTTCGACTCCTTCACATTTTGGTGGTCACAGTTGGTAGCCTTGTCCTTCGCATTTGGTGGCCTTGTCCATTGCAATTGGTGGCCTTGTCCATTGCAATTGGTGGCCTTGTCCATTGCAATTGGTGGCCTTGTCCATCGCAATTGGTGGCCTTGTCCATCGCAATTGGTAGTCTCAATAGTCGCAATTGGTGGCCTTGTCCATTGCAATTGGTGGCCTCAATGGTCGCAATTGGTGGCCTTGTCCATTGCATTGGGCGGCCTTGTCCCCCTTTGGCCATTCTACAGTCATCCACTCATGATTGGGTCAAGACATATCACATGCTGTGTTTCCTCCTTAGGGTTAGGGGTTTGGGGTTAGGGCTAGGGTTAGGGTTTGACCCCTTTCTCCGCACACCACCCAAAGTTCCCCACCCAGGTTTACACGCCACCCACACATTCTAGGTGTTTCAGCTTAAAACATGCCTGAGCGAAGCGGCCTGTGCACATTCAGCGGCCTGTGATTCTTGCTCACAACCTCTACAGATGCATGTTGCTCTTGCATACAGAGTGTAAGGGTTTACAAATAAAGCCATAAGTAAAAATGTGCGACTGATAGGCTGCGTGTGTAGAACGTAAAAATTGTGAGAAATGTTGTTGTAGCACCAGACTTGTAGCACCTACAAAAAACTCTTGGAAAGGGGAAAAAGGCACTGAATAAAGCCAGTAACAACGATTGAACGTCTGCCAGGACCAACCGAAGGCATTAAATTAAAGAGTTGAAATCATCATCTTTGTGTTTGCTTGCAGACACACACATACCCACACACACACATACACACATGCACACATAAAACACACGCACACGCAAACGTACAGGTGTGTCCCTGATTCAAGGTGGCAGCGGTCCAGGCAACGTCCTTCTGCCCCCCAAGGCGAAGGTTTCAGGCCTGATGCAGGCCCACATGATAATCCAGCAGATGCTGATGCCTCAGGTAGGGGTCATCTTATTACTTATATAAAAGATGAGCACAGGCAAATGATCAGAAATGTTTCAGGCCTGACGCAGGCCCACATGTTAATCCAGCAGGTGCCTCAGGTAAGGTCCGTTTGTTTACTTGAAAAAAGGATGAGCACAGGCGAATGATCAGAAATGTTCCAGGCCTGATGCAGGCACACATGTTAATCCAGCAGATGCTGATGCCTCAAGTAGGGGACTTCTTTTTTACTTGAATAAAGGATGAGCACAGGAGAACGTAAGTGTTACAGGCCTGATGTAAGCTCACTTGCTGGTGCAGCAGATGCTGATGCCCTGAGTGGGGACCGCTGTACTCGAGAGAGATTTAGAGTTTAGGGCACGGAAAAAAAAGAGCATAAGCTCTGCACAAGTGTCTGGGCTAATGCAGACAGATGGTCCTTGTAGTGAATTGTACCAATGGTAATGGTATTGTCCATTTGTTCACGTATGCATGTATGCTATACACACCAAAACATATTGTATACGTACGCGCAACGCACGTGTATATGTGCGCACAAATACAACTGCACGCACGCTTGCACGCATGCAGACACACATACACACAACACCGACATATAAAAGCAAACACACACACAGACGCACTTACACATAGCCACATAGCAATTTACATGTATACACACATTCATACAACGCAGTTTCAGATGCCGATGCCAGTGCCTTGCTTCGAGCCGCCACCACAGAAAGCTTCCACAACCGTACAGCCAACCCCAACTCAGAGCGTTTCTGCTGCTACAGCATCACTCCAACCACAAAGCGTGGCTGCACAGCCATTTCAAGCACAAAGCGCTACTGCGCGGTCTTTCCAACCGCAGAGTGTCGTGGCGCCGCCTTTCCAACCTCAGAGTGCCTCTGCCCTTGCTGCTGCACCCCCTCCTTCCCTAGTAGCACTGCATGCCTCTAGCCAGAGGGCCTCCTTTGCACCTCCGCCCCAACCACTACAAGCTAGCAGCAGCCGAATCCAACAGCCGCAGCAGCAGCAGCAGCAGCAGCAGCAAACGCAGTACGCCCCTCCTCAGCACGGCCTAAGCTCCCAGCATCTCAATGTCCACAAGACCCCCACGCCCTCCTTCCAAGCTGCACCAGCTACACCCCCTGCTCCAAGCCAAGCTGCACAGGCACCGGGCTGTGGCGGGGGTAGTGCACTGTGTGCAGAGGAGCCACAAGTGCGATGGTGGCAACGCAAGGAGGAGCTGCAGAGCAAAACCAGCGATCTGGAGGTCCCACCGTGGGCTCGGCGGGCAAACCCTGCACTGGGCAAGGGAACACATGTCGGTGTAGGCGCAGGAAGTGGGAGGGGAGTAGACACAGAAGGAAGCACAAATGGACCGGCAGCAGAAGCAGCAGCAGCAGCAGCAGCAGCAGCAGCAGTAGTAGCAGCAGCAGCGCCAGGTATGAGAACAGCAACATCGGCGACACCACCACCACCTCCTGCTGCGGCTGCCGCACCAGCTTCAGCAGCACCTCCTTCTCTGTCTGACGCTGCCTCGCAGGCACTAGCGCTGCCAAAATCAAAATCTGTAGCAGCTGCAGCAGTCGTAGCAGCTCCGCCCCCAACAGCAGCAGCAGCAACACCACCACCACCCACCACAGCAATTTTAAATCCACCCCCCTCCCAGGCTTCTTCTCGGCTGTTCTGCCCCTTGTGTAGGACCAGAAAGGCCTCCTACTTCTCCAAGGCCTGCCGCCACATGGGGCCTTGCAGTTCGTGCTTACCAGACCAGCAGGCGCACGCGTACACACAGTGTGCTGTGTGTGCTGCGGCCATTGTAACACTTACTCGTGTGTTTCAGTAGATAGCGATAGCCACGAGTAGCTGCTAGATATGTGTGGCCTTTTTTTCTGTGTATTTTAATGGCCACGTATTTGGTTACACCAGGGATGGAGGCTCTCCTCAGCACCACAGAATGTATATAAGGGATAAATAGCCAGTACGTGGGATCCCTAACCCATCAGAAGTAGAGGTCAACTTGTTTTCATCTGGCATATGTGTGTCTGCGTCTGTGTTTGTGGCTTAGGTACAATAAAAATGGCTGCTATTTCTATCCCCGTGGTGCTTTCTTCCAGCACGGCTCATAATATCATTTTCTATCATAAAGCCTTGTTTGAACAGATAAATGTTTTAGGTAGCTGCCAATAATATCTTGCCTCTTGCCGTAGTCAGAAAGCTCTCCTTGTTCTGTGTGACTTTCTTTTCTCAATAGCTATTTTTGTATTTTATTTGTAACCAAACAACCCTAGACTTACATCAGACAATGCAGAGACACAGATTTTTGGGTCATATTACTGTGGACAGGAAAGTCATCTGGTGCAGGTGACGTGGAGCCATAGTCTATTTACTGTTTGCCAAGCAAGTGATTGAGAAGGAAAGGAAAAGGTATGTCGGTAGAGTTACTAGCAAGCTGGAGCAGGGGACTGCCAGCAACCCTCCAGATCCCCACTAGTTTTTTTTTTCCCTTTAGTGGGGGAGACTCACGGCACTTCGGGCCAATGTTTCTCCTTTTCCTTAATTTATGCAGGGAATGTATTGCTGCCAGCGTAGTTTTCTGTTCTTTTGAAGTTCTGTGCACAAAGCATCCATACATACCCGGAACTAAAGTAGCCCTCTTCCTTAATTTATGCGGGGAGTGGTAAAACTTAAACCCATTGGCTGTAATCACTGTAATTTGCAAAGTATGTTACATATTGAGGTGGTCGAGAGGCTTCATCATCTTGCGTCATCCAAATTTGTTGCTTAGGTGTAGCTAAATGGGTTTGCTTAATAGTAATTAACGTCTTTTTCATCAGTGAAACAGCAAATACGTCAGTGTGCGTACAATTCAAGCGCCGATAATATATAAATACACATAGTAATGGCACCAAGCAAGGTTCAGCAAAAGATAGGGTTCGGTAGTGGTCAAGGAAATGAATCAGAAGAGGAGAGGCTCTTCTGGAGAAACATGAGTATGGTACAAACTGAACGAGCAACACCAAAGCAGCGCTGCTTACTCGCCGGAGATTTCATCACCCTCCTCTAAATATATAGCTTGAGCAATCTCCATGTACTTTCCTCCCATCAGTAAGAGTATCTGCACACAGGGAAATAAAATGTTGTGTATAGGGACATTAGCTATAGGATCAAAATTGCAAGAGTTTGATACAAAGCTGCATGGGTTCTTTATTTAATTTCCTGCACTAGGTTGCTAAGCAACAAGAAGGGTTGCTAAGCAATAAAGCAAAACAATGTATGGACACACACAGCCGCTTGAGCAAAATGTGAAACGTCTCATCACGGTCGAAGTGTGCTGGCAAGCAATCAGCTAATGGGTAGTAGCATGTGCACCAAGCTTCATGCATCTGTGAGTGTGCGCGTGCATGTATGTTACTCACCTCTCTCCACAATGGAGTGGGAAGCTGGAGACACTGCTTCAAGACGAGTGAGCGAGAGCATGCTGCTGTGTGCCTGTGATGCGCACAAGAAAAGGGGGGGGTAGGGAGATCAGGGGGTTCAGCAGTTGTGTGAGTAAGTACAGTGTCGAAAGTACAAGTGGGACAGAATGAGTGCAAATGCAAGGAGACAAGTGACCTTTCAAAATAAGGGAGTTTAGACAGCATCATCTACGCGCAAGAAGCACCTTTCAAACGCTTCAAGATCCCTATCTCACTCATTGCCGAAAACAAGGTATTGAGTTGGTTGTTTACTATGCGAGGGAGGGGGGCAGTGGCAAGTTTGCATGCAGACGCTTGGTCGGTGTAAATTGCAGAGATGCAGGATACACACAGGTATTGATGACCACATTCAGACATGGTAAGCTGCAGAAAAGCAGGGCACACAAGGGTTTTGATGACCACATTTAGACATGGAAATGAGGGCGAAATGATCACCCTAGGAGAAACTGAGTACACTTCAGCACACATACCAGCAGCCAGCAGTGATCTCTCGTTCCAACGCCCCCCCTTCCCATATAATGGCCCTGCACAGAGGCAAGCAAGGCAAGCAAGAGAGGAAATTATTACATTGCCACAGGGCTAGAAGCGCATTGATGATTATGCACAACATGTGCAACTAGTCCTGTCATTTCTTACGCGGGGCGACTTATCGAGATCTGAGCACATGCTCTGGTAGCTTATAAAGTCAGCATCAGTGTGGAGCTAGACTGGGTCCAATTTAATGAGTTAATGTGTAATTAGTTAACCCTCCAATGCAGAAATGGACATGTTTGTACTTTTGCTCCGATAAATCCCTCTGCCAATTTACATGGGTTTAAACAAAACCAGCTAAGGTTGGCCAGAACCGTTTATATAATATATATACATTGCATATATATGTCATTTATTGCAGCAATTTCATCATATATACAATCATAAACGGCGTATACGTACGATTTTGGCCAACCTTAATCAAATGATAAACATGACAGCAATGAGTGGCAGGTGCGCGCTCCTCGCTGTCACGTTATTATGATTTATGTGGAACGCATGTAAAACGATGCATGGGTATAACACAAAAGGCCGCAGAGACACGAGGGCTAATCCTACAAAGCGGAGCAGGAAGGGAAAGGGAGTGTCGCTGTTTGATGATACGAGTCATCAATACACGTTATAACTTTGGTTTAGGACCTTGCAACTTCACACGTATACCAGGTTCCTGAGTGGCTCCTTTCCCTTCGTTACTGTGGAAAGTGGCTTTCACCGCCTGCGCAGTTATTCTTCTTTACCGTTTGTCTTACACTGTGATATGACAGGAACCACATAAAAATGACGGGAATCACGTGATATGACAAGAAATGCAGCGAGCTTCTTACCCTGAGAAAAACCTAAAGCTACTGGGAGGAAGCTTCTTGGAAGATGCCTCGGCTACAGCCGCCGTGACGCCTCCCATGTGCACCCCATCAATGACCTGAGAACAAATTGTTTTATTGTAGACAATTGTGATTGGACATGGGCGTGATTTGAAATGACAGTGACCAGCAAAAATGTGTTGAAACCTTTCTGCTGGAGTAGATAAACGCACGCTGTCAATGACGTGGAAATGGTTGGTTGATTTGCTGGAGATCATAAGAGGGCAATTACTTATATAACGACTACCAGTACTGAATACGCACTGTTTTAGTATAATAGCTCACCTTTATGCTTCCTGGAAGATTGTGAGGGTGCATCATCTGTACAAAACAATGGAAGGAATATATGGTGAGGATTGACCCATAGCTGTGTGTATGTGTGCGTATGTGTGTGTTTGTGTGTGTGTGTGTGTGTGACAACACATTTCTACAACTGCACCCCCTCACATACACCACAAACCCACAAAAACATATACAGGCAAGGCACAGAGGCCAGGCAATAAACCCCCACAATTGCACACACCCTTACACAAACATAAATCCACAATGAATACACAGGCGAGATGCAGCGGGTCAGGCGCTGCACACAACCATAAACCCTCATGAAAGCATTGTTGAGCAGTGGAACCTTCACAGCAAGAAACACAACCACAAACCCACACGGGAGTATTGTTGAGGAGTGGAACCTACACAGCAGACACAACCACAAACCCACATGGAAGCATTGTTGAGCAGTGGAACCTTCACAGCAAGAAACACAACCGCAAACCCACATGGGAGTATTGTTGAGGAGTGGACCGTTCACAGCAGACACAACCACAAACCCTCATGAAAGCATTGTTGAGCAGTGGAACCTACACAGCAGAAACAACCACAAACCCACATGGAAGTATTGTTGAGCAGTGAACCCTCCACAGTAGACACGGGATTCAGCAAACGTCTCCTGCATACTGCCTGGGGCATTCTGCAGATCCAATAACAGGCACGCAGACACACAGTCTTCAAGTGGCGAGTCCATCAGTGGTACGTTGTGTAAGGTGCAATCGGAAACCACCACAATACAGGAGAATGCCATCAAGGTAAGAACACACTATTTACAGGCACCAACTTGTTATCAGCAACAGCTGGGTGTTGCATTATCCGCAAACGCTACTATGCAAATGTAACGTTCTCAATTGATTGGTGCTTTGGTCAGGGGAGGCAATAACCAAATTACATTATTGCTTTTCAGGGGGTTGAATATCAGATTGCCTTAAAAACAGCTGCTTACATACATGAGCAAGCACGGTGCGCTTATGCTACTGCCTCTTAAAACAGCTGCTTGCGTGCGTACATGAGCACACGCACAGCATGCTTGCACTATGCTGCCTCCTAAACAGCTGCTTGCGTTCACGAGCACACACACACACATACATAATTACACACAAACAATGTGCGCTAAAGCTGCCTCTTAAAACACAGCTGCTTGCGTACGTGAGCGTGCAAAGTGTACACTCACCACGATTGGGAAGCGCACGCCTCCTCTCCCTTTGCCTAAAAGCTGCCCAGTCGGTCTGCATATGGTTTGATTGGGAAAGGGCACACCATTTGTTTACGAAGGAAAAGGCTTGACTGTGAAAGAAATCAAGCAAATTTTCACAGAGGGGGTCAACTGAGCCTGAAAAAGGGGTGTTCTTAAAATGTGAATTGAGTATGGTCTCCACGGCTGGCAGTCTTCAAGCTCAGTACCTAGTGATAGCCCTTGCTCCGAGCTGCTGCGTACACCTGAGCCTGAAAACTGCCAGCCGTGGAGACCATGCCTAATTGCCCGTGGCGTGAACCCTATTTTTCACCACCACTCTCTCATATCTCACCATTCACTGACCTGATTTGTGTCATTTTTATATGAATCGTCTACATTTCATTAAAGAATACCATTGCAACAAAAATGGGGCAAAACGGAGCAGTACTTGGCCAGATGCCCCATTTTGGCCCATTTCCCTT
>Ga0307945_1000955_pt1:5000-21715 | contig 21715 bp, 17 predicted proteins | sample OrgLakmetagen228_FD_201818 | JGI IMG/M metagenome (GOLD analysis project Ga0307945, IMG submission 201818) | Saline water microbial communities from Organic Lake, Antarctica - #228 | ecosystem: Environmental > Aquatic > Non-marine Saline and Alkaline > Saline | place: Antarctica...
TGTTGGAAGTGAAATGTTGGAGTTTGCTGCTCCCCACACGCATTTACATCTTCAACAAACTAAGTCAGGCAAGCCATTGAGTTGTTATTTACTGAAAGGACTGACCGTTACTTGTGATTTTGTAAATCTTTATCACAATTGTTTTCTACCTATTTAAAGACTCAAACTTCAGCAGGCGACCATACTAAATCTGTGATTGGTCAGATTATATACCTAATAAAGTGGATCCTCTTCCTCTTATGCTCTCTCTCTCTCTCTGCCTTTGCAGATCATTTTCGTACAGCTCGTTTAGCATTAAGGGCACAGAGCAGGGGGGTGAAGGTGTGTTCCAGTTCGAGCTTTACTCTATCTACAGGTCCTTTTCCAGGTTGTCAGGCGTTATGACACGGCAAAGCATTATGACTGGGCCTGTGAGCAGGCATGCTTACGTGCACGCATGAGTTTCCTCCTTGTCTTGCTGTGCTGCAGCTGAAGCTTTCCTTGCTTTACGTGTCAATCAGATGAAGCCTTTGTGTCTTTCAGCTACTCCTTAGCGGTACAAGATGCAAAAGAGCGACGCATTTACAATAACAAACAAGCTGCGGACCAGAACACAGCCCGGGAAAAGGCAGCAGCTGAACGAAACCTTGACGGGTCTATGAAGGTAGTTTTTGCAAACATTAGGGCTGATATGGAAAAGGTTGCAATTAGGGCTGTAAAGAGCCTTCATTCATGTGATGCATTTCTAAAGTTGATTAAGATTGTTCAGACTGGAGTAGGTAAAATCTGACCTGTTTTTTTGATTGCCCTCCCGCAGGCTAATATAATCGAAGAAAAAAGTCGTTTCTTATGGGACCAAGGATTGAATTCCTGGCTTCTGTCTAGTTCCTCTGAGATTGCCCCAGGAGCTGCCTAACCTGACCATAGCCGCATGTGGATACCGGGATATTTTTGTTTCTCGACAGCTGTATGAAAGAGGTCCGACACGGAGTGCGTCTAGAACATTTCTGCTGTGCGTGTAGCGTGCAATGCACGCTTCATATATTAACTAAAAGCTTTAGCGATTGGACAACATGCCTCCAATTTTATTATAATGGTGCAAGCCAACTCTTCCAGGTTCTTTCAAATACCTGGGTATGGTGTGTGACAAAAACCTCAACCTTCACACAGCTGAGGCCGCGCCGAGGGCGGCCCTCAAGCCTCGTATCGCAGGCACAATCAGCAGCATAATCTTACAAGGTTTACAAAAAGGTTTACAAAAAGGTTTACAAAAAGGTTTACAAGAAAAAGGGCTTCAGTCAAGAAGTATGACTGCTCGCCTGTTCATAAAGCAAAATAAGCTCATGAATGAAAAGATGGTTGTTTTCCTGATGTAAAAAGCAGACACATCCTGAAATCCTGTCTGTGAAAATAAGAGCATGTACTTCCTGCGGAGAGAAACCATCTGAAGGTGCATGCAGTAAAGAGAACATGTGTTTCATCCTGGACATCATCATCAGCCGCACACAAGTCGCAAGTAGGGGAAGAGGTGGAAACACGAACTGCTGTTTTAAAGCGAAGGGTGTGGACACGAAGTCTGAAACGAGCCACACTGCGAATGGCATCTCAAGGAAGGTCAAGAAGGATGTATCTGGGAAGCCTATAAGGAGGATGGGTGACCAGAGCTTCTTGTGCAGGCAGCGCGTACCACTGGTGATAAGTAAGCGTTTTGCTGTTGCGCTCTCTAGGGTGACCATCAGAAAAAGGTGTCTAAAACTCTAAATGTCTGTCCATAAGGTCCACGACGACAAACCGACTGGGATTAATAGGCTAGGCTCACATTTCAACAGCTTTTGTTTCAACATGTAAGATTGTTTCAAGCCTTCCATGGCTGAAAGAATGTTGGAGGACCAGCAGTCTGGAGCCTGGAGCTCATTTGCATGTCAGCTTGCAAAACCTTCCTCATCATGGAACTGTAGCATTGGGTAAGGGAATTGTACAGACGCACTGCAGCGCAAAACCAGTTGAATTGCAGGGGCTCCAGGCCACACTCTCGCACAACGCACCATGAAGGAGTGGTGTCTCTGACTCCAAGAATCTGTGCCTGTTGAAAAAGTGGTGTTCTACGTGCGTGCATAACAACATATCCGTATCCGTGGCCACACCCTCCATTTTACAATACGCAGAATACATGGTTTAAAACCTAAATGAGGCACACACAGCCAGGACCCAGAATTTGTGCTGATTTAGGCAGTGGTGGTCTGATCTCCTATGGTGCTTGCTGGGTGTAAAAATGGCTTTTCAAGAGTGAATTCAGACAAAACCAACGCCACAGGCGCACTCCTGAGGATCGATAAGGTAGGGTCCAATGCGCGTCGTTCTGAGCACCGTGCTGTGCGTGCTGTGCGTGCTGTAGATTCAGGATGCCATTGATACGCACACAGATAACGAATGACGCACAACCGACGCTTTGCGTGTGTTCCTAGGGATCCAAAATATAGCCTAGGGCCTAGGGCGAGTGGACATTTCTCACCATGCAAGCGCGCGACAAGAAGCAAAAAGCGACTTGTAGACAAGGACAAGGGCAAAGCCAGACAAAGCCTACTCCACACACACATTCCTGGGGTTCAAAATACGGGATAGAATGTGTGTGGCGCGTCCATCGCAGCTGCGTGAGCGAAAAATGGTCACCATGCTGTGCGTGCTGCAAATGCATGCGCAAACACACGCACATACACACACAGGCACACACACTACACTCACAGGCACACACACACACACAAACAAACACAGTTTTTTTTACACTTCTGAACTGGGTTGTAGTCCATATCTTTGCCCTGTTGTTAGACTCCTTGTACAAATGCGTGGCCTCACCCCGGCCAGGTGAGAGCAAAAGTCTCAGCCCCGTAAAACCGTCCTATCACTACAGGCACAGGACGAGTCCTTTTCAGCACTGCCAAAGCCATTTCTGTAGAGGGTTATCCATCTCCGTACCTTGTTTTAAGAAGGGAGTAGCCCATATCTGACTCGCATACATGCTAGCAGGAATTGCGTAAGTTTTGAGGAGCCAGATATGAGCGTGTAATCTGTTAGCAAGGTCATGGCTCTTGACGAATTGCTTGATCCTGAAAGTACCAGCCATGAATGGTCGCAAAGCTGCGTCAGCCGCAATATTCAGATTGATCTGCCTGTCGCACACCATACCAAGATATTTGAAGGTGTTTGTGTAGGGGAGCTGTGTGCCATAAAAGAAAAGGGGAGGCAAGTAACTTGTTTGTGTGTGTGTTTGTGTGTGTTTGTGTGTGTTTGTCCAGGCCTGGAGTTTGTTGAAGCACATCATCTCAGACTTTTGGGTGCTTACTGTCAAGGACTTCTTTTGGGCGTAAACTCTCAGTTTGTTTTGCATGGTTTGTAGCTCGTTGTGATCAGTAAATGTGAGGGAATGATCATCAGCAAACAGCAGGTGGGTCACTGTAAAATTATTAATTATGCCCGTTATCGCGCCCTGCACGCCCTCAGCCAGGCTGTTTGTTGTGGTAAAATGAAAATAGTAGGGGGGAGAGGGGGCACCCTTGTTTTACACCAAAAGATGGTTGCACATTTGCTCTTTTGTCTCCATCCAGCATCGTGTACTCATCAGCGTGGTATAAGCCTCAGAGTATGGACACAAGATGTTAAGGTATCTGACAGAAATTAGGTGATCCCTAACTTCTTGTCTCTACGGATTGAATCGTACGCTTGTTTGAAGTAAATGAACGCAGAGTACAGGTGTGATGAACTCCTCTGCATCTTCTGAGCTGCATCTTTGAGGTGTCGCAGATTAAAAATGGTTGCAGCGTGCTCCTGCCTGGACAAAAACCACACTGTGTCTTTGAACTTTTTACCGTGTTGACCACACCAGTCTTGAACAATAGAGCGCAATAGATTGGCATACAGTCTGTACAGCGTGCCACTCACTGCGATCACTCTGTAGAATTCTGGACTCGTTACTGGGCCTGATTGGAGTCAGCTTGGCCTCTTTCCAAGGCCTTGGAATGTGGGCCTTTTTTATGAGCAGACTAAAGAGAGCAGCAATGTGGGGGGGCCATGACATTGACATTCTCTGACCCTCTGCCATGACGTTTGGGCACTCGTTTATAGGCACATTTTATGAAAGTAGGAGGGATCGTGTCAAATCCAGGGGAGGTGATATTCATGTTTGAGATGTACGTCTGCTTGTGCTAGCAGGCATGCACCTTGAGTACCTTGTTGGATCGCTTTTAGAATCATTCGTCCAGTAGCGTTGTGTCTTTTGATGATAATCATTCTATTTATAATGAGATGAGTGCAGCCTGACACCATGTGGTAAATGCCGTCTAGCTCTGGCAGATGGGGCAGATTGGTGGGCCATCTATATGGTTGCACTGAGCGGCACGCTTTTGGTTGTATATCAAATCTGTGCGGCAGAGCATGACATTTCTCTTTTTCCCAGAGGTGACACTTGCATTTTTCCAAAATTAGTTATGTCTTTCTCGATCAATACCTTCCTTGGTCAGTTTTTGGTATTTTGTGTAGCATTTTGTGGATTTATGGTTTGGAACCTTTCTAATTTAGACATAGTTTGTGTTGGACGTGCACGTGTGCTTTTGCGGCATCGAGATCTGAGAAAATGAAGAGCCTTTCTGCTGGAGGCCCTGTTGGCAGGTGTTAAGAGTATCTGGTAGGCAAGCTGGGGGAGGGTTTTCCACCCTTGCTGGCCAGTATATGGATGAATGGGGATGACGTTGGTGTTAATGTGGATATCATGGCCACTTTGATTTTCCGCAGAGCACTTTGCTACAGCATCAGCGCACTTGTTCCCACGATACCAGCATAAGCTTTAACCTTGTAGAGATGGATGGTGTGTTTGGATTTCTGGATGTGGTGAACGGTGGTTTCTAGGAGTTTGGCATGTTTATGCCATTTCAGGCGCTGGGGGTAGAGGAAGCTATTTCTTATTTACCATAGTACACTAGCACTGTCTGTTGCGATATGGGTGTGTTAATTTATCAAAGCAGCAGTAATTCCTGCTAGCTCGGCCCTGTTTATGGTTTTGTTTATGCTTTGTCTCCAGGATTTGCTGTGGTTATTTTGTTGGGTCGAGGGTGGTAGAATCCAGCTCCAATAGACTGAAATCCATTTTCTTTGCTTGTAATACAACTCCCGTCTGTGAAGGCCCATTCTTTCCAGTTTGGGGCCTAGAGTTCTAGCAAGTGCTTTCGTTGTACATGATGTGAGGGGACTTGGCTGTGTTTATTGCTCTACGTCGCCAATATTTGCATTGATAATTGTGTTCCTTAAGTCTTTGGGGAGCCTACATATTTTTGCCATTCTTGGCAGTATCTTTCAGTTGGCGGTTTAATGAAAGATGTGGTGCCTGCATTTTTAGAATTCCAGAATGCCGCTGGTGATAGGTCTTGTTTAATTTGACCAAGATGGTTTTTTTGTAATAATTTGCTCTCTGGCAGCTTTGTTCCAGATTACCAAGATCCGTATGCCCCTTGTTGCGTCTGGCAGGGGTGGTGTTTTGCTTTGCTGATATAGGAGTGGCATGTAGCGCACTTTTGTCCTTGGAATATTTCCAAGGCAAACATCCTTGTTGTCAGTGCATGTTTTGTGAAAAGCGTTGGTGCTGTTATCAATTCAGTTAGGAAGCAGTAGGAAGATAGTGGTTGCCTCTTGAATAATAAAGGCAGATGTGGTTGCATGTTGAACTGCTTTGAGCATGTGTTCGGCATTCCATGATTGCTCTCGTTTTCTTGGCCTGCCTAAATGGTACGCGTACTGGTCCCATGGTACGTCTTATTGGTATGTGTGTGGGACTGGGTTCTGTCGGATGTAAGGTTTGGTGGCGAAGCTCAGAGATAATCTTCCATGTCCAGGTGGTAGGCAAGGCATCCAGTGCATTGTTGCTTGATTTCAATGCAGTTATCTGAGCAGTATTGGTGCTATTGATTCTTTTCTCCATACATACGCAGGTTTCCTTATTCTTGTGGCTGAGCAGTCGTTTGATTATATTTTCTGCTTCTGCAGGATCAAACCCCTCATTCACCAGGACTGTTAGTCTTTTTAAAGATTTAAAGCAACGACTTGTTTTTTTTACTATCCCAGTTAACCTTTTCAGTTCCGCGTCAGTCATTATGTGCGTGCCATTTTAATCTGCGAGTTCATTCAGACTGTGTATGCCCAGTGCCATGAGGGGCTGTGTTATGGCTTGCACGAGCTTGAGGAGAAGAGGGAGCACAAGTGCCAGCTAGGGATACGTTACTGATGATAAAAAGCTAAATTTTCATTGAGCAAGGGCATTTTATAATCAATAAGTAATGATGCCTTTGACCAGCGCACTTGGCTTAAATATACGTTGATGAATTGTTCTGTCCGTATGTTGTACTTGAGCTGGTTTTTTATGTAGAAAGCGGCTGAGATCCCAGTGTCCCATTTATGAGAAAACTCGTCTGCTGGTTCTAAACTGGCATAGCACCATGTGCCTGTTGAAAAAGTGCGGTTCTATGACACATGTGTGTGAGTGTCAGTGTTGTGCTTCTACGCCGTATTTCATTTTCGGACCGTAGTTACGGTACGGTAATGGTACGGTACGGTCCAAAACCGTATTATACAGTCAAAGGAAAAGTACGGCCTAAACCGTACTAGTACGATTGACCGTATTTTGCCTTTTTGCAGGGAAAAAAGAGGTCCATAAGTTATCCGTTGCCTCACGACATACGTTGCCACGTGCTCACGTAGAACACCACTTTTTCAACAGGCACAGGGCCCATGGCTCTAGGGAAAGACCTGGGTAGCTTATGTGTTTCAACCAGCACACATCATTTGATCCCAGAGATAAAGTTCTACGGCCGTGCATGGCGTGACAGGAAAGGAATATGCCAGGCCTGGTATGATAGCCTTATGAATGACTTCATGGGTTTGCCTTCTTGATGAGGCGTATCACGTGCTTAGGCCCTCGAGCCTTCCATTGAGATATTCTGTCAGGTGGACGTGTTGGTGATTCCAGTTTAGGTTATGGTTAGCCTATGTATGCAAAAGGCTCCCTAAACCGGATAAATTGTGTCGCTTGTCCTTGTTGGACATTTTTTCCTTTGAGCTGCTTCTTTAGCAAATCTTTTTTGTTTGTGTTCCCGTAATTGTCTGCATTGTGGATTAGGCCTGTCACCTTTGTCTTCTTCTCTATCTCAGTGAGACAATGAGGGCAGCCCGGTCCGAGTAGAAGGATAGCTTTTCTGCTTGTGCGCAAAGATCTGTTATTTTGGTGCTAAGACAGATGAGGTCATCAGCAAAGGTTCCATTGCTAATTTTATTGGGTAGGCGCTCTAGATCTGTTTGGGGTTGTATCAAAGGGGGGCGACTGACCCCCCAAATGGGGGTGTTTTTCAAATGTTCCCAGAATATGGTCCCCCTCATTGGCAACTTTCAAACTCAGTTCCGAATGGTAGTGGCTCCATAGCAGTTGAGTTTGACTGTTGCCAATGAGGGGGCCCATGCCTAATCGGCTGCGGCGTGAACCCTACTTTTCAGGCACCCGTGTGCTGGATCGGACAACCACTGTAATAAATCACATGAATCTTGGTGTTATAGAGTCCTGCAGAGTACTCTGCAGCCTGCTGCAGAAGTGCTCACGTTCTTGGAGACGAGTGCAACCAAATATCATTTGGAGCTGTCTTGCCACAGCTTGCGTTGTAGGAATGACCTTTTACACCTGGTCATTAGTCAGAGCTTAGGTTGCTTTAGTTTTTCCCTCTTCCTCTCGACTTTCTCTTCTTGCTGACCTTGTTGGCAGGTATGGCCATGGGTGTCAACGGCCCAGCCTGCTAACTTTCTTGTTACTCTTCTTTTGGGAGGGCTTCAAATTTAGCCGGTTCAGTGTTTCTCAAGTTCTGGGTGGATGGTTGGCCTTGTGAAAACCCCCCTCCTACATTCGATGGAGCCGAACCGGAAAAGAACCTGTATTAAACAAACATCATTGCAAAATAAATGGAGTGAAACGTTCAACTAGTTGGGGATGTAGGCCAACATATGCTGTTTTCCCACGCAAAAGCCACCTTCTTAGGGTTTTGGTGGTCACTGTGGGCTATCAGCCCTACCAATTTGCAAACAAAGCGACTCACATGAATCCAAGCACATGCATCCTCGTGTAACTCATAATGTCGGCTTTAATTTAAAGCAAAAATGGTACCAATCGGGCAAAGTAGCAGTAAATGGCTGGCTTCCGTGTGCAACAAGAGCACATATTTGGAAATTTCCCCAGCTGACCCCCTCTGGGGTTGTATGTCCTTTGTACATCCATGCTCATATCCTCTTCCTCCTACATGGAGCCACCGTAGACGTGGTTCCATACAGATTAAAAAAGAAGAGGGGAAGGGGTGTCTCTTTGTATGGTAAACCTTTTGAACGGAATGGATCCTGTGTGTTCTCCTGCCTGAGGGTAATCGTAGTCTGTACAGGCTTCCATATAGAGATGTTTACCACATCTATGGCATCTGTTGGGAACCCAAGGTCATACATGATCCATAGCAGCTTGTCGTGGTGTGTTGTTGTGTTAAATGCCGATGTGATTTCTACTATGAGCGCAATCTGTCTTGCTTGAAGAGCTTGGCATCTTCCAGGGCCATAATACCGTTTTGTATTTGGTAAATGCAGTCTTTTTGCTTTCAGTTAAAATTGAATTCCACTCAGCATATTAATTAAGCGCGTGTCATAGCAAATCACCACACTGCAAAGTAGAAGATGGCGTGACACGCATTAGCTGTACAGTGTGTGTGTTGGCCAGTCCCACTGGCTGGCCTGTACAAATGTATGTCCGTTACTGGTCCTTTGTTCTTTTTGTCAATGAGCACCGTGTCACTCACTTTCCAGTCTTTGGGTGTGATACTGTGGCCCACATGACAGTGAAAAGCATGTGGATGTGTTGCGCACATCAAAAGGAAGCATTTTAAGGACCTCATTTACTATGGAGTCCGATCCCGGGGATTTGTTACTTTTCTATGAGTTCAAACTTTCTTGGAATCCGCATTTATCTAGAATTGAGTTATAAGCCAATTGCGTCTCTTCAGACCTTGACTTTCTGCTTTGGTCACGGGTGTCTATAGCTTGAATACATTTAGCTTAGCAGTCACACGTTTTGACTGATGGCTTTATCTGTAACCTCTGAATTTATCTAAGTTGCCTTCTTGATCCCATGGGTAGTGACGTGGTGCGGCAAGATGAAACAAGTGAGTACCCTGGACCGACCTTGACCGCAGTGGGTTCAACCTACGCTATCTGTTTTTCCTTTCTATCACATCTGTTTCCATGTTCAGTTTTTTAGTGGTGCTACAAGTCCGTGGTACTACAACAAATGCTTCTTACATTTTTCCTGTGCTTTACACACACAGCCTAGCAGTCACACTTTTGACTGATGGCTTCTGCTAATGCTAGAAAAAAATAAGAGTTTGTGGGGCTTGAGCATTGAGTAAGCACACCGTTTGTAATACTGTAAGCGCAAGACCGCTCCAATAGTAGTGGATAATGCCATTACAGAAAATACAATCAAAAAGGATAAAATCAAACTTCAGGTTTAAAAACGCCTTCTTTTTTTAACGAAAGGCCAAACTGTTCGTAAGTTCACCTAAGGGCACTAATGCAATAATCCCCCTTAGTTGTTGCAACCTAGCCCAATAAAATAGCATCATTCCTTAATACAATTGTGCGTAAGCTCTATACACAAAAAGTTACTGGATGCTTCTAAATCAGTTCAGTGTGATCAAGAAAAGGGAGTCGGTGTCTGATGGATTCTATGTTCTCAGTACTCCTTACCAACTATTTTTGGCCTCTCTGCTTTGTCCGAACATACTTGCACCAGAAACAATTGTAATGCAACTTTAATGTCCGGATTGAGCTATAGCTAATACTTTGTTTCAGCATACTTTCCTTTGCCCATTGAAACTCAACTCCTGGATGTCTTCTAGCTTAAATTGATACACGTGGTGACCAAAACATTCCCACTTCGAAGTCTTGAATTGTCCTGTCTACACGTACAACTCAATTTTTTTGTCAAATCATCAGGGCTGGGGAATGCTCTCACCATTAGAAAGAGATCCAGGATCCTTGACATAAATATCCCGGTAAAGGCCTGAAATCTGCTGGAAGATGTAGACCATGTCGTACTGTGAAGGCGAAGAAGAAAGGAAGGGTGTGAGGTATGGAAACTTTTATAGGGTGGCAAGTGCAAGGCAAGTTGTGTCGAAGCACATCACAGAGGAGGAGGGCCTGATCACTCTCGCTAATTGTGTCAGCCTGTCTTAAATCACAGGCTTAAGCAGCAAGCTCAAGCACGCCAAATAAGCTCGCGCACCTGGTTAATGTGCTCCTCAATGTCAAATAACTTGTTCAAGTCATCCTTTAGGCTCAGGATGGTCGTGCACAACTCAGCGTCTCTTGAGGTTTGGCCATCACCGCTGCAGAAGCAAGAGTAAAGACACTTTTTGTCTAATATACCTTATAACCTGTTGAAGGGATCACCGAGCAAGTCCACACGAGCAATTATAAAGCCAGTCATCAAGAGAGATGAATCGTGGTGCTTGTTGCAAAGGGCATACAGTAAACAGAGCATTTAATTCCCTTACCATTGCATGGTGCTGGACATGTCATCGCAGTACTGGTTGGCCTCGGCCTTCATGGCAAATTGGTCTGTGCATGAGTTCAAATGATACACATAAGGCAAGCTGAGAAGGACACAGTAACCGCTAACTCTGATGAAAGTAAAATGGAACCTCCATTTACTTACACCTTTGACTAGAATTTTGCGACAATAATACCTGCAAAAATACAACCTGAACCAACAAGCGTGCTCTTATCTCAGCACACTCTCGTTTATGATTACTGTCAGTCTTCTTAACCTCTTACCCAGACAACTGCTAGCACACTGCTACTATTACAACTACACTACAAACGACAGCGTACTCACATCGATTTAGGTAGTCAGTGTTCACCCTAGATGGCGTGTAAATCCCGAGAGCAAAAATGCAGGCAGATACCAGGCCAGCAACAATGATTGTAAGAATCCAGCCCGAAAATGTCTTGGCAAACATCCTGTGTGGGCAAAAAATCAGTCAGGAGCAGCTTTTGAGAGGTGTTTGGTATTTAGCTGCTTGAAAAGAATGCAATCCGGAAAATTACATGTGGTTGCAATGCAGCTCTCCGCCAGCAGCTGCTTATTAACTGGCAGGTGAGGACTAGGTTCACCTGGACAATAAGCCACTTCACTTCTAACCTGACGCAACGAGAAAGGATAAACGCAAGCAGTGAAGCCAACTCACTTCCAGTTCACTTGCTTTAAGCGCCAGTCGTCCACCAATCCAATACCCAGCTCGCCACCAGTCTACAGACACACAGAGATATTTTATGACACATGGGTGTGGAAAAGGAAGTCGACGGGTGACATCAAATGCTTTGACATGTCAAATGCCTTGGCTGTGATTATCACCATCAGCCCAGAATTTTAAGTCACTGAGGAAGCCTTTGTAGGAGGGTTTGAGCAGGAAACTGCATTGTCCAACGTCGCTTAAAATAACTTGGTACAAGAGACCAATACCGTCTCACCGCCAGGCTACAGGGGCACAGGGTACTGTTGCAAGATTTGTAGGGTTGACCAGAACCATACATATAAGGTGTATATACGGTCCAATATACGGTTCCGGCCAACCCTTGAGATATGCTTTGCAAGTGGGGCAGACAATTACCATCACAGACAAATGTGACCAAAGAGATTTTGACACGAGCACACCTGCCTGCTTTCATATTTCTTTGCACTGTTTACACGTAAAGGCATGCAAATGAGACCGCATAAATCTCTTGATATGTGCAGTACGTAAGGGAGGAAGGACACTTACGATGATCTGCGTGGTGCTCACGGGCAAACCGTACGTGGATGCAAGTGCGATGATGACCACCCCTGCCAACTCAACAGCATAGCCTCGTGATGGGGTCATGTGCACGAGGTCGGTGCCGAGCACCTGTGCAGGCACACAGCATGACAAGAGCTATTGTTATCGAAATTTGCTCAGGGTGCATCAGGGATCCCTGGGACTTAGGCGAGAGGGACCTATGCTGTAATTGCGCAACGGACGTTTGCAAGGCTTTTAACGGCTGTTGTAACAATCGCAGGAGTTTGTATCATGAGCTCCAAAGCTGAAGGCAAGACAGCATCACCGCCAATAACACGTAGGTATGAGAGGGATATCTAACCTGGATCATCTTGTAGCCGTAAGTTGCTAGGCCAATTACAAGGCCAATGCCACCGATGGCCAGCACCCATCGTGGGGTAGGGGCTTTATCCATGGATTCGTACGTAATGTAAAAACCCCTGTCAAAAGGCACATTAGATGAAGCAGGGTGTTATTGTGCAAGTCCTATCAGCTTAATAATAACCTGATTGTGCGTACGCAGCAGTCCAGGTCACACACTGCCTTTAATTTGTCATATGCCAGGACTATGTGCAGAGAACAGCCTAAATCTAGCGCCATAGCAATATCTATAATTGGGCTAAGTTACAAACACGCACCAAATGCCTCCGAGTGGTCCTACTGCGTTGGCAACATCGTTTGCACCATGCACAAAAGCCACGCCTGCAGACATTTGAAAACTAGGTGAATACACAGCCTTTCGTTACTCTCTGTTTAATTGTCCTCATGTTCATGGGGAGAGCTGCTGCAGTGTTACACAGGATGTACCTGATGCGGTTGCCACTTGGACGTACTTAAACACGTTCTCTGTCTGGGGGTCGTACACCTGCGCATTTCAAGGAGCAAAGGCAATGCTGTCCTTTACCAAAACATCTTGTATTTACGGGGTAAAAAACATGATGATTAGCAGCGAAGCTTCGAATTGCAAAGATCCTTGATAGGAAGACAGGAAGATGTAACAGGAAGATGATGTTACGATGTCAGGACAGATCAGGTACATAAATGCTTTGATCAACACCCCATCTCCCTCTCTAAACCCTCCAATAATAAACATGATTAGAAACAAAGAGCCCGCTCCATGATTCTTGCGCAGCATCTCCAGTGCAGCACTACTCACCTCTGCAGCTGCATGCATTTGAGCGATGTGCTCGTGTCCCTCCTTGCTCATGTTGGCGTGCACGTCCACGGTCATAGCGTAGATGAGGTGCCTCACCGGTCGCAGCTTGCCAAACCAAGAATTCTTGAAGCGGCCAAACCGTGTGCTGTCCACAATCTCGTCAGCGGTGAGCTCTTTCTTGGGTTCTCCACCTGTGTATATTTGGCGATATAATGTTGCCATGCACTCATTTAAGAACTGAACCGAAGTCACTAGGTGAAGCAAGGGGGAAGGAACAAGGCCTTTTGCACGTCCTATCCGAGCATCAGATCAAGTTGAGCTGTGATCCCGTCGTTTGCTGCAGAGCATTGTCTTATGGCGTAGCCTCACAGCCCATCAATTAGCTGCTGTGCGGACAGCTACTCACCTGCTGCAACGTGGGCAGCCTCAGCATCTACCTCAGCTTTAAGATGAACCTCCTTCTGTTGGTCCCTGCAATTATGCATAGTGTGTATGCACAACATAAAGGTCTCTGCTTCTTCATGGTGACTGCATGTTCTTACGAGCTAAACAACAACACCAACAAGAGCAGATTCGTGGAAATCAGACATGCTTGGAGCAACTTGCACATAATAACCGCAAACCTTGTAAGCGCAGGCTGTTTTGCGGTCTCACCTGGCAACCTTACTTTTCATAAGGATCATTGTAGGCAGCAAGCACACACCAACACCAGCACCGACAATGGCCGACACCCAAGTCTTTTTGTTTTCGTCCCTGGAGTTTGAGGGGAAGGACGGGTGTCAGTGTGCTGCACTCTTTAAGCTGACTGTGTACAGCATCAGGCTCGTGTTGCCTTCATGGCAATTCATTATGCAACTCGGTGTTTACAAGGGGATTATTAAAAGTTAGGTTCCAAAGGTGTACCCATCGCAGGAGTGTGTCAACAAGAGAGAGTGAGTCGACGCACAAAACTCACCAAGCAAGCTCCTCCTCCTTGACACCCTGAAAAAAATTTGAATCAAGCAAGGAGATGAACAAGTTTTGTTTTGTGCCCACGGTAGTGATGGTGTTTACTGTACTCCTGCATATTGTGTCGGAGGCAAACACACAAAATCGAAGCACAAAGAGCGCAGACGATCGCACGCACCTTGAGCAGCACAGCAAGCAGGACGATAAAAATAGTGATCCCGGTAACTAAAGGGAAGGCCCAATAAGCAATTTGCAACGAGTTCTTGCGGCGCAGGATAAACAGCCTGCATGCACAGAACGCCATGAACTTGTATCTCAGTGAAGAGCTGAATGTACTTGAAAAGCAGGCAATTGCTCACTTTGTAGGAATCTGCTGCAAAGTTACAGAAGGTTTATAGAAGACGCACACATCAAAATATGGTGCCATTAATACAAGCAGGCAGGAGTAGAGTAGATTGCAATTTAATGGTAGGCAAGGAGGCACGCATTGCTACAAATACCGGGGGGACTGACCTTGTGTTAAAGTACAAGAAAGAGGAGACAATACCCGTGAAAATAGGAGCCAGGAACCAAGAGATAACCTGCGAGCACATATACCATATACCGCACAAACTCTGAGGAAGGAAAGGAGACCTCCGCTGATGACAAAACTGTTAGACGTAACAGTTACACGAATTATGCACAGCTCATCCCACTGTGCATAACTCTCACTGAAAATTCCAGACCTCAAATGCAGCTTACAATGGGTGTGAAGCCTTTGCGGTAAGGGAACTCTTCTTGTGGCTTGTTCCAGTTCACGGCATCGTTGCCACCGGCAACCAGGCCCATGCCGAGCATGGCCCCGACTGCGCAGCAGGTTAAGCAAACAAGCAGCACAAATCAGTCAACGCGTACAGACCCAGGAGGGACGGGGGGACCGTCACCAGCATTTACCTTCTTTCCAGCCCTTGGCATTCGTATGTTGGCTTGAAGCCACCAAATTATATGTAAGACCCCCGCCCTAAAAGGGGAAGCACGTAAGCACAAGCACTTACCAATGGAATGCGTGGTGGAGACAGCAAATCCCATGATGGTGGCTGCTGTTAGCCAGAACCAGGATGCAAACATGGCAGCCATCATACCTGCAAGTATGTCATGCAAACCACTAGTTCCAATCAATACATAGGAAAAGGATTGACAACGCTTTGAAATAGATCGTCAAACAATCCACTCACCGTATGCAAAGATATGCGGGGTATCCTTAAAGTATTCCGGCCTTGCAATACCCCCCTTGATTGTCCCTGAAACGCTACCACCGAGACTGATAGCACCTACAAGACAACAAGAACGGCTCAGCAAACGACTGTGCAAGGTTTAGCTACACAACATTGAGCACATGGCGATTTTAGAACAGAGCAATTGTTGTCTGCAAGCACGTGCTGTCAGACACGCGCAGCTTTGTCATGCAGATCAGACCCACCTACAAACTCAAAAATTGCAGCCAATATGACTGCGCCCCACATTGGAATGGCTTTGCTGCCCACACCTGACGCATTTAGAGAAAGGAGTTACTAACGGATCTTAGGTCAGGAGTCACTGGATAGGTGCTGCAAAGGAAAGGTGGTGATCGATGCTGCAGCACAGAAACAACATCGCTAAAAAGGAGTCCATTTGCTCACTTGTCGCAAAGCTGTTGGCCACGTCGTTTGCGCCAATACCCCAAGCCACCATGAAGGCAAGGAAGGATCCGATGATGACCATCCTGCGTGATTTAAGAGCAAGCCACGCAAATTATTAACACACGCTCCTAGTTTTTGACGTCATGCAATGTTAAATGAATGTGCTTGTAGTCGTGTGGAAATGTTTAATGATGTGCATATTTTCAAGGGAAAATAATGTCAACATACCATTGAATGTCTATCCAAGGGCCGTCTCTCTAGGCAATGTAAAAGGAGGCAGAAGCGTGTGTGAGTAAATCAGTGTGGAAAGGATAACATGTTTCTGTGTGCAAGAGAAAAGCTGAAGGTGGAGTAAATACAGAGAAGATGTATAATTTAAAGCACAACCCATTCTAAAGCATTAATTTATAATTGGGTGCTTGCCATATATAATCACAAGTGTGCTTTGCTGCTTTAACAGAGAACGTCATGCATGGTGATCTGATTAGGCAAAGGAGTTTAGCCAGCAGACATAGTAAGTGCATGTGTGCAAGCCCAAATTCAGGGTGGCGATTAAAACACCGAGAGATCACCGCGCGCACACACACACAGCGCTAGCCGTCATGCTGCGTGCATTACCCCTGCTCACACACCTCAAGCCAGTTGTCCCCTGCAAGCGGAGGGATAAGAAGGGTGTAATTGATGACAAGGAGGGCTGGGGTTCACCCACTGCCCATACCCCATTCCACACTGGGGTAGGCTTATCTTATCCAATTAAATGCACTTGGCTCTGTCAATCGTCGACACACTCTTGTGAAGCAGCACGCTCAATCAGCCCTCACATTTGCAAATGGCCCTCACGCACAAGCTTGCTGTACTACTGCAATGTGTGATGCTGCTGCTGTATGTGTGTGTGGGTATGTGGGTGCTACTGTGCCGCCACATATAGATCAGCAGCGCACCTGTCCAGGAGTCGACACCGCTGAACTCCGAGTAATTGGGAACTTCCATTCCTCCTCCGACCTGTCACTGCGCGCTCCTGGCGAGTGCTGCTTGTGCTCTTGGGTGGTCCTCGGTTGT
>Ga0307945_1000958_pt1:0-12500 | contig 21708 bp, 23 predicted proteins | sample OrgLakmetagen228_FD_201818 | JGI IMG/M metagenome (GOLD analysis project Ga0307945, IMG submission 201818) | Saline water microbial communities from Organic Lake, Antarctica - #228 | ecosystem: Environmental > Aquatic > Non-marine Saline and Alkaline > Saline | place: Antarctica: Organic...
TGGGTCTCCTTGAGCAGCTTCCTTTTGCTTTCTCCTCTGCTTGAGCCCTCTCTCCTCTTTTTTTTGTTGTCTGTCAGGTCCCTGCTGGGGGCCGTAGCTGTAACACCACCCCAAAAAAAAAAAAAAAAATCTTTAAGGCTATCAGCAAAACAGGCTGCTTAGGGTCATGCATTGTCTCCAATGACATGGGCAGCAACGAACGGATGACCATGCAAAATCTCCAGGTTCCTGAAACGGCTGAAAGTATAATTGTTCCCAAATGGCTCTTCCCACCTCGCTTGTCAGATAGACAGATTTACCTCCAGCCACCCAAATTTTGTGCTGATTACTCCCATCGCTGCAAAAACACAAAAACAACAAACTAATGTAGGGGGGTGGGTTCTTCGAAGTGGCAGGGGGCAATTGAGGGAGACTGGGAGCACCTCAGCAGCACCGCCAGCCACCAATAGAGCCACCAACCCCAGACAGCATCAACCTAAAGACCTCAGCAAACCTCAGCGTGACATCCACCTCGTTGAGATCAAGTATTGTGAAGACACCAGACCTCAGAACCAGCTGAACGCCGCAAAGGAACAGCACTAAGATCTCTGCACCTTTTGGGTGTGGGTGACACCATCTACAACACTCACACTCTAAAGCCTTTCAAGGAACTGGGTCTTGATTCTCAAAGAGTAAAGAAGCGTGCCTCCAAGCTCCATGTGCACTCTATCTGTGGACTTTGCTGCTAAACTTGCCCATACCAGACGTGCCCTTTCCAGTACTTTTATCAACTCTCATCAGGAGCCGGTTTCAGGCCAAGCCTGCAACCCTCTTGATCCCCATTGATTTTTCGTTTCCTTTTTGCGGTGGAGGAGCTTTACGGAACTCGGTACCAAAGTGGCTCCTATTTCCTTAATTACTGTGGGGAGTTTTTTCTTTTTCTAAAAAGGTGATTTCCGACCTAGTGATTTTTGGCAAGTGTGGATGCAGACTTACAAAGTGTTAAGTCAACCGCTATGCGTCCTCTGGCAAGTTGAATCTCCACCTGGAACTCTGGCAGGGAGCCAAGTCACACTCCGAGGGTAGAGTTGCCAAGAGGGGAGGAATGTTACGTGGATATGTGAATTGCACGAAGCACAGAAATGGCATCCGCCGGAAGCCCTTTTAAGCAACGTTTTTATACAGATTTCAGAGCGGTTACCGTCCGGCTATCAGCAAACACTACTTGAAGCTCCTTTGTTGGCCACCCTGGACAGCACGCGCTTCAGGGCTGCCTCCTCAGCATCAGACTTGCCTTGCAGGGCAGCATCACTACCGCCATGTTGTGCCCCTGTGTGCAACTGTGTGATCAGAAGGTAGGGGCATGTGCACGACAGCATGAGTCAATATAGCAGGGAAACAATATGACAAATGGCAAGCAGCCATAGCTAACAGCCACTGTAGGCAATATAGCAAGGTAGGGGCACAGTATAGCCTTGCCATTGAGGCTCACAAAGAAGCGGTTGCAAAAAATGTATAGATTATGAGCATGTTCCAAAGAGAAAGACAGGGCGGAATCATGATCTGTCTAAACTTGATGCAGGAAATTCCTGCCGCTTGGCTTTGATCTTTTGTGACAGCACGCTGTACATGCAGGGGTTGAAGGTTGATACAACAAGAAAAGTTGTGCGACCTGTGCTGATGCTTTTACTGTACTAGCAAGATTAGTTGTATTTGATTGATGGTGTCTCAACCAAGTCATTCACCATGGGAAAATGACAGATTCACCGTTAACAAAAACAGTACATGCCAAATCCATTGTGTTGATGCCTCAGCACTGCAATGTCGTATTTTTTGCGTACCTGAATGAGGCACATATACTGCGCTCCAAGCTTGCGACTACGCCCTCTTGCCTGAACATGAATGGGATGGGCACCGCATGGTTTGTACTGAGTCCATCCATTTCCATTTACAAAGGCATTGCTATTTGCTTTGTGTATTGCTAAAACAATATTCTTCAACACTGGACGTTGGCGTGATTTTCATTCTAACACGCAGACTGTGAACTATGCCTTGGCCTTGCAGCTCTACAACACCCTCATCTACTTGCCTGTACACGCTGCACGCCTGTCGCAGGTGGTGAGAAGCGCAAAACAAATTCACAGCAAGGCACATCTAGGCCCTCCTCAGCAGCATTGGTGGCGACAAGGATCCGGCGTCCAGGAGCCTGGAAAGAAGAGAGTGCAGATGAGATGAGACATTTATGTCGAGATTTTAATTAAGGGTGCTTCTACAGCACATTGTTGAGTGGTTTCTCAGAACCAGCATACATTTTTTAATCCGTGCCTTCCCGTCCCCAGTCATAAAGTACCCACATCTTTCACGAAAATGTGGCTTGCAAGCCAGCGTGCATCGCACCGCATAGCAGTGTTCTCTGCCCATAACAGTCGAAAGCATGGGGAGTCCAGGTAAAACAACTTGTAACAAGAGCAAACGGAAGAGGGAAAGCAGATGCAGCCCCAGCAAAGTATCCTCTCTGTCAGTGCCACTGCCTTAATTCCCAAACCTTGTTATGGATGGCAAGAGCATGGCAATCTATGTTAGCCCATTGTGACTGGAGAAAGCTAGCATTTTCCAGAAGAAAGAGAATAGAGCTCCCATAGAAGATGCATACATTCCGATGTATTGGCACCAAAATGCATTGACGCATGTGATCCACATCCTCACTTTGAAGGCATCCAGCACAGCCTGCTGCTGGTAGATAGTCATGCCTGAGGCAGTTGCCCAGTCACCCCCCCCTCCTGCTGCTGCTGCCCCTGCTGTGACTGAGCTGCTGCCCTCCGACGGAAGAGGTAAACTCCGACTCTGTAATACAGCATACGTGAGAGGACACAAACTGCGTTTCTTTGATGGGCCTACTCAGTATAGGAGTCTAGTGCATGCAAAAACAGGACAGGGCCACCAGTACGCCGTCCACAAAATACCCTTACAGGCAAAACAAAATTCGGGCCTTTGCCCTGAGCACTCCTCTACCCTACACCTTCTAACCTGACCCTCCACGCAAATCGAAAGGGTGCATTATAGTACAGTGGCCTCATGTACTGGGTTGTCATGTTGAAAACCCATATTTTGAGGAGGATTGGCGTCAGGGCTGTGCAATGATGGTGGCAGTACAATCTGTCAAAATACTGTCTGACGGTTGACGCCGTGAATGACGGTGTCAGACCGTCATATTGGAGTTTGGGGACCGTCATGACGGTGCATGACGGTACGGTCCAAAAATCGCAAAAAGGCCAAAAATGGTATTTTGACCCAAGAATGGCCATTTTGGCTCTTTTCTCCTCATTTCTAAATGTTGCATGTGTGTTGTTAGTACAAAAAACAATAAGCATAATAATGAATGGAGAAGGAAAGGAAAAAAGATAGCAAAATATTTGTGTCTTGACCAGGATTTGGTCTCATTTTTTACAGCAAAAAGAGTTTACACAGTAATTACAGTGGACGGTCCCCTCGACCGTCTGGACGGTCGACACCGTCAATTCTGAGACACTGTCATTTTGACGGTCTGATGGTACGGACCGTCAATTGTACCGTAATTACGGTGCAAAAGTGCTATGACGGTGTCATTGCACAGCCCTGATTGGCGCATGATTGATTGGGCACGTGCTTTGCACTGGTCACTGCTTCTGTTACGGCTCTTACAGTAGGCAGGAGGAATCACATCTGGGGAATGGGCAAACAATCGAGAAAGATGAGACCGGAGCACCTAGGAAAAGGGGGAGGAAGATAGAGAAAAAGGAAAGAAATCCTGAAAAGGAAAAACCAAGCAGGCAGCTGGGTCGTTAACAACCAAGGGTACCCGCAAAAGGGAGCACTGACAGCACTCGGGCACACAGAAACTGCACTACACAGGCAAAAAAAAATAGACTTTTTTTATAAAGGTGTAAAAGAAAGGGAAGCATGCACTTTTGTGCAGAAGCGCATCATACGAGTCACTCGCCTGCAATACTTGGTTTCTTCTGCAAGCAGAGAACTCCACAAAACCCAGCCAACACTTCATTCATGCATTTAGTGCGGATTGCAAAACGCGGACGGACAAGTTGCTAGGATAAATCCCACAGCCTTTCTCAATGCATACCTGCAACCAAGTAAACACCCCCCCCCAAATGGATTATTGGCAACAAGAGCGCCTTACTTTGGCAGAATGCCTGTTCTGGCAAGGTGCCTGTTACCAGACATTCTGCTGGACTAATTGAACTAATCCTGTCAAAATCAACACAGCTACGCACCAATCAATATCTCACAACATCTGGAATATGGTTGTAACCAAGCACCCACGTACATCTTGTTTTAGACACTGAGGGTGATTGAGAGTAGTAACAACATTTGTTTGTTTGGGTGCAGGGTTAGTGCAAGAAGCTGCTAAGAACTAGCTTATATATGTGTCCAAGTGATTTTGGGATTATCTGTGTGATTTGTTCCAGCAGTACTTAACAGTCAAGTGGAGATGCCTCTGCTTGCCAGAGGGCACCACCTGAAATGAAACACTGTGCAAACACCATGCAAGATAGGAATAAAAGCTCTGCGGGTACATGCTGATCAGGCTTTGTTGGGTTTGTTGGGTGCACATAAAGAGCGGGGTTGGGTGAAGTGCTTTTGGAGCTTTGGGTGCAGGGTCAGTATGTGTGGAAAGGGATGTCAAGGCAAGCTCCTTGGGATGCGCAAAAACACCTTATCTTGTAGAGCAAATTGAGTGCAATAAATGATGTATGCCTGGACCTAACTAAAAAGTACTGAAGATGACTCTTCTTGCACTGAACACCTGTTTAGTGCACAAATCCAGCCAAAACCTTTGCCAAAACACTTTTTTACTTCAGTCACGCAACTTATGCATAATGCAATGCGTAAACTGCAAGTTTGGAATCGATTGCTGGTATTTTGCCTTAACACACCCCCGTGGCCTACTTGGGGACATTCCATGCATTTCTATGACCAGGCACCCAGATCCCCCCCCCCTTAAATCAAATGCCCCAACAAGGGTGCCAATCGACTGAGCTTGAGCTGAGAATTCCAAAAATATATCTATTAATACGTGAAATTGGCCCAGTAAAATCCTGGAGACCCCCCCCCCAATTATCAGTTTAATTTTTAGGGGGGGGCGGTTTCACGTTTTGACCATAAAATATTCATACGTTTCAGGGGGGCAGTGAATTCATGGACGTACGGTTCTCGGGGTCCGTATATTTTAATATGTTCAGGCTTTTTGAATGACGCTCAGCGCGCTGCCGACGCCTGTTTAACAAATGACGGGAAAATCTTTTGGATTGGCACTAGGTCCAGATGCTAAGTACCAACAGACGCTCCTGGGGACCTGTACACCCCGCTGAAGCTCAAGTTACAGCTGGAGACCAGAAGCAGAAAGACCATTGCAGGCTATGATGCAGTCATTACCGATCAAGAACATCAGCCTTGTGCCCTGAATTGCCGGCGTTGCAATCACCACATTTGCCCTTGCAACCTATCCCAATCAATCAAGCAGCAAGATTGGCGGTGCACGGGCCCTGCTCAGCCTGAAGAGTAGCTGAGGGAGGAGGAGGACCCTGATAAGGGAGCAGGTGAGCCCCCTCAAAAGCGCAAGGCACGACAGTTCCCTGTTGCTCCTTACATTAGGGGTCAGATGGGGTGCAGCTTGAAATAGCGGCCTTGGGTTATATTTGAGCAGCAGCAGCAGCAGCAGCAGCAGCAGCAGCAGCAGGAGCAGCATATACACCAGGCGTCACTTATTTAGTTTTATCGGCAGCATTAATCCAGAGGTGGTCGACTGAAAAGGGGGCGTTTTAGAAATGTTCCCAGAGTATGCACACCCTAGCTTGCAGTTTCTAAGCTTAGCACCCTGCTGATAACACCTGAGCTTAAAAAATGCAAATAGGGGTGCACGTGTCGAATTGCCCGCAGCGTGAACCCCACTTTTTTCCACAAATTTTTCATACCAGATCGCCCACTGCACCAACCTGGAACATTTTTTATGGTAATCATTGTTAGAAAAATTATTATTGCAACAAAAATGAAATGAAACGGCTGAGTGGTTGGTGTTTTATGAGGATTTGAGCCATTTCCCCATGGAAATCACCACATTAAAGTTTACGTGCACCATATGTGCTTAACCCAGTCTATCTCAGCACGCAAAGCGACCCATATAAAATTGGGCACGTGCTTGGGCAGCTCTCAATGCCAGCTACACTTTGGTACTAAAATGGTGTCGACGGGATGAATGGCTGTGAGAGGCTGCCTTCTGAATGCAAAAATTCACATTTTCTGGCATTTCCTCCGTCTACCACCTCTGGCATTAATCAATGGAAAACCAACAACTCAAACAACATCTTACATACATACATATATATGTAGAGGAAGCGATAATCTAGGGTTACTGGCTAGAAGGCTTTGCTGGCCATCTGAGGGGAATGCGTTGCTCATGACAGGAGTTGCTTTGCTGGCTAGAAGATCTGCTAGCCATTTTAGAAGGGAATTATCCCATTGGTGTAGAAAGAGGTGTCTTCAGAGGGGTCCAGCGCTATCAGCTACCTTGACCGTGGAAGTTAAAGGCTGTATCACAAGAGGGCAACTTCATTCGAGGGCATATAAGGCTGAGCTGAAAAGGTCACATTGCTAAAGAAGTGCGCATCAGTCAATTTTTTAGCAGCATGAGCTGTAATGCAAAGCTACATATTTACCTGCTGCAGGGCAATGCTTTGATGATGGAAGTGCTGGGTGCCTTAATGTTCAGAGACTGCTACTTGACACGTATATCCCTGTATTTCATCTGCACTAGCATCTTGCCATGATTCCTGCCCTTGCTACTGCAAAAATGAACATTTAAGCCCTCTTTTTTTTTAACATGCTGTGTCTGATATTGCTGTTTTTAAACCGCACGCAGAAGTTGAGCTTGGGAAATGAAAGTTTTGCTTTATCATTCAACCCTGCCAAGCTGGAATTGAGCCAGGATGTAATTGGACAGAAACCTTGGCTGGCAGCACTAAATCAATTCTCATCAGAAATCAACGTCTTTACTACAAAGCTTGTACACAGCATTGCATCACTATGCAAACTCAAACAGCTGACAACAAAGAGGACACCCTGTAATCATTTAAACTCCGTACAGCGCACGCCAAAACCATTTAAACAACGACTATAACGGCTATAACCAAAAGCACACACCTCAGCATCCAGCCACCCACCTTTTCCTGGCCCTGTGAGCCATGCCCCACAAACACATGCACATCTTGAATGAAGCCAAGCAAAGGCAGAGGCGTGCTTTTCTTTGCCATACTCCTGGATTGAGGGTTGAGTGTTGGCCTGCACAGTGGTGCAAAGGCAGACCCATAACGTGCACAGCTGGGATGCAACTGCGACACTTCTTGTCGTGGCAAAGAAAAGCACATTCCATAAAGTTGGTTAGCCACATGCAATGCCCTACATTGCGGCGTGCCTGCGCAGCCGTTGGTTTTTAGCTTAATGTGTTTTCTGCCCCTCCCTATTCATGCATGTGTGTCCAATGCATGGACTGGCTCCATTACAAGGTAGCACATGATACAAAAAGGAGGGCGGGCTAATCATTGCATTGATCAAATGGTCCAGCCTGTTTGCACGGCTTGCCAACGTAGAATGCAATGTAAACGCCGCGCGTCATGACAGTGTTTTACAGTAGACGTGGAGACAGAGTGTGATAGCCCCAACGTGTTGCTTTCTGGTATCCATGCGGCAACAGCTCACGTACGACTTCACCAAACTGGACACAATCTAGCTTCAAAATAACGACGACATTACAAGCTACCAGAGTGTGTGCTATTTTTAATTAAGTCGCCCTGCGTGCAGGACTAAACTCATTTAGGCAAACCTGTGCCCTAATGGTGCTTCCATGGGGAAATAATTTTCCACATTTCACCAACCAATTGGTCTTTTCAATTTTTTTGCAATTTCGTCTGTTTAGTCAGTATTCACCAATATCACCAAATTCAGTGCTACAGGTAATTTGTTATAAATGACGAAGTCTTCCGGCAAAAAGTGGGGTTCACGCCGTAACTGATAAAACACACGCCCCATGTCTTGCCACTTCCAGGATCTCGGCTGCATCTGGGATAATTTCGGCTGCATCTGGGATTATCATGACAAAGCGATATTTGAAAAGTACCAAACATAACCACGTACCCTAAGAACATTTGAAAAGCATACCAATTAGGGCCTCAGAGTTTCCCCTCTGATAGATTACCCTATGCTTGATGCCTTTCAATAAGTCGGTATAGTTGACTTACTTGTCAGGCAATTTCAGGAGTGGGCTGAGGGAGCAAGAACCTCCGCTGGCTTGGGGACTGCTGAGGCTGCTGTTGAGATCCTGGTCGGTCCCTGATACCCTGGGATCAGCCGCCTCACAGCCTAGCACTTCCAGAGCAGCACGGGATGCAGGGGAGCTAATGGCCATGCGGAGCACCTCTGCCAGGTAGTACGCACCATGGCGCGTGCCTGTCAGCATTTCACACGTGTGTATGTGCAAATGATTAGTGTAATTATACACACCTGCACGAGTGCACCTGCGTGCACTTGCACACATAAACACACATCAGACCGGACTAAAATAGAATGTGCAATGTGCACACATCTGCTCATTTCTATGCTGCTGCATGGACTGCTTAGCACTGTCTGCTTTGTTGTCAAAAATCACGAGGTTGTAAGCTACCATTGTGGCTCAAGAAAAAACCCACGTGAAAAAATGATGCCGTGAAATGCCTCCCGGTCCTGGTACTGCAGCAAGTACTGAATCATGGCCCACAGCTTTGGGTGTGCTGCAGATAGACACAGAGCAATTTTCAACACGCTTGGCTGGTCCGTGGATCAAATTAAGTTTGAAGCACAGCATAAAAAAACATGCTAACGATACCCAAACCTTGCATGCAATCAGCCGACTACAGTGGTTGAGGTAGAACGCGTGAGTGAAGCAAAATGACTAGTTTGGGCTGGGGCAAGATTTTGGGCAGGCACGTACATGTTTAAGAGCAGGTCAGCAGCGCTGACAGGGCCTTTTGGTAAAGCAAGCCTCATACTAACACACCTGCAGGGGCGGGCTCTAGTGAGGCTGGAAGCACAGGAGCCAGGGCACAATGCACAAGACCTGCTGCGGCGGCGGCTGCCTTTTTTTCAGGCTCTGCTGTTTTGGCAGGGCAAGAGGTAAAGGTATCAGGAGAAGCCTGTTGCTGCGGATGCTGCTGGTGTTGGGGCTGATAGTGATTCTGAATATTTCCATTCTTCATTCCTGTCTCACCTAGTAGCTGCTGCTGTTTGGGAGTGATGCATGGACTTTGCTGCTGATGCTGCTTCTGTGACTCCTGCACAGGCTCGACGGTACTCCCATCTCCTGCTACACCAGTGCACTGCACATGATCTTGGTCCATGCTATGTGGATCAGCTCTTTCCTGCTGCTTGTCTTGCTGCCGGTTGTGGTCTTGCTGGCTTTTTCGATGCTTTAGCTGCCCTTCTTGCCCTTCCTGCTGCAGTTGCTGCTGCTGCTGCTGCTGCTGCTGCTGCTGCTGCCCACCCACCCAATCCCCAAAAGAAGCTAGGCGTCTGCGCTTCAGGTGACCTGGCTGCTCCAGCAGCAACTGTGGCACTTCACAAACTGGTAGCATGCCATTGTGGGGAAGTGTGCCTTGGCTGCCATCCACCCCGCTCCCTCCCCCAACCCGACTACTGCTGCCGTTGCAGGCAGCTGCTGTATACTTCTCACCTTTGGCAAGAGGAGCAACAGGCACAATGGTGTCAGGATTGGCTAAGGGATCTTTGTCCCTGCCAAAGCCCAGCTGAGCTGCCCACACCTCTAACTGCATAAGGAATTGCCGGCACAGTTGCAGAACATCCACCTCCTTGTACTGTTCCTGCAGGCTCTCCTGCTTGCCTGCATCTTCAATAGTGCTATCACATCCTGTCGCCCCGGCACTCCCCTGTTTCTTCCCATCTTGCCGCCGCTGCTGCTGCTGCTTGCACCACGCTGCGTGTGCCATAGCCATGTCCACTATGTGCTGTGCGGCATACTGCAGCCCGCATTCATAGCCCATGTCCTCAGAAAGGGCAGCAGTACGGCGTAAGGCCTGCGTCAGGCAGGTTGTGAAGAGAGATGCACATTGCCCAGCAGCAGTGCCAAAATTATGAGGGAGGTTTAGCAATACCTAGCACGTGAAGGGAGATATGTGTGAGTCTATGGTGTACGGGAAAAAACACTTATACAGGCTATATGTATGACTTTGTGTGCCATTATAACTTGGGAAGTGGAGAAACAAAGTGACTCCCCACATCACTTAGAGAGAATGTAATCAGTCTAGGATGGACAATGTAAAGTATCTCCACGGCATCATGCACAGGCACTTGAATACACACCTAATGATATGGCAAGTACCTTGCATATTTGATCGGACATTTACCTACTTGCTCGTTTCAAACAACTTTGTAGCGGGCCAAGTGCCCAAGATCGCAGATACAAGCCCTTACTGGTATACTGACCTGAAGTTGAGGCCACATTAAGTCCTTGAACAAAACAAATGATGACATACCTCTAGAAATTGCAAGCACCCTGCCAGCTTCGTGAGGCCCCAGATCCGAGCAACATCCATAGCTTTGGACATCCAACTGCAGCCAAGTTTGGTGAGAGTAAAACAAGCAATGGTGTGCTGGAAAAAAAGTTGTGAAAGAGACACCCTGAATCGTGTGCTTGTCTGCAGCACCCACAATGTGGTCCACAGCTTAAACAATGAACGAGCCCTGGAACAGACCAGTCACCAATTACTTTCCAAACCCAACAGCCCAAAATAATTGTTGACCTGTTACAACGTTTGCTTTCAAGTAGAAAAGTCAGAGCACTTATCTTTTGCAGCAGACACCATGAACACACACAAAACGCACCCACACAGCATGTTCATAACATGGACAGCAGGCTGGTTGCCATCCATGCCCTGGACCTTGCGCAGGGAATCCACCAAGAACAACAGAGCGGCCCCCACTGTGGGGGCCTTAAGTGCAGCTGCTGCAGCAGCTGCTGCTGCAGACGCAGGGTCTGGGTAGGCTGCCGTGCCTTGAGCATACACCTCTCGGAGGGCAGGGGCTGGTGTGTGGTCAGGGAGACTGAGGGCCAAACGGAGGAGAGAGCGGCCTGTGCATAGTGGGCATAGGGTATGTGGGTATATGCAATTCCAAAAGCAAGATACGCAATCTTAGATAAGACATGGGTTGCAATCGCTGACGTGTGTGACAGGCAGGGGAGACAAAAATGGGGAAAGCCGACTGCTTTGATGGTCCACAGTACTATGCCACTAAGTTACAAAGATACCTTAACGTCGCTTCCCAGGACGCAATGTCCGATTTTAAGTCAAAACTTTTGAAGATGCGCACGCTGCACACTTGTAGCCAGATAATGATATTTTTACGCAAGCACAACCCCAGATCCTAAGCTTGACCTACCGACATCACTGGACATGTTTGCAATGCAGCTCCTGACCCAGGCAGCCATATCGAAATCCTGCTGGCGGGCGGGAACATATTCCTCTCCCTCAAGTGCGGTGGACATGAGCTGCATGGGAAAGACAGTGAGCTGTCAGTTGCAACTCTGAAACCACGAAGGATGTGTGGGACATTGTACTCTCTGTCAAGATAAAAAACAGCAGCAGTTGCAGTGAAAACAGGACTCATCAGTGTCCAATTTTATATGCGACAGTATATTTACTTTATTTCTGTGGTGCAGTTTATTGAGTAACTTGGTACCAAAGTGGCTCTCTAATTTATAATTATCAACTTGTTTTATTTTGTTACTGGTATCTCGTTTCATTTATATAAAATGTGGGTAGCAATTCCACAGCCTGTTTAGTAGCCCTGGTACCGTTCGCCGAGTGCAACTGTGCAAAAGCACTGTGGCACGGACCTGCTTGCGTGCTATGTCCTCCTCGCTGATGACGTGCAGACGTGCATGCAGTGACGTCAGAAGCCGTGACAGCTGGCGCATGACACGGTCCTACAGCAAGAGGGGAGAAAAAAAAGAGAATGGGGGAAAGAAGTGAGCAGTAGGAAAGTGTGTGAGAGAGAGAGAGAGAGAGAGAGAGAGAGAGAGAGAGAGAGAGGGAGAGAGAGAGAGAGAGAGGGAGAGGGAGAGAGAGAGAGAGAGAGAGAGAGAGAGAGAGAGAGAGACGCGAGTATGAATAATCAGTATGTATGTGTGTTACTACCAAATGCATTACTTAAGGGCGTACATTAGTTGCACCATAATGAATTTGCAACCATGTACTGGATAGCGAGTATTTCCTCCAGCATCCTTACCTCAGTAATGCCACTTGCAGGTGAGGCTGAAAATCCAAGAACCTGCAAAGGTAGGCACATTGAATAAAATGGGTGTGTGGATTTATCACCTGTGGCAGTTCTAACACAAGGGCGACAGGGACAAACACGAATTGAAAAAGCCCTCGCTTATCGTGTCTGTCATTTCGGTCAGCCTCCTTGTGTTGAGGTGGAGG
>Ga0307945_1000958_pt1:17500-21708 | contig 21708 bp, 23 predicted proteins | sample OrgLakmetagen228_FD_201818 | JGI IMG/M metagenome (GOLD analysis project Ga0307945, IMG submission 201818) | Saline water microbial communities from Organic Lake, Antarctica - #228 | ecosystem: Environmental > Aquatic > Non-marine Saline and Alkaline > Saline | place: Antarctica...
ATTCTGTCAACTACGCTGCCAAACTTGTCCATACCAGACGTGTACTTTCCAGTACTGTTATCAATGGCCATCAGAAGCCAGTTTCATGTCACTCCTGCAATCCTCCTAATCCCCATTGATCTTTTTATTTTTCTTTTGGTGGAGAAGTTTTACAGTACCAAAGTGGCTCCTTTTCCTTGATTAATGTGGGGAGTGATTTTTTGCTGCCTGCGTAGTTTCCATTTCCTTTATTCTTTGGACAGTGTCTCTTGAAGATCCCCTTTATTGGTCTCTGATTTGACGCTCACATGTCATCATCAAAACGATCAAGTTTTGTTCATAGCGCTGGTAGCTCATTGAACAAAATGGACTGAAACTCTTGGGAAAGAAAAGTGAAAAATGCAGATAGTGTTAACGCAATCGAGCATGGACTAGGAAGGGATGTTGTTTTGTATCTCACGCCACCCAATGGATGCAGAGATCACAGCCCATCTGGAAAATAAAAAAGGAAATCTTTTTTTATGGGGATCAGGTGGCTGGGAGGTTTTGTTTCCCTTGCCATTTTGTTGGGTTCCTTGCGGGTTTGTATAAAAGAAGAAGAAAATAAGAAAAACACAAATTCAGGAAAAAAAAGAGAAGAAAAAAGAGAAAAAACTACGCAGGCAGTGAAAGCCACTCCCCACATTAATTCAGGAAAAGAAGCTACATGGTTCGATACCTCGGCCTGTTCTTCTTGAACTTTACTGGCCCTAAGCCCCTTTGTTACGTAGATACTCAAGTGTAAGGCTTTGAACTCATTCTTGCCTCTCATCTTGGGACTTTTTTTCTAGCGCCTTTTTTATTGTGGTTACACGCTTTTTCTAAGCTTCTGCTCAGATGCCCCCCAGAAGCATAGCGATGTGACCCTATATCTCAAACTTAGCTAAAACAACAAGAAGTGCCTGCTAATTTATTTTTGCATCTAATTTCAATATACTCATCTATTCATTCTTAGTTCATGGTATCCTCAGTTTGACAGTCCATTTATTAATGTGCCCAAGACATACCGATGATAATTCCCCCTCTTTGATTTAAAGTTGTCGGGTGGTCCTGGCAAATGCTTGATTGATTTTACTTTCAGTGCTGCAATAACGTTGTGCCTTGATTTCCTTTTTAAGCTTAGTCAGGCTTCAGGCCTTGGTTGAAGTGCGGTTGAAATGGTTGATTTCAACCGCGGTTGAAAATTAACCGATCAGCCGCAGGGGTCTGTTGAAATGTTTTCAACCACTTCAACCGCACCCCCTCCTTTTTCAAGCTGTGTGAGGAAGACTATTGTGGCAGAGCAAAACAGAGGGTCGACTGAAAAAAACTGAGGCCTAGATACCCATACTACCAAAAGAGCAACCTGACACGAAGGCAAGAGAATCTAGGAGCTAGCCAAGATAAGAGCAAACTAAGCCATAGCAATGACTGGTGCGCCAAAACAGGCTCCAACACAACTCCCCCTATAGAAACTGACATCCCTCTAAAGCGCAAAACCCAGGCATAGCTAAACAGAACAATCTCACAGAAATCCCAAGGGGAAGAAGATATAGAGAAGAGAAGGAGCACATAAAAAAACCTGTGGATCCTGGCACAGGGCATTGGCCGGTCTACGACCTACTCTCACAAAGAAAAAAGCGAACACTAATCTCGACGAGCCTATAGTAAGGAGAGCACAGTTTGATACATGTTTGTCGGGCTCCTTTTGGGATGCGTTTATGCTGGGTCAAAGGAACATTTTCAACTAGCTGCTTGTCACACAATCTGTTGCTGATTCGTTGCTGCCGAGCAAAATTAGTATAATGTGTGGCTAATTTCCCACAATGTTCAACAGCATGCACACTTTTTGGTTTGTGTGCTACAGATCAGTTGTTGCTTTCTGTGCGTCGCCGTTCATGTGCATCGTCGCTTGACGCGTTACGTACATAGCGTTATGTGTAACGCGACTCTCCTCGTGAAGTATTGCTTGACGAAAATCGTCACTACATAGACCGATCAGAACTCCGTGACGATGATCGTGAACAAAACTCAGGTGTTGAATGCAATACGCGCAGTTTAATACAAAGAATCACCTCTCCCGGATCCTGATCAACCTATGAAGCCTCGTAAACCAAGAAAGAAGCCCTTCTAAGGAAAGCAGGAAAAAGAGAAAGAAAATGAGGGAAAAAAAGAACCATCCAAAGCCGCGCCGAAAAAATAAGGTGACGGCATCCGACACACGCAAAAGAACTACGGATGGGGCATCGACTTATCATAATGATACACCCCTACATCCATCTGACGATGTTCCTCCAGAAGACGCTTCTCTGCGTTCTTGTCGTGACCGTTTTGACGCATGGTTAGCAGGTTATCGTGAGATGACGTCAACTTGTCAGAATCACGTTCCTTTCCCCGGCAGAGGAACAGATTTGAGCGTGTCATACATACTTTCACTCGCCACGAAACCGTACGTGGCGTCTGTCATGGCTAACATATGATACCATTTTCGTCAGTACGTTTGTTGTGCTCTTGGGATCGTTCTGCGCAGCAAAGTATGCGCCGTCGAGAACACAAAGAGGTATCTCTCGCGTTCCAAAAAGAGTTTCCTTTTGTAACGATTCATATAGGAAAACAATTCCTAATCTTACATCTCGAGTATGCCTTTTACAACGTGCTGTTACACTGGTAGTCGAAGCGTCGGTCTGGGTTCTCCTCAACTTTGAGGTCACCAGTTCGAATCCGGGCGCACGCGGATTTTGGGTCATAATCTTTCCGAAGTGCAGTCAAGGACATGTCATGTAAAATCCTAAGGGATTTGGGGGTTATGATATGCCTACGAGGACGCAAGCACATGAGGGTGGGACGAATGTAACGATTCATATAGGAAAACAATTCCTAATCTTACATCTCGAGTATGCCTTTTACAACGTGCTGTTACACCTTTATTGAACGCGCAAACAGCAGAAGATGTGGTCAAATACCTTTCAGAGATCGGCTGTATGGATTATGGAAATTTTGAAGGAGGAGATCCTGGGAAAGGCGTACTATTGGCGTTGATGGACGAACTGAGAAGGAAGGTAACATATTCAGCAACACAGAGGAGGCATGAAACTGATGGAGGAAATCGTCAGATATTGAAAGGAAAGAAGTGTAGAGGACCGAACTTTGCGACCAGGAACCATAAAACAACAGCGTCAAATAATAGCAGGAGCGCTAAACATACGCATTCCGGTAAATATTCTACTTCCCGGACATCATTCGATTGCAGGAAGTTTGCCAAAAAATATACCGTACATAACAGCTGACATATTACAGAGAGAACTGTCCAAAAGAAACCTGACATCCAAAACGGTCGACTTGGTAAAGTTCAGAGCGTATGTAGCAATGCGAGAAGCGTCGAGACACGTTTATGAAACCGTTTACTGGAGGAAGTTGTTTATTTCGAGCGATGCGTTTTACACCTTGGAGCAAGAGAGGTGCGTCTGAGAGAGCGTTTGCAGACAAGATCAAGGAGAAGTATGGAAGAAACGGCGAGGCAGGGAACGAACAGGTAGTAATCCTGATGTACGGGAACTGGGGCCGTAATCCCAACTTGAAACACCAAGCACCTGTAGTTACTCCTGGGATTGGATTGAGACGCATGCTCCATATGTATGATGATATAACGACAATAACGGTCCATGAAGCATATACATCATCATTTGATCCGAAGTCCGCCGGACCTCCAGTGTCGGAAGCGAGAGGAAAGCATGCCCTTCTACGAGACCCAATACCTGGGAAGAAATGAGGATGCTTCTGGAGCCGAGACGTTCTGTGGGCCTTGAACATTTTGCGTAAAGGAACGAAAGCACTTGCTCGTGCATGCATAAAACTCCCCATCCGCTGTTTCAAGGTTGAAATTGAACAAATTAGAGACTCTTGCATCTCTTACCTCCCCACACCGATTCATTGCACTAAAATAGAGTGGGTCGTTCGTAAGGGGTAGAGGAGATACTCCAGTTCGAGTGCCATAAGTTATGTTGATAATCATAAAAAATAAGTATTATGCTTGATGCCTTTATTTGTCCTGCGCAAGCTTCAAGTTCAGTTTTACAAGGAATAACACCTAATACTCACCAGGATGTCCACTAACGTACAGGACGAGTTGTCCACTACAGTAGTGGACAAATACACACAGAGCTTTTTTAACACGCTTGTAGAGCGCTTGCTTCTAACTAAGAATAAAAGGA
>Ga0307945_1000961_pt1 | contig 21705 bp, 28 predicted proteins | sample OrgLakmetagen228_FD_201818 | JGI IMG/M metagenome (GOLD analysis project Ga0307945, IMG submission 201818) | Saline water microbial communities from Organic Lake, Antarctica - #228 | ecosystem: Environmental > Aquatic > Non-marine Saline and Alkaline > Saline | place: Antarctica: Organic Lake...
CCCCCTTTTGACCCCCTCAAAATCGACTCATTTATATACCAATCAATAGCTCTCGACGTCAAGATTCCGAATATGTAATTTATATTCGATTGACACGTGACGCCAAAAAGATTGATCCTTGAACCCTCCTGTGCAAGGCCTGGTTTTTGCTAGGTGCCAAAATAATTAGAATAATTCATTTGCGAGCATTAAACTTTTGCGAGGTCCTTCACAAGTCACAAAATCTGCTGAGTTTGCTACTTTTAGGGTGTTTTACTGCAGGGCTTCCCCCCATGTTTTTGGGTGCGCCTCTGGGCGCTTCTGCTTGTACTGCTTCTGCTGCTGCTGGAGAAGGGCTGTCTGCTGCATGCAAACGCACACCGTGCTCTACATTTAGGAGTTTGCACCCGAGTTGCAGCATCTCTGCACTCATGCTTCTATCCTGAAGATGCTTGAACCCCCATTGGAGGCTGTGCATGGGTCTGCCCCAAGTCCAAATGGGGCCTGCATTTTTTGGCAGCTGCTTGCAAGCTTGCTCAGGGCAATGGCAGCCTCAGAAGCTCCCAAGGCGGAACCCCATCCGCTTCTTAGGGTGCAATGCGCCCATAATGATGATGGTTACCCCTGAAACGATAGGGGTCCTTTGCGGATTTCATAATCGTCCCTGCTGGACAACCGATCTTCTGCAAGGCCCAGAAACACTATTTTTTTCCGGCCTGACTGATTGCGAGGGGCTGGCCTTGTAATTATTTATTTTCTCGCAAAACAATCAAGCGCATTACGGAAATAACAACAAATATATTTTTTGGAGTCCTAAGCTTGACAATTGTTGACCGGAACCCGCTTGAGGGGTCAATGAAAGGGGGTCTGTGTGTGCTGCTAGAAGTAAGTGTTTACTCACATGGACGTAGGCCGCGTGAGTGAACTGCAAACTTGAATCATGTCTTCCCAAACTTCCAGGTTGCACCCTATGCAACAATAATAAGAGTACAATTTACGGTACCTGGTACCAAAGTGGCTCCTTTTCCTTCATAAATGTGGGGAGTGGTTTTCTTTGCGTGTAACTTTTCTTGTCTTTTACTATGTACAAGTAGAGAGTTTGGATAAGTCACTTTGGGGGAGGGCGGCCAGAGGGGTCCGCCCCAAATTTCAAACGTGGCGTCCATCAGATTATAATTTCCCTTCCTGGCTCAGCTGTTTACAACTGGGGTGTAATGGTGATACGCCGCATGCTCGTCACAGTGCTATGCTCGTCACAGTGAGCAAAGCTCAACCTCTGTGCTCTGTCGATGAATCTGATGTCCCCCTACAACAAGGATGATTTCCGAATCCATCGATACCATCACTACCATGCAATCACTACCACGCAATCACTACCACGCAATTTTCGAGTGTTTGATGTCCCAGTGCTTCCAAATTTGCCTCTGCAGGTTGCCTGGGATTATTTCGTAGCCCTACTTGGAGTGCTGTGCACTGTTAGCGGGACGTACGCATCAATTCGGTCGCTGATGGCGAAACTGGCCTCGTCAGCAGCAACGGGAGTTGTAGCTTGAATACTTGTATGATTCCGTGTCACAACCTTCTAAGAAAAAATGTCTACGTGTAATTTCTACTATGTGTGATTTTTTTGAATTGATTGTCAAAATTATTCGACAAGGTGATGACGATGTCGGTTTCAATTTATTCACTAGATATTATACAATGTAATTAAAAAAGTTGCGTGAAAGTACGAAGTTGCGTAACATGTAATACCGCACAACTGCGCTGTTATATCATTACGAATTACGAATAAAAACTAGTATTTTTACAGTGGAAGGATGTGCAAGGAGTAGGTTTATTCTGGTTTGGAGATCTTTAGATGGAAGGGTCTCCTGGCCAAGGTGCTGGACTGCCACCTCCTGCTGGTGAACAAACCAATGTGAAGGTGGCAGTCAGGTATGAGATGACTTTCACAGGCCGTGAGAGGATGCCGCACCTTCCTCTCACGTTGAGCTGTCTCTGCAAGCGTGTCTTCACAGAGCGAATTTGCTCGTACAGCCCTACCTAGCTTGTTTGGAGGGTATTTGAGCTAATGATTGAAGACAAAGCTGCAAGCTCTGTGGAACTCACAACTCACAATGTGTGTGCGCTTGCAGGGTTCGCCCTCTCATTGAGCGGGAGACCCTGGACGGGGCCACACCTTGTGTTCAAGCAGATGGTATGTAATTTTGGGAGTGTATTGTTGCAGGTGTGTGTGTGTCTGCGTGTGTGTCTGCGTGTGTGTGTGTGTGTATGTGTGTGTGTGTGTGTGTGTGTGTGTGTGTGTGTGTGTGTGTGTGTGTGTGTGTGTGTGTGTGTGCGTGTGTGTCTGCGCGCGCGTGCGCATGTTCGTGTGTGTGTTCGTGTGTGTGTGCGTACGTGTGTGTGTCTGTGTGTGTCTCTGTGTGTCTGTGTGTGTATGTGTGTGTGTATGTGTGTGTGTGTGTGTGTGTGTGTGTGTGTGAGAGTGTCCACTCATGCATGTGAATGAAAAAATAAATTTCCACACGCATACATTTGTTTATATGCCATTTGCTGAATACCCTCTGTTCAGAGGAGCTGGGATGTGTGGGCCTTGGCCAGGACAGGAAGTTCACCTTTGATCACGCCTTTGGCAGCAACTCAAAGCAGGTGCGGTGGGTATGCACACACAATTGTACAAGTCTGGTTAGGTGGTGGTATCTACCAGCCAGGGTTAGGAGTAACCGCAGTATGCGTCTGAATGCTCTCTACTCACTCGCATTATATCACAGGATGGCATCTACAGCGCGTGCGTAGCTCCTTTGGTTGACTCCTGCTTTGAAGGCTACAATGGCACCGTTTTTGCTTATGGACAAACAGGCTCTGGGTGAGTGCTCACCGCAAGCAGCTTCATGCATTCACCAGTCATTCAGCACATTTGTTCTGCATGACGTTCTACATGCACAAAATAGGAATCAGGAGAATTGCAGTGATAACACCGTTTCAGTGGGTTTATGTGTTCAGACGAGTCTCATTTTGTCTGGTCTGGCAAGTACAAGGCTCGCTTGATCCTGCATGTTTGTTCAGGCAATACACACAAACTCCTTTTTGTTCGTAACTGATCCTAATAACCCTGCAGGAAGACACACACTATGGGTATGGGCAGTACAGCTCCGCCAGCTGGGAGCTGGCAAGAGGGCATAGCTCCAAGAGCTGTGCGCCATGTGTTTGAACGCAAAGGTGCGCCGGTACTTGGGTTTGTGGCTTTCACTGTCGCCTTGACCCAAAACCAACACATCTTTGAGGTACCACTTGTATTGACATATGTGCTCATAAAGAACCACTTCACATACTCACAAACACAAAACACACACAAGCTCAAATATGAACTTGTAGCAAAAACATGCTGCTCTTATAGCTGCGGCTGCTGCTGCCAAATTTTGGGATATGCAGAGGCAATATGCAAGGCACAACCTGACGCTCGGATCGTGGTGACGGCATCCTTCCTGGAAATTCACAACGAAGAGCTCAGAGATCTACTTGCTGTGCCGGGAGTCCCGCAAAAGGTTCTTCTATTGTGCTTTGTTTCAGCATTTTATGTTGTGTAGCATTGACCGTGACGAAGGTGTTGCTCATTAGGCAGTTTTGTTGACTCAAGGACGTTGAAGACAGAAGCACGACGTCATGGCACGCTGCTTACAGCACGATAGAGCCATCATTGACAACCACGTCAAAGATTTTGAACAAATGCATGCAGACACGTCAGACCTTTTTGCTGCACGTCTCCTTCCTGAAAAGGGTGTTTCAAACCCACAACACACACGTGCGCATATACGCAGCCGCTGGCCATCCGTGAGTGCACAGACGGCAGCCTGTGTGTGGTAGGGGTGCGTGAAGTGGAGGCTAAGGCAGCCACAGACCTTACCAAGCTACTCCAGGAGTCGGCTGCGGCAAGGTGGGCAGATGGAGGGCTGAGATGTTGTGGCTGTTATAGATCATAGGCTGGGTGCGTCCGTGTATGTCTTTCATCTCAAAACTTGTTGTGAGGCTGCTTGAAGGGTTCCATTGTTGCTGTCAAAAATATTATCTGATCAACGCCTCGTGTCCAAGCCACACACCGGGCACACTTGTATCCCAGCTCAGGTATAAGGTACTTTCTTTACTGTGTTTCCTAGCTGCATGTGCCGACCACCTTATGCCATCTGCTCAAATTGTTCTGTCTCTCCCTCACAGCCCAATAATTCGCCTCTACCTTCGCCTCTCCCTATTTCTAATCCTATCCCCAACGCCACCACCATTGTTTACATCCTCAGGGCCACCAGCAGCACCCTCATGAACGAGGCCTCCTCTCGTTCACACGTTGTGGCCACCATCGCCATCACGCAGCACACCACTACTGGCTACGAGCAGCAGCAGCAGCAGCAGCAGCAGGCAGCAGGCAGCAGTGTCGTTGGGGGCGTGCAGGTGGTCACGAAGGCCAAATTGCACCTGGTTGACTTGGCAGGTAGTTATGGCCTCACTTTTGTGTGTATGTGAGTGTGTGTGTTTGCTTGCTTATGTGTGTTTGTATGTGTATTTTGTGTGTGTTTTGGAGTCTTGCTTAATCATGGTATAAGTACCGTCTACTGAGCTGTCCTAAGACGTCACACACAAGATGAGAGGAGATGCTGTGCTGTTCTAGGGAGGGAACTGGTTGCTTGTTATCAGTTTTTTGGCATCATGCCACGTCTCATGTGTACATGTTTTGTTCCTGCTTGGCCATGGCCTAAGCTTTGTAAACTTTGCACCAATGTCGTAAGCCTCTTTTTTTCCAAACATCTTGTGGCATTATCTGCTTGTACTGTTTGAAGCGAGCAGCAAGCAGCTTGCGTCTGTCAACTTGAGTTGTGTTCTGATTGCAGGAAGCGAGCGTGTTAAGCGCAGCGGTGTGAATGATTCCCAGCCTGATGCCTTATTTCGGGGGGCAATAGGCAGCGCTCCCAACGGTGCAATGACAGCACGCTTCAAAGAGGCCGTCAACATCAATCAGGTCCGTGCTTAATGCCTGGTGTCCTTCGTGCATCTAGACTGACGTTTCTTCCCCTTATTCTCTGTTTAAACATGGCACGCATGTCTATTTGTGAATCAAAAATTAGTCCTCTACACGCACGTGGGTCAATCGGCTTGACTTAGAACCATGTGTGTACAAAGTTGCATTGCTGAAGATATGCTGAACTCATGCGTGGCATCCACCACCATGCTGCACCTCTCAACTTGTGCGTGCATCAATGTACAGGGCCTTCTGGCGTTGGGCAGTGTCATCAGTGCGCTGGGAGATGAGCGCAAAAAAGGCACCCACGTACCTTACAGGGACTCCCGCCTCACACGCTTGCTCCAGGTGGGTACAGAGATACGTGCTCTCACATGTGTGGCTAAGTCAGGTGGCGCAACAACAGCTTGAGAAATTGCATCAGATATAGTAGGATCTTGTATATATATCAGGAAGAAGGAACAAGGGGAGAGGGTGTGGCTTCGGTTGCCGGTCTGTATTTTGGGCTTTTTCCTTGCTGTTTTTCACTCAAACGGCTGAACGTTGTTCGTTAGCTTCACCTTGGTTCCTCTTTGCCAGATCAATATACAACACTCAACAAATCTAGACATGCAAGCACCCATGTCACGTACAAACGCAGGACTCTTTGGGAGGAAATAGCCGCACAGCCATGATTGCATGTGTGAGCGCGGCTGACAATAGCCTTGAGGAATCGTTAAACACCTTGAAATGGGCCCACAGGGCTCGCAACATCAGCAACAGGCCAGAGGCTAATCGCAGTGCAACCGGTGCCAATAAGCAGACAGCTCTGCTGTCCATGCAGGTGGGCGTTGGGTTGTGCATTACAAGAAGACGTGAAAAGCTCATGAGCTTGTTGAAACGGGTGCCTTCTGTAGGTTGTTTGTTTGGCATAGCTACTCAAAGTCACCAGCATCGTTTACCAATGGCGCTCTGGTTTGGAGCTGTTTGAGCACAAAGCTAGTCTTGGACTGCTCTAGCGTCAAATTGGCAGACAATGTACACAAGCGCCATCAAATTGGGTAGGACCCGTGACACAATAAGCAGGGAATTACTTAGAACCTGGTCTGAATACTGCTTTCATACTGGCTTCAAGGGGGGTGCTTACCTTGTGACTGTCACCCGTCTTCTCACATTTAAGACTCAGTGACCATAGTTTCAAGGTTCAGTCAATGTCATAAACAAGGCCTTGCAGCCTTAGTTGCAGCCCTTGAGCACACACAATACGCTTCCACACACAGCCCTTGAGCACACACAATATGCTTCCACACACAGCCCTTGAGCACACACAATACGCTTGCAGCCCACAGCTTGAGCACACACAATACGCTTCCACACACAGGCGGAGGTGGGTATGATGGCCCTGTCCCTGGCACGCCGCACTGCGGAGCTGGTGCCCATGTACGCAGGGCATGGTGCGACAATGCTCCTCAACCAGGTGGGAGTGTGTGATTCAAGTTTGAGCTGTGACTGTATGTATGTGACTGATGTAGGAGATACCATTTGTGACTGATGTAGGGGATACCATTTGTGACTGTATGTATGTGACTGATGTAGGAGATACCAGCCATGACCCTTCTCAAGCGTGACCGTTCTGGAAAAGGTGTTAAGTAGGAACTGCATGGAAAGTTCTACTTATCTTTGATTGCCCCCTTAGACACGTTCAACACTTGTGAAATCTCAGGTGCTGGGTGCAGTAGATCCCGGCAGCGTTGCCTCTGTGGCTGCGTGTGCACACACCCTGGACAGTCTGGGTGCCCTGCAGCTGCGGCTGCTGCACAATCAGGAGGACTGGCATGGGGGAGGAGAGCAGCCACAGACAAAGCTGTACAGCATCAACCAGGTGTGGCTTGTGGCTTGGGGGTGAAGGAGCAGCATACCTAAACAGCTTGCCCAGTAACGTGCACAAGCATGCGCTTCATTAGACCAAGCCATACGGTGGATCTTTCTTTCATAAACTGGGTGCGCTTACAGACAAAAATTCTCTGTTGGCAGCAGCACAGGGGCAGACAAGTGCTGTGCTAAAATCATGAGGGCACAGGCATGTCAAATGAACTTTATCAATGCTGCAAGCTGTTATCGTCTGGCACATTCCTCTCATCAAGACCTTGCCTTCCTTTCCGCGTGGGGACATGAGGTAGCCCTTCTCACTGTGCGTTTGTTGTATCAGTATCAGTGCCTGACCTACACTGTGTTTGCACCTTTTCTTGTGCCCTGCCGCAGGCGGTCATGGCAGGCAGCAGCTCCAAGGGTCTGCGCAGTCACCCTGTTGGCAACCAGTCCTTGTTTGAGGATGACACTGCTAGCCTAGTTGGCGAAGGGGGAGGGGAGGTGAGGAGCACGAGGAAGTCGGTTAGATGATCAAGTAGCTTGAGCCTTTGGGCTTTGAGTCTCACAACAGGGCACTCCTCCTCCTTGTGTTGCATTACATGATCAAACCAACGCAGAACCCCATCCAAGCGCCAACATAGCAATAAAGCACACGTGTACAAATTTCAAAATGGGTCACTCCTGCAGTTAAGGTTAAATGGCCGTCAATGGTGTTGGCGGTCAAAGGCATGGGATGGGTCTTTCTCACAGGGGGTGGACCGAGGCCCCAAAAGGAATGGCTTTTTACATGCTCCCTCACATGTTAATATCAACAGGAAAGATGTATATAGCGTGTTTCTAAAGCACAGTTGTCTGACCTTTCCATATGTTGAAAACATGCCTGATATGCCGTAGCGTGAACCCCATTATTTGCAGCCGTATTTTCACAACAGCTCACCTGAAGGTTCAAACTCAGTTGTATTTGGTGTTCCAGAGTCCGTTGCAATACAAAGCAAAACTATATGCTTAAAGTTGGCCAGAACCGGACATATACACCGTATATGACCGTATATTTGGTCATTTCCCTGCCAAAAATAACATATATACACTGTATATATATGGTTCTGGTCAACCCTAAACGTGCTGCTTTCCATGAAAAGCGTCAGTCTATCTAGGGTGTAAGTGCCCTACGTGTATGATTTATTCTACCAATATGTATGCAGAGGGACTAACATAATTAAATACATGAGTTGGTAGCTTGTGATGTCTGCTTCAGTCAACAGCTGGATTAATTAAAAATTGATGGGGTGGTGTAGGAGACGCTGCCCCTTGAATGTTAGAAAGGTGCATGTTTGAGCACTTGCCCAGTCTACCCCATCTGGTTTTCAAATGACTTCTGCCTTTTGCCTCTTGTGCCCAGTCTGGATCAAAAGTCGAAAATTAAACTGGGGTCCACTTGTCCGATGCTCTGTCATTGTTCAGGATGACTTGAGTATGGAAAGCCAGAGCCCTAGAGAGCGGGGCCTGCTCACAGACAGCGAAGCAGAAGAAGGAGGAGACTCCATCGGCAGGGGCCAAGTGGCTCAGCTAAAGACGGCCCTGAAGTCTGCACGCCAAGATCTGTGCAGCACCGTGAATGCTTTAAAGGTGTGTTTATTTCGGTCTACGTGACCTTGCAAACAAGGTCATGTGCACGTGCGTTTTGCTGAAAATGTGCTGCCTGTGTAAGGACGGCAGTGATTGAAAGGCTTGATGTTGATGGGACGTTTGCTGCATACCTAAAAGAGCCTTATGGTGCATGAGCTATGTGCCAGACACATTCGTACACATCGTAAACACAAAAAGGCTCTGCTGTAGTGCGTGGGTACGCCTGCTTGTAAAGCATTATGGATTGCTTAATAAATGTTGTTTGTTTGCAGGAGACTCGTGATGATCTTGAGCGTGACGAGATGATCTTTGCTGACCAGCAGCGGGAGCTGCTGGCCTTGCGTGCGGAGGTGCTGGAAGCGCGAAGGGGCTCGTTGAGCAACAACAAGGGTGCGTGCAAGCGTGCGTGCATGGGTGATTGGTTGGTCGGTCCATGAGGTGCAAAAAATCAGGACACCACCAGGTGCAAGAAATCAGGACACCACTCTGACACCACTCTCATGTAAAAGGCCATTGCAAAAGTAAGTGTGACAGTGTGATACGGCAAAGGGGTGTCAGGTTGAAGGCCAGAGTTTAATTGCAAATTGCATTAAATGCGTACAACTTTGTGACATTGCTTGCTTGCATGGTCCTCCATGCTTTGCAAGCATCTGTTTGTGTTGCTGGTGTTCTTTTGCACGCTGTTCAATGGGGGATCTGTTCTGCAGGTGGTGCTAAGAAGGCAATCCTTGGATCCCCAATCAAAAGTCACGGTGTTCACAGGTCACGGTAAATGCTCTTCAGAATTACCCCCCTTCCTTCTCAGCCACCAGCGTGACAGCTGTTATGTACCTCTTTCTGCGTCAACAAAGAACGCACTTCACTGGTTCTGTTTCCGCTTATCAATTTGAAGCTTGAAATTAAAGCTTCAAACATTACTCTCTCTTTGTCTAAACATCAGCTGCAGATGGTGCGTTGGACCTAGAGACTCCTCCGCCTGTGCTGCAGAGCCGTGCATCAATTGGAGAGCGTGGGGAGGATGGCGTGTGCTGGACCACCAATGCAGTGCAGCTAGGCAGCGCACCTATCACAGGTTCGTGTCTGTGTGACGAGATGGATCTCCACTCTGCAGGCAGCGCACCCCTCACAGTGTACGTGCACAAGCAAATATTGCTGGGTGTTGCACACGATCCAGTTGTGTTATGACGCTGGTTGCCACAGGGATACAGGGACCACAAATTTTAATGTCTGCTTGCCATGAGGCGTAAGCTTCCAGCATTCATCAGTCAACGTATCAGTGCCCTCGACAACGCACCGTTCGGCAAAACACACACAGGCACACACACACAAACACACACATGCGTGTGTACGTTGTGTGTGCGTGTGTGTGACGCATGCGCATGTCCACATGTTTGCATGTGCGTGCCACACATGTGCGTCTAATTCTGTATCATGTGCGTGTATCACGTGCTTCACAGGTCGGGTGCCTCTGGGAGCGCTTGGCGACCGTGGCCGCTTGGATAGCTGCAGGGGGTTCAGCTTGGGTCAGCTAGAGGAAGAGGGTGGGGAGAGGAGATGGGATGGACCCGAACCGTTTGAGTGGGGTAGAGATGTGGGAGCAGCAGGTGACCAGCACCAAGGTGGCAGGTTGGTGCGTATGCACAAGGAGCGAGAGGGGGTAGAGGGGAATGAGGAAAATGGCACGAGGCTGAGGTCTGGCACACACAACAATGATGGCAGTGACTTGAGCGAGGGAGAGGAAGAGAGGAGAGGGAGGATAGAAGCTGGAGAGGGAGAAGAGGAGGGGCACCTGGGCTACAGGAGCTCCACGGTGGGCAGTCAGATCAGTACAGAGGACAGCGTAGCAGGTGTGGGTGGGTTGGTTTGTGGACTGGTGTTGTGCGAGTATATACATGTGTGCAAGGGAAGCATGATCATGTAAGTATACCTATGTTACACCTGTTTCAAATATCTATGCCGCCAGGCACACCATGTTTCTTTGCTTCACCTTGTAGATGAGCCTCCTGTTTACTACTGCTCTGTGAGCCTTTGCCTTGCCTGCAGCAACAAATGTCAAACACGTTCCACTCCTTCCTCCTGCACAGCGGCCATGTTTGCTGCCGAACTCGACGCAGCGGCAACTGAGCGTGCAGTGCTGGAAGCAGACAAAGCAGCGCTGGAAGCAGCGGTGCAACGGCAGCAGGTGTGTGACCTGAAATGAGTATACGCAAACAATATGCACGCTTTGCAAAGGACATGGACACACAAGGGGTTTCTGGCTAATGCACCCACCCTAGACAGTGCGCTTGATTGTAGATTTACGATTGAGATCTGCATCTGTGCACGCTTCACAAATAACCAGCTAATAACCTTGTTGACTCTGCTTCAATGTGATTGCAGGAAGACTTTGAGCTGGTACGCAGCGCCCTTGAAAACCGCATGGCCACACTGTGCGCGAGCATTAGTCAGCAGGAAAGCATCATCCAGGAGCTGCAGGCAGAGGAGCAGCGGGCAAAGGAGGCCAACAACGCACTCAATGTACGTAATAGTGCTTTGTATGACGCATACACCCTTTTAACATGTTTGGTCCGTGTGCTTTGGTCCGTATGTAGTGTGCTTTGGTCCGTATTTGGTGTGTCCCTTTTGCGGCATTTTTTGAAAGAGTGTGCGTGCTCTTGAAAGAGTGAGCTCTGGTTTAAAAAAGAGGAAGGAGGTTAGTACTCTCGCAGCTTTACCGTTTTGTGAAATTTGTTCTGCTTACATGGCACATGCTATCATGGTACAGTTCTACACGGGTGGCAATAATGCATTTGCCTAAAAGAAGCATGTCCCAGATAGTCAAGAATTCATCAAAGTCTTCCCCTCCAATAGCTTTACACCTCACACTGTATTCTCTGTTGGCCCTGCGCTCCCTCTCTCATGTGTTGATGTGCTGGCACCGTGAGCATACGAGCATACCTTAAACTGGGTTGGCCTGTACGTCTTACTTTGCATGCTGTACATCCTTTGTGCGCTGCTTCCTTCTTAGGAGCGCATGTCCACGTTAGAGCAAGAGATTGCCAGTCGTGAGGAGGAGACCGCCACACTGCGCACCCAGTTGGCAGGCATGGAGGGCACCATGCGCGAAAAGCACGAAGCGCGTATTAACAAGACACAGGCGCAAGTGAGTAGGCCTAGTGTTTTGCGTGTATTTATGCGGTTGTCTTTGTATGTGAGTCATTTGATTCATACATGAGATACAAGAGGTGTGCATAGAGACGCAGGCACAGGTGAGGGGGCCTGGAGTGTATAGGTCTGTGGTCTGTGTGTGAGTGACACATGCGTAAGAAGTACAAAAATGCAAGCACAAATCACACAACCTCTTTCACTTTCTAATGTAGAAATCACTTACTAATGCAGAAATCACTTACTGATGCAGAAATCACACAACCTCTCTCACTTACCAAGATTGACGCACTTAAAGCTTGTTAAAAGCCGCACCTGCCTGCAAGTAACCAAATTGGTGTATGAATTGACACACGCAGGCAAGCACGCGCACACGTATGCACATGTTTGCACACACAGGTGTCTTTGCTGAGGCGTCAGGTGATGGAGGTGGAGGGCACTCGGGGTGCCGAGCGTGACCGTCAAAGAAATGCCTCCAAGGCTGCCTCTGTACAAGCAGAGCTGAAGAGCATGAAGATGGAACAGGTGAGCTTGCTGTTTTGTTGTTGACAGGCAATGAAGGGAAGATTGGCAGAGCAGGCTGGCTTGTTAAGCGAGAAAGAGACGAACTGGATAAACCCTTCACTCCTTGATATTGTGAAGTTCCTGAACGGAGTTGCCCAGACACGTGCCTATCGCCAAAGTACTTGCAAACGTGCACGCGCATACACATGCACACACATACACACACACACATGCACACACATGCACAAACGCTGCAGGACGCTCTGAGGCGCCGCTTGGCTGACCGCACCGCTGTGAATGAGCGCAGTGCTCGACAGCACGCCCAGGAGGCATCTGCATTGAAGCGAGCAGCAGATGCAGCACGCACACGCATTTCCCACCTGGAGGCAGAGAACCGGCAGCAGCGCCTGCAGCTCAAGGTGTGTATACTCGTGCATGTGCGCTTTTTTGTTTCAATACTTGTGAAGTGTGATAGATTGTGGTGTTCATGTTCAAGCCCTGATAAATGCTGTAGTTGATAGGTGCTCATGGATTTATGTAAATTTCTTTACATAGCAAAATTGTGATCAATTACACCAAATTCTCTTAACCCATTCCTGCCTGTCTTGTTGCCAACTCCCCTGTTTTATTGCGGCACATGCGTGCAGCGCAAGGGCGAAGAAATCATGGTAGCAGAGAATAGACTGAAGGCCAAGAGCAACGAGCAGCACCGCATGAGCATCAGCCAATCGCAAAGCCTCAGGCGTTCCGCAACAATGAGCTCAGGTGTGGCTGTGGCTGTGGGGGTGTGGGTATGCGCATGTATGAACCTGCTGATGATTAGTCACATGCTTTGCTCTTCATATTTTATATGTCTCCTCATGCTCTTGGCTCAAGAACGACAAGCTTTTGTGGAAACTGTTAACAAATTATCGTGGTTTGTGTATGTATATACGTCCCCCATGGAATGCTCAGTTGCTTCCTTTTGTCATCCCCTCAGGTAATGCATGTTTTACCCGATATAGCCTTACGCCTCTCTTCACACACACAACACGCACAACACACACACGCAAACACACACACGCACACAGGGGTGACCCCTCAACGCCTCGCCCCCTCTGCCTCTGCCCGCCTGCCCCTCACCCCTCGTTCCTCCTCGCTCTCCACGTCAGCACAGAAGCCCCCTCCCTTGCCTCCAGCACGCCAGAGCTCGGTGAGTTTCAGTGCCTCTGCCCTGTAGAGCGCACTGACTGTCCCTCTGCTTTCACCCTTTCTCATCACTAGCACGCTCTCCTGTGCTTTGTCCATTGCTTTACTCGCTGCCTTCTGTGTGTGCAAACTCCATGATTTTGAGCTATGTATTTCAAAGACGGCTTCTTAAACTATTGTTTCTAAATTGCAAAGAGTTGCATAAGCACAATGCAAGAATGCTTTGTCGTTATGGTCATGTGGTTGCCTAGGACATTTCCTTTGACTGCCTTACTGCTGTTGCACGCTTCTGACCAGACACTCCTCAGGGAAATCTCATGTGCACTACATTGAATGACATACCCATTCACACCTTTTTTATCCAACGCACACTTTCATACAAACCACACATGTGCACACACACACAATCACACACACGCAAGCACACATACGCATACACTCGCGCAGGCGTACAGCACAGCACAGCACAGCATAATTAACACTGAATCATACCCTCCTCGCTCTTTCTCACGCAGACACGCACATCCCAGCCCTGCGAACAATCCCCACGCTCCACCCTGCAGCACTTGCCATCCACACGCTTGCCCTCCCCATCCACACGGGGCCTTCAGGCTTCACAGTCCATGGCTGCGTCTGTGCGACACCCCTCCCCCTCACCTAGGAACTCCAGGCTACCTATGGTGTGTGTTTGTGGGTGCTGTGTGGCATTGCTCATATATGTTTGTGTGTTTGTGTTTGTGAGAATGCATGGAAACATCAAACGCTTGCTGCGTTTGTTTTTTTGGGATTACGCGCTACAAGTATTTGTGTATGTTGCAGGTGCCAAGGAGTGCACAATTGTCTTGCGTGTTGCATGATGTGTGTGTATGCGTGTGTGTGTATCAGAGAGTTTGGCTGGGCAGAGAAGAATCGATGATGCTTGGATGTATCAGAAGTATCATGCGTACCAGGATTTCCCTTACCGTCGAGCTTTGTTCCTCTGTTACCGTCTTGCCATCTCCTTTGTAGGAGGAATCACTGAACTGCTTGCCATACTCTTTCGGCTGCATGCACTCATCCCCTCCCACACATGCAACCAACACCCAACCATCTTGGAGGTACAACATAGTGCTATCCCCAATCGTGGAGAGGCAGATTCATCATCTCAGTTGTGTGTTTTGAATGCTCTCCTTGTAGACCCCACGCAGCTCCCAGAGTGGTCTCCAGCACTCCTCCTCCATGCGGCAGCCTGGTCTCAGCCACTCACAAACCCTAGCACCATCACGGCTGGTGGGTGGTCACGCTTGAGACATACACATGCACACACGCACGCACACACACATGCCACAACACACACACACACACACATGCCACAACACATATGACCTGTATGTCAACCATGGAGCGTTTGTTTCTTCCTGCGTCTGCTTGTGGCCCACTTGGGACGCTCTGCATGTAACAAGGGTTATTTGTCTTGCTCCTGTTCGATTGACTTTGTTACAGCCATTTGCGGATGCCATTTCTCAGTGTATCTAGCACCCACAGTCATACCCCTGTCACGCCTTGCTTGCCTGCAAACCAGGCTGCTGAAATGCTGTGCCCTGCAACCTCTTTTGTTATCTACTTCTCTCCCTTTGACACCCACATTCGTGCATTTTTAACTTCCCTTCATGCACAACTTACCATACTCACGCATACACCATACACACACCATACATGCGCACGCACACAAAATGTCTTTCTGCAGACCAAAGAGCAGCAGCTGGTGCAAGGCTTTGGCTACCCCGCCCATTCCACCGTCAGATCCCCGAGAGGCAGCACGCAAGCAGCCAAGCCAGGGGTGCCTCCCTCCACACCTGTGCGCAGCTGGAGTGGCACATCGAAGCTGCCACCTGCTGCTCAGGTGGGTTGGTCATCTGTACAAAGGCTTTTGCGGCTAGACAAGTTTGGAGTTGGGTAGAGGCCGGTTTGACATCATGCATGTCCAATGCGTTTGTTTGCGTGCACTCCACTCAATCTGGCAACCAAGCTGCTCACACTTTGATGAGGGACAAACACAGGTGACCAGGGACAAACACAGGGGTGGTGAGAACCCGCCGTTGCTGTGCGTGGCATTGCAGCCCTTCAGCTCTGGAGAGCGCGTAGCAATAATTAGTTTTTCTGCTGTGTGCTGCTCACACACAGGCAGCACCAGGTGGTCATGAGGATGGGGAGCAGACCCCTTTTGCAGATGGCCAGGATGCAGGAGACGGTTTTGGAATGCAGCCAGAGCTGGAAGATTGGTTGCAACAGCAGGTGCGCAAGTTGCTTGCCTGTGGTCATGCATGCCTGTGTAGCGTGTGGTCATGCATGCCTGTGTAGCGTGTGGCCATGCTTGCCTGTGTAGCGTGTGGCCATGCATGCCTGTGTAGCGTGAGGCCATGCATGGCTGTGTAGCGTGTGGCCATGCATGCCTGTGTAGCGTGTGGTCATGCATGCCTGTGTAGCGTGTGGCCATGCATGCCTGTGTAGCGTGTGGCCATGCATGCCTGTGTAGCGTGTGGTCATGCATGCCTGTGTAGCGTGTGGTCATGCACGTGCCTCTTGCTCAGCGGCAAAGGTGGAGGTGTTGTACAGGAAAGACGTGGAGCATCTGGCGTGTGGTGGGCTGTGTGAGCTGTGACGTATTGTGTGTGTGGGACAGCACAACGTGAGCGGGTCTTTTACGCCTGCCTTTTGCATCTAGTCGGTCAATTATCTTACGTCTCAGAGTGGGTTTCGGAGCGTTGTGTTATGGGTGGCGATCATGTGTCACTACTTTCTACTAAGGGAGGAGGCAATGCATGACACCTTCCAGCATGCATTCAGCAAAAGGCTGACAGAAGGTATGTTACGTCATTCCAGCCAAGCAGCAAGCGTCGGCACATTGGTGTGTTTTAATCAGATCAGCCGCTGAGCAGAGTTGCTGTCTACAGTATCAGCGCTGCTATACTTCGGTGCCTGTTTTGTGGCACTAGAATCTTGTTCAAACTGGGTAATTTAAAGCCTGCTATGTGCACATGCGTCTCTGCCTGATGTGTCTGTTGTGCAGGTGCATCAGCTGGCAGACCGCAGCCTGCGCGATGTTAAAGTGGCACGAATGAGAGTCCGTCGTGCTTCACTGGAAGTGCGCCGGCAGGCCCTGCGGGAGCAGCGGGAGCGAGCACAGCAGGACGTGCTGACAGCAGCGAACAAGGGTGGCCCTGCTGCTGCTGCTGCTGATGATGATGATGGTGATGGTGGTGATGGTGGTGGCGATGAGGGAGGTGAAGGGGTCACAAGGGAAGCGGGCAGCTCTACTGAGAAGGAGGCAAACAGCAGCAAAGGGCGCCAGGATGTGGTGGTGGTGAGTTGGGTTTTGTTTGTTCCAGGGACGAGGCTCTGATGAAGTCAAGGTCGATGTGCAGAGAGAAGCAGCAGGGAGCTGGGCATTTTGAGTGTGAGGGGTGGATGCTCAGTTGTGAGTGAGCTCCATGCGCCACTCCATGCGGAAAATATTTGACCAAAATTGATCTCTGTGTGGAGTAACAGCTCAAGATATCTTCCTCTCCCCCTCTAACAATTACCTTCAGCATCTACATTGCTGCGCATCCGAAACCATTTCTTCAATTCACACGTATCATGCACTTCAACGGCACACAGGACTTGGATGACCAGCTGGACGCTGCAGACGAGGAGCTGAGCTTCCTGGAGGCTGAGCTCACAACAGCAGAGCGCGCGTCACTGAAAGGAGAGGGCTCTGCGGCGCTGGAGCTCAGGCGGCGTATCGCAGGTGCACATTTTGAGGCATGCGCACGTCACTCTGCCATCCCTCTCTTGTTTGCATTGCACTGTGTATGCATGTGTGTGTGTGTGTGCGTGTGTTTGGGGGAGGGGGGAAGGGTGTGGATGTGGGTGCACACGTTCAACCTACCTGCTACCTGCTAACCCTGCTTGACTGGCCTTGAATGTGCAAAGGAGGGTGCTTGCTCTGGTTTATTGTTTTTTGCACCCTCACACCAAACTTTCCGCTAAGGCCAGAATTGATTTTGGTGTCGCACATGTGCTTTTGGTGCGCTGTAAGGTTCAATTGACTCTCCCTCCCTCCTGTTACATAAACGTTGAACAATCATGGTGAGAGGAAAGAAACCTGCTTTTCGTCCAGAAGACAATTACATCGTACCTTCATTGTACACCTCCTTGCCTGCCCCACACCCCACTACCCCAAAAACATGCTTTGTTGGGTACTCTGCCAGTCTGACGCATTCATCCCGTTTACACTTTTTTACGCTTTGTGCCTGCTAGGCCTGCCTGCTCTCTCTGTGCGAGGTGCTCTCCAAGGCGCGCTGCAGGCTTTGGTGGAATACAAGGTTCGCATGCAGCACCAGCAGGTACAACAGCAGGGAACGGTTCCAGAAATGGGGACAGGAGAGGGGCAGAAGAAGGAACAGGAGCAGCAGCAGCAGCAGCACCACCACCACCACCAACAGGGTGCTGCACAGTCTGAAGAAAGGGAGGCGGAGCAAAGGCGTGTGACAGAGAACCAAGGAGAGTCAGGCCACGAACAAGGTCAGGATGAAGTGGCTGTTTCGGTTCGTGTGGAAGAGATGCAGCAACAGCAGCAGCAACAAGAACAGCAGCGGCAGCAGGAAGCGCAGCAGCAAGCTGAGGAGCAAAGTAGAGCACAGCAGCAGCAGAAAGAACAACACGAGGCTGCTGCTGAAAGGGAGAGGCAGCAGCAGCAGCAGCAGGAAGAAGAGAAGAGGAAAATCGAGGAGTTAGAGCAACACAATAGGCAGCAGCAGCAGCAGCAGCAGCAGCAGGAGCAGCAGGAGCAGCAGGAGCAGCAGAAGCAGGAGGAATTACAACGGCAGCAGCAGCAGAAAGAGGTCGAGAGGCTTGCTGCTGAAAGAGAAGCAGCAGCAGCAGCAGCAGCAGCACAGCAGAGGGCACAGCAGCAAGCCTCAGATCTTGTTGCTAAGAAGTCAGCGTTTGACCCCAGTAACGGGCTCAGCAGGTCTGACAGTGTGGGCAGGCCCTACAGCAGCAGAGGGGGCCTTGGACCAGGCAACAGGTGTGGGATGAAACACGTGCTGGGTCGGTTGGCCAGGACTGTGCACATACAGCAAACAGCGCATGCGACTGTATAAGCTTGAGCTTTCCCTGCTAATTGTACCTTATGTGTTCAAGTTCTGACCAACTTCGTACTTTTCTAAGAATACACATATTTCACTTGGTACATTTTTCTGCAACAAGTTCAACAGGCGATACGTCAAAGTCTTTTTGCATGCTCTTTATTCACACACATACATACATACACACACACTAACACACATACCACACATACACAAACGCATAAGAAAACACGCACATGCACACGCAGCCCAGCAGTACGTGCCACAAGTGCGGCGCTGTTGCAAGCCATGTCAGGCTACCGTTCTCTGTCACAGCGTCCCAAAGCCCCTAACCCAGGACTCAGCGACCGAACCAGTACCAGCAGCAGGGACGGCTCAGTTGTTGTTCCTGCATCAGTTGCGGGGTCTGCGTGTGAGGAAGAAACAACTGCACTGCCTTCAAACACCAGCACAGAGGCAGGAGAAGGAGAGGAGTCAAAAGCTTGGACTTTGAATAGAAGGATCGGCAGCAGGTAAATGGTCTTGGTTGGTTTATTTCTGGCCTGCATTTGGTGGTGCATGATCTTTGCAGCCTTCCTTTCACTGCCTCAGCCGCTTCTGAGTTTTGTTTTGAATTACGTTGCAGGAATACTCACTGTAAAAAAGAGGAAGAGCAAGACCGGTTGTAAAGAACCCAGTAGTTTCGGTACTGCAGACTGCAAAAGAACGCCTTTATCGAGCTTTCAAAACAGTACCATGTATATCTCTCTATTTCTTATGCTCCCACCTGCAGAGGAGTAGCTTCTTCCGCAGCGGCACCTCTAGCAATCCCCTCTGAGGAGCAGGATCAGTAGTCAAGGTTGGAAAGTTGGAATACGGACAAGTAGCAGGCATAGTTTGTTACCAAGAAAGGCTACAAAGTAAGCTTAGAGCGTAAGGAAGAAATAATTTCCTGTACTGTACATCACCAATCAACCATCAATTAACCTAATCCACAGGTTGATTTTTAGGCGCTTAATATTTTTTTGTATTAGATTGTGAGTTTTAAGGTTGAATGTTAATTTTTCCTCGGACCAAAGCCGACTTCATGGTGTCGATTCCCCATTGTGTACATATTTTGCGTGGGAAGCCATGATGTAAGGGTAAACAGTAGCTGTGATTGGTAAACAAGGATGAGAGGGTAATGTTTTTTTGTATTTGGCTGCCCGAGCGTTGGTAAACTGTTCCCGGTCCCTGAAAAAGGTCAAAAAACTGTCAGATCAGATCACCGTCTACACCAAGCTACCACCACAACTACCTGTAATTGTGCCTGTGCTCTCATCCTAAAGGTATCTCTCCTGCACGCGGTAGTAATTCTTATACGGCTGGCTGCCGTACTGATGCTCCTTCACGGAGCTAGGATCCTTACTCAGAACCCACGCAGTACAGAGGGTCTCGTCCACTTCCTGGTACATTAGTTACCATATCCATTAAATCTATGAAACAAAGGTTGTAAAAAAAACAGCGAAACAATCAGATTGTTTTATGTAAGCGCCGACAGCCGACAGGCTAACTTGAAGTCTAGAGCTTTTATTGTTGCTGGTAAAGACCAGTCACAGGCCGATCAGCCGAACAGTCTGGCTGAAGGTACCCCAATGTAATCTAATATAGGGGGTAAGGGTAAGGGTAATCTAATATAATCTAGAGTTGCTAGGAAAGAGAGAGAGAGAGAGAGAGAGAGAGAGAGAGAGAGAGAGCACTCTCTTACCCCTACATCTGTTTCATGTTTCCTCTGGCTCCATTTCTTTTATTTAGCTAGATAGATGTGGTTACAGGCTTTTTCAAAGCTTCCGCTTAGATGCCCCCTGAGGCATATAGCAATGCAACCTTACCTCATCTAACAGCTGCTCTAGAGAGGTTTCATTCATGTTATGCTTGCTTGAGCGCAATACCTTTACACGGACAGCAGTGTGCTTTCCCCTGTGAATAATGCTAAGAACAAACATCAGTACTTCTTGGCTGCTAGGCGCTGTTGGTGTTAAGGCAGATACATAATATCCAAGTACGCTGCATCAATTAAACAAGTCCTCGGTTCTGATTGTGCTTTGCTGCATGTTTAGTTTAGTTTAGTTTGGATTACAAAGGCATTCAACCTGGAATGGCTGCTCAACCTATGAGAACGAGGTAAACCTCATAACAAACCAAGTAGGGCTGAAACGCAACTGGAAATTGCTAACCTTAAACACACGAGAAGAAGTAGGCAAAAAGACATCAAAGTGTAGAAGTTGGTTCACCAAAGTAGACGCATACTGAAAAATAGTTACCTTTCAAAAGGTCAAAACCCACAAACATTGCATTCAAATAAGTTGGACAAGTTGGAAACGCAGGGACAACTGGAGTTTGAACACAAGTGTGAGACTACTGAAACCTGACTTTGCTGCGTGAGGTTGGCATACAACGGGAAGTGCCTGCTAACCTGCTTGTACATCTGATTTCAATTTCGATCTTTATACATGACTCTACAGTCTAAGCTAGGCAAGTGCTGGATCAGAGTTCATGTAGCCGCAGGGCTCGCAGCAAGTTTGATGTTTCAGACCCCCTCATTGTGCATGTGCTGCTCCTCACAAATGAGTATATGTTTTATAATATTGCCTCCCTCATTCTTGGTATCCTCAGTGTGACAGTCCATTTCTTTCTTGTGCGCAAAACACACAGATGATTCCCCCTCTTTGATTTTATGCAGTCAGCTGGTCCTGGCAGATGCCTGATTGGCTTTATTCAGTGCTGCGATGTCACAAACAGCGTCGTGCCTTTTTTCCCTTTCCAAGTTTTTTTTTTGTAGGTGCTACAAGTCTGGTAGTGTCAGATTTAGTTTCAATTTTCGACACTGGTTGTTTTCGTTTCACCAGCCAATTGCCATCAGCCAGAGACTCGGGCTGTAGGCCATCCTTGTAACCCCGTAACCCCGTACAAGTCTGGTGCTACAACCACAATCATCACTTTTTACATGTTTTACATACGCAGCCTAGCAGTCACACGTTTTGACTGATGGCTTTATGTTCAAACTCTAAGAGCTGCTTTAGGTCATGACACCCAAAGAGCTCAGAGTCTTAGGATCAAAAGCACACGCCCGGACATACTCGGGAGCGGCTAAGACTCATACGGCGGAGCAACACGGCAGCCCTCAGCGTGGTAGCCGTGGCAGCAGTCATAACCAGGGCCCGGCTGTAGCTTGCGACCTGCTCCTGGCGAGTTAGGCACCGGCTCCCTTCGCGGCCAGGCATGCCCTGGCTCACGGTTTCAATTGGCAAGTTGTGGAGGACAGCATCGGACTGGTCT
>Ga0307945_1000962_pt1:0-20000 | contig 21700 bp, 21 predicted proteins | sample OrgLakmetagen228_FD_201818 | JGI IMG/M metagenome (GOLD analysis project Ga0307945, IMG submission 201818) | Saline water microbial communities from Organic Lake, Antarctica - #228 | ecosystem: Environmental > Aquatic > Non-marine Saline and Alkaline > Saline | place: Antarctica: Organic...
CTCCAAATTTTTTCAGGGCAATTTGATTTAAAATATATCATCGGAATCCTCAGCTCAAGACCAGTCGATTGGCACCCTTTTTGAGCAAGTTAGGTCAAGGGGGTGGGTCTGTGGACATGTCCAAAAGTCAGAGGCACACGCGCTCGGGTGCAGGCCGTGGGGTGAGTCAAGCCAATGGAGCAGCAATTCACTTCAAACTTCCAGGATTGTGCCAGCATGAGATAGTCAGTGGAATTCTGAAGAAGTGGAAGCAATTTGGGGCTGTGCAAGCTAGTTGTGGGTGCCTGATAGGTCATGTGTGCATGGGTGTCGTATCTCAGTTTCTGCCCCATACCTCTGCAACACTTCAGTTTCAGTTCTTGATGAGTATGCAGATGGAAGTAGAATGCGAAAAGGAGCAGATAGGTACCCTTTTTGTCTGGGTGGGAGCACTAAAAGGGGGGTTTGGAGGGTGGGTGGTCCCTCAGAAAGGTCCGCCCCAAAAAGTGGATATGCCTTCCAAAAATAAAGATAAACACCCTCGTGCCTCACAAAACTAAAAGCGCAGTACAGCAATATGAACAATTCACATTATACATGTATGTTTTAAAGACGATGTAAGCATGTTTTGGCAGAGTGAGATAAAACAAGTGTTGTCATTTTCCGGTTCGTTCAAACGGTTTGATAAAGCCTGTCCAAACTTTCACTTCTACTCGAACTGAATAACCCTGCTCCCAGTCGATTCCAATAGTTACACATGATTGTGTAGCATATGGTGTTTAGGGCGCATCATGTGGCGCAACGTTCAAGGAAGGCCGGGTGTTAGGTTGCAGAGCGTAAAGCACAAGCCATTTGCAATAGCGCTGCCATAATTTCATTTGATCCCTTATAGAATAGCCCCCTGGATTCCACCGCACAGCTGTGACAATTTTCTTTTGTCCGTGTCTTTTCCTTTTCCAGTTTCACTCACACTTCTTAACCCTTATAAGGTAACACTGCCCTCCGGTACAGGGTGCAAAACAAAGAAAAAATCCCACCTTGTCACAGACTTTGCGCTCGTCAGAGGGCTGAACGCAGATTCCCCAGCAGGTGTAGAGGGCTGCACTGCGCTTTGCTGCGCTGTGGGTGTGCAAGCGGCTGAGCCCCCTCCCCCTGGCACAGGCAAGTCAGCACTGCGCAGTCGCAAGCGTTCTTGAAGGGCAGGAGTTAGACGGCTTCGCTGGGCATACCTGAAGGGAGCAATTTGAATGCATGTATATTGTGTGAAATTGTGTTTGTGTGTGATTGTGTGCACACAGTTTGGGAGGGTATTGAGCCTTGATGTGTTGATGGGTGAGCACGCTTTTACCCTGAAAGGGCAAGGGGAAAGCCATTCTGCTGAGCATTTGCTGTCTTTGCTAATTTGGCAATAAAGTGATTGAGCGCATAGGATAACCATATGAGTGGGTATTTAGCATCTGTAGGTGTGTGTACATGCGTGCAAGTGTGGGTGGATGTATGGTTAATTGGCATTTGCGAGCACCTAGAATAGTGCAAAGCGGGAAAAGTGCAGATAGAGTTTTCACAGTCTCTTATAGACAAACAGGGAACATTGCGTGCATGCTCAGAGATTGATACCAAACCTAGATTAGGTGTCATTTGTCTGCACAGAAGAAAGGGCGTGTTAAACATATTTTTAGATGTCACAAGTGCAACAACCTCACAATAATAAGTAATAAGCCACGAGCGTTAATCGGAATTATTCCACCCCGTGCACGTCCTTTTGTGCACAAACATAACTTCAAGCGATGAAGAAGGTTGTGGCAAATCCCTTGCATGCATTTTGCATGGTGAGTGCAAAATATATTACGATTCTAGCATATTTGTTGTACCAAAAAATTGGCGTACGTGTGTGCAAGTGTGAGCCCAAATCATGGGTATTTATAATAGTCTCTGCTTTGTCCAACCCTGCAAGCACTTAAGATGCCAGTACATTATACTTAGCTGGTCAGACATCTAGCCTGACCAATTAATCATTAAAATATGAACAAAAAAAACTGCACGTCTCATGCCAGTCAATCCCACAGACAGTTATCATAGACTTACACAGGGCTTGAACAGTTGGAGCCCCCTCCTTGGGAAGCTGCTGCACTACTGCCCACCACACCTCCTGGAAAAGAGCCCTGCGCATGATGGCATAGATTCAGTGCATTTTGCAATTTGCTCTTCCTGACTGGTGTTGCTTAAGTGAGCTGCAACCCTTCTGGCAGACTGAGAAAATGGCGAAATCAGAGTTCTGCATAGTTGGGGGAATTCGACACTTGAGTGGTGCTAGACACAGGCCTAAGAAATTGGCGCTTTATTTGTGGACAGGAACCTTGCCTTTTGCAATCCCTGTACCAAAAACGACCAACCGCCCAATTTCACCTGATGTTGGGGCGGTAGGGGTGCACTGTTTGCAGGTGCTAGGCCAGCAGCGACTAAACCACCCCCACCACTACCGTACGGCAATCGCTGCGTAGAGATGCGTTGCAGTCCCAGCTGCTGTGCCGTCAGCATGCCTGCTATGCCATGATCTGCCTTCATGTCAGCACTACTGTCGTCATGGCCATTGCCAAGACCACCCCCACCATCCCTTCCTTGCTGCAGCTGCGGGTGGTGCTGTTGCAATTGCTGTTCCTGCCGCTGCTGCTGCTGCTGCTGCTGCTGCTGTTGTATCTGTGGCGCCTTCCTTACACCAGATTCGTCCCTCCCTTTTATTAGCGCCACGAGTCCACCATGCCCCCTTCCCCCTCCAGCACCACTGCCCATCCCACTATTGATCCCCTCCCTAGCCTGATCTGAGGGCGATAGCAGTGGCCCTTCACGGCCCTGCCTCTCGTGGTTGTTATGCTGGTTGCTGGCCACCCCTGCCAGTGCTCCCACAGACCTCCCCTCACTCCCCGCCTTCATACCCATCCCTTCCAGCTGCGGGCTGATCCAAGCAGGCAGACCGTGCAGGGGGTGGTGCTGTGGTTGTTGTGGGGCTTGGGGACTTGGTAAAGGAAATACATGACGACTCCCTATCAAATTGCCCCTATTGTGGCCGCTTCCTCCTTCATGCTTGACTGCTCCTACGCGTGTGTGTATACATATACTTGGAATCCCTACGCAAGACACATTAAAACATCTTACATTAGAACACCTTACATTAAAACACCTCGACATAAAAATTACCATCCTTACCTTGAAGGTCCCAGTGCATGAGTGGGTGCAGGTGAGCTGAATGATCCGAGGAAATATAGGTCAAGGCACTACTGCTTTTGCTGCTGGGATACGGATGATTGTCAAGGAGCCCTTCGTCTTGCGACTGTTTGCGGCTAGGGAGTTGTGAGCTGGGTGCACGTTTCTCTATTTGGCGACGTTTTAGGTTGGCGAGCAGCTCGCCCTTGTTGGGGCTGAAGGTCTCAGGCCGAACTGGTATATGTGCGTATGTGTGTATGTGTCTGTGTGAGTTTGTGTGTATGTATGTGTGTAAAGGGGAGGGCTAAGTGTAAGCGTGGATCTATATATGTGTGTGTGTGAGTCAGGTCACTTGCATTGATAAGAGGCAAGGAAAAATACCTTGCCGAAGCCCTGCACATGCCCTTTAAGGATCCCATCATGTGAGATTTGACATTACAGCTTTTTCCCATATTTCATATACACCAATCCACTAGAAGGTTTGCCTCTGGTTGAGCATTAAGACGCAATTTCGACCATGCAGCTCTTCAAACGCACGTGCAGAGTCCTCCTCCATTTGATGTCCATGCAACCAAAGCGGCTTGAGTGCACCTTGCTGATGGTGCTGTAAGTGGTATTGCGGTTGCAACACGTTTGGGAGTGGGCTGGACAACGTGGGCTGGAGGGCAGTGGAAGGGGGGGAGGATTGGTGGCGTGGTTCCCTCAAGGCCTCATAGCCCTCATTCCTACTGCCTGCAGCGATAAGGATATGGTGGAGGGATCTGGTCTCATTACATTTTGGGTGGTACAATGGAGCGTGGAGCGTACGGAATTTTCATACCATCCAGCCGGTATATCACCGTGACCACTCTAAATAACTCTACTTAAAATTTCTTGCAGGTGAAGTATGCTAGGTACAGATAAACAAGTATTCTGAATGTCCAGGTTCGAAATCTGGTCAAAACATTCCCAACAAACACCAAACACCACGTCTCTTGCTTTCTTGCGTAAAAGGCATGCTTGTTTTAACAGTTCTTTGCTTACGTATAATTTGGCCAAAACCACGTATACATACAATGTACGTATGCTATTTTTGGCTCGGAAATCACCAAACATGCGGTCATATACCATACATGTGTATACACCTTACATACGGTTTAGGTCAACCTTACTTACTTATGCACATGTAGAGCTCTTCCTTGTTTAATTAGGGAAGGGCAAAAGGACCCCGCATACAATTGCATTGTGATTTATAATTTACAACTAATTGTGTGCTGCTCGTACAGCTCACTTTGGGGTTTGTTATTGATTTTCTTCAAACCTCGCGTTGGTTACGCGGCTGTACGGTGGGTCCTTTCTCTATGTCACTCAAATTCCTCCAGGCAGGCTCAATTGATACATGAACACAACACGCAAACAGTTGACAACTTTCAAAACAAGTGCCATCATGTGTCCCTTCTGTAGAAGCACAGGCCAAATGCTGAATTTGAGCTGCTGACTTTCAAAGTCATACTCCATGCTACAGTAGCTTACAAGCCTTTGTGCAAAAAAATCCATTGCTCTCCAGCCTTACCAGCAGCAGTGAGCAGTGGGGGGGGCGCTCTCTTTTCTTTCTGATCTGCATCAGCAGCAGCCCCTCCTCCTCCTGCGTAATCCTCTGCCCCCCATGGACTGGTGTGCTGGCTGTGTAGCATATCCAGGTAGTTGGCTGCATCTGAGTCAACGGATGCCAGTGCGTGCAGGTCGTGCGGTTGCCCGAGCGTGAAGTGAGTTCCTGACTCATCATGCGGCTGGTTTGCCACCAGGCTGAAGCTGCTGCTGCTGCTGGCGTTGATGTCTTGGGAGTGGTTAACGAGGGGCATGGGGCTCTGGCAGGGGCCTGGGTTCATAAAAGTGATAAAAACCTGGGCAAAAGCGTTTATCAAACCTGCTTCTGTCCTGTGCCACTTGGAGGACACAGGTTGGGGCTGGGGAGCAGGACAGTGGGACACAACTCCAGATTGCTTTTTTACTACTGCCAGGGTCGTAATTTAATTTGTATGGCTGTGCTTCTCACTATGGATTAAGTGAGGAGACGGCAGGCTCAAGCAAAGCTTAACACGGGGATGCAAACCAGTCGTTATTGTTCTGGAAAAACAGCTGTGTGATTTTCTGTTCAAAGGTTCCCAGCCTACCAACAACCTACAAACATTCTCAATCTATTGTCTCAAACCAGCTACCAGAAGGTACGGCGCAGCAAACGAAAAAAGGAGTGTGATGAACAATTACACAATTAAACAATCACCCCCACTGACCAGGGTGGGGGGGGGGAGGCAAAGGGTGGAGCAGGCCACGGTCGTGGCTACTGTTCACGTCCAAGCCTCCTTGTGCAGCCAAATGATGTGGGTCCGAACTGACATGCTTTAAGCGCCCCCCTGCTGTTGCTGCTGCTCCTGATACTGAGTGCGTAGAAGAGGTAGAGGGGGCAGGGTGTGAGGAGTGCTGCAGCCCCCCTGCCTCAGGAACCGGGCGAGATGGAGGACCCTCTGTTGCATCTGTGCCACCAATAACGTGATTACCACCACCACCACCACCACCACCACCACCACCACCACCACCACCACCACCTGCTGCTGCTGTTGGCGCCTGCTGCTCATCCTGAGCATTTTGCACATTCTTCCTGGGTTGCAGGGAGGCAAGGGGGGATGCAGCAAAGGTCTGCTGCCTGTGTGCCTGAGAGGGGGAGGAAATCAATTCCTGCGGCGGTGCGAGGCGTACGCTGTTTGGTGTGCTTGATTGGAGGGGCAGTGCAAGCTCATCGAATCTTGGGCCACATAGGGCTGGACTAGGTAAGGGCTTGTGCTCACTGCTGGGAAGAATGGGCAGGCTGCTGTGCTCTTCACTTTGTAGCTTGGAGGCCAGATGTTTGCCCTGTGCGAGGGAAAGAGGGTGGCGAGTGCATGTGTATAGGGTTGGCCAGGACCGTATCTGACCGTATATTTGGTGATTTTCCTGCCAAAAACTGTGTATAGTATACACCGTATATATATGGTTCTGGCCAACCCTACATACGTATCATGGGTGCTAATTAACTGCGCTATGGTGTGTGCATGCCTACTAACCCTTAAGCTGTCTGCAATTTTGCATCCAGCACCTTCAACTGTGTGGAGTATAGTGTCTTGCACTGAGGCTGCAGTTGGAAATTGCTGGGGGTACAACAGGTCAGGGTTGTTCAGTTCGAGGTTCGGCCATAAGCTTGGTTTTGCGAGCTTTCACGCATTTTAGCGAATTCGAAAAATGCCGTTCGGAGTTTGGTTAAAGTTCGACAAACTTGTAAGAGTTTGTCGAGCTTTACAGCATGCATCTGTCAAAATTGCAAGGGAAAGCAACCCCCCCAGTTCAGTCCCACTCTTTCCTTGCAGTAAAGTAACATGTTCAATGATTTATATACGAAATATGATCTATAATCTGTATCAGGCCAGGAAGTTTCCTTGGTCTTAAGGCCAAACTTGTCACAAATTTTTAAACTGCTCAGGATTTGTACGACGTGGCACTTGCACTGCACCTGAAGGTTCTCCTTAATCTGCTCTACAATGATGACATGGTCCCATTTCAGCCCCTATTTTCCCCCTATACTTATTTATAAACATACACAACTAATTGGGAGGATTTGAAGGCGGGGGGAGGAGCCCAAGGGCCCATTTCCCAAAATTGCACATCAAACCCTTTGAACAGTTCTAGGGTTCTAGAGCTTTCACAACTTTATCAAGCCCTTGCTCCCAAAGAACGAACTGAACAACCCTGCAACAGGTAGGCCACAAATTCCAGCGTATATGTATGGGCAGCACGCAAATGCGTGTTTGTGCATGCGTTACTTCATAGCATGCTTGAGAAAGTGCACATGTGTGCCTGTGCGTTGCATGCTAGAAGAGAGAGGGAAGGAGAGGGGGGTCTTATTAGGCAAGCTAGAAAACAAAGTAGAAGCACCTACTAAGGCTTTTGAAGGTACTTGAGACTTGCTATCCAGATTTGTGCTCACACAAGATCACCGGCTTATAGTGCACATTACAAAAGTATGAGCATCGCCTATCTAGGCTGACAAGGCTGGCATAGTCGCCTCAAAGCCCGATCTCCTGAATTAAAGCACATCTACATAATTGAGCACGCCGTCTCACCTTGCTGAGTAGCTTGTGCGATTGTGGCAAGCTGCTGCTAGTGCCCTGATGGTCATGTAGGCCTGAACCGAGGGCTGCGTGGGAGTTGGAAGCTGCAAGCGAGAAAGACACAAAAAAGAACGCAATCTGTGTGCCTAGAATGAATTTATACATGCACACATGTGTTAGTCGCATACACATGCTTATGATAGGCAGGGGCGCATGCACACTGACAGTTTTATGGCTCAGAGAGTGTGGTAAGGCAGACTGTGTAACTTATGATAACTGCTACTCCTACAATGCAGGCGCATGGCACAGGAGATAAACATGTTTGGCGCGTTGACGTTACATGGGAACTCCGTGTACTATTGTAGTACGCCATGGATGCCTGTATGTATGTCCGCAACCGTATAGGAGAATTGGATTCACACATGATTTGTTTAGGGGTCACTGTAAGGCTCTTGACGGGCTTATAGCGTGTGACCAAATCTTTTGAGCCCCAAAAATGAAAGGATGGGGAGCTAGGCCTGCTTGTAGCCAAGGAAAATAAATAATAGCCTTTTCAGTGCACAGATGAGCCAACCAACTATCTTGTTTACACAAACCTGCGCTCAAAGCATACCACCTTTCCTACTTACAACAAGACCTAGGCTTAAGGCGTAAATGATTAGAAAGTAGCAAGCAAAATAATTGCTCAATAGAAAGCACAAGAAGGAGAAAATAGGCCAGTGATAGCAAAAGACACTGCTTATGCTGGGGATTGGGCCTGATTGATCTTGGCATTACTACTTACTTAAAGCAATGGTCCCAGGAAGAAATACAGCACTATACTGGTCCATTAAAGGCTGGTAAAAACTTAGTTGCTGTCGTGCAAATATGAATACCGTAGATCCTCGATCACTTCGTGACACCGAAATCAAAATTAACGTTTTTAGTTCGCAAGGGGGGCTGGGGATTCATTTTTGAGATCGAAGGGACTTCGTCAGGGTCCTGTCAGGAATTAATTTGTGAATCCGAGAGCCCCCAGTGCTGGCTGCTGCTGCTGCCCCTGCTGCTGTTGCTGTGCAGGCTGCTGGGCCATTGGCTGCATGGGGAGAACGACAGCTGTGAGTGCAAGCACGTGTGCTTCCCTCAATCAGAGAAGCAGCCTTCTCTTACCCACTTGCCATCTTCACTCACTCTGTGAGGATGCCCCAGAAGAAGGGCCCGAAGGGGCTGTGAGAGGAGGAGGCTTGTTTTTGGAGCAGCATGCATGGGCGCCCCGCGGGCCTCTTCACAGCCGCGCCCCTAGTCTTTGCCTATGCCTCTGCCAGCTCCCTGAGCTGCCTCTCCCTCTGCAGCTTCACATGGCCACTCTGCTGAGCAGCCCTTCAGCAGGGGAATGGGGCTTCAAGAACAGGGCCGGGGGTTTCAAATCGACACACTGGAAGGCCATTTTTAGAAGTGCCCTCAAAACCACTAAAAATAATTGATTTTTGACTTCGAATCCAGTTCGGAGAGGTCTTCAGTTTTCTTTTTTTGGCCGAATAATTAATCCTTCTTTGAAGTGATTGAGAACACAGTATAATCGAAATATCTTAGTGCGGGTGTCTATAATATACCTTAATACAGTGTCTATAATTTTGCATGTTGATTTCAATTGAACTTGTAATTTTTCTGGCTACTGTGAAGCCAGAGCACTGATGCTGTTGGTTCCTTGCAGCTTCAATTGCTATATCCACAGCAACTCCTTGAATTGACCCTTTTATTATGATAGGACGAATATCGGCCTCTGCTTATCCAGCACTAAAATCTGCACGCATCCAATTCTTTTGACCCAAAATTTGGGCCTTGGTGGGACTCCTGGTAGAATTTCACTAAAGGACCTTTTGAGGCCTTTGATCAGGCCAGCCATCCCTGTGAGAGTTCTTGCCCCAAAGCAGAAAAGTACATTTAAGTATGTAGTGACCTTAATTATGCATCTAAGCACCCCTGCAACACTCAGTTTGTGGTGGGAGGTGCCCAGGTGGGCAGGGTGGAAATTTCTGCCAGAAAGTAGATTATAAAAAGCTCCTCCCCGGTATCAGTAACTTACCAGGGGTGATTGAAACAATATTGGGGACATTATGGTGTAGGTCTGGGAGTCTGGGGTGAAGGTCCGGTTTTGGACCCCCTTTTGGCAGGGAAACCATAAATGCAAAGGCCTTTACCATACTGGACGTAATCCAGGCGCGTTTTTTGCAATGAGTTCGACAATTTATTGTTTAAAAAGTGAACTTTGATTGGAGTTCTGGCCGACAGTCTACTACAAAAGTTGAGAGCAGATGGCATTTTAAAATCTCAACTTTTGCTGCCCACCACGGCCCAAACCCAGCATTCCTGACCTTCAAACTTGACAGGGCATGCTGAAGGGCGTTCGACACTCAGGTGGTGGCCAGAAAGCGTGTGTTCAGAGTTTCCAGAAATGCATCATTTTGGCCCAGGAAACAGGCCCAAGCACTCAGTCCTTACAACGCAATACTTCAACCCCCCTTATTTTTCTTTGATGGGTATGGTTTGACTCTATCTGGGAACAAGGACTTGGTGGAATTCGGACCAAAACCCGCATTTCTACACCCATACCACCTTCCTGGCAGGAAAATGGCACAAACCCAGCCCCCCTCTCACACCCTTGACCCCAAACTCATTAATTTCTATGCAGAAGTGTTGCATTTATGTATAGAAACCACTGGGTGACCTCAGATGTGCAATTCAGGAAAGTGGCACTACTCCCCCCTTCTCAGTTGGGGCTTGGCTGGGCCAAAATTTGGTTCATCTTAATTTTGTTTTCAATGGTTGGTTTGCCTCACAAAAAATTCAAGGGTCAGGAGTGGTAAAGAGTGGAGAGTGGAAAGGGAATATAGATGATGAGTGCACAGCCATGCAGCCTGAAGGATGGGGCTCCCACATTTAAGGACAAGGGTATTGCCTGCAGCATTTAGCTGAGGAATGCAGGTCCAGAGAAGTATCAACCGTGCTGCTCTCTTCCTCTGCCTCTCTTGCAGCACCACCCTCCTCCCTTGTCATAGAGAACTGCTCGGGCTTGCAGGCTGAAGGATGCTGCTATGTTCATAATCCTCCTGCCTACAAGCGCAGAACCTGAGTGTGCTTGGAGGCATAGAATGTAGCACTAAGGGTGGAGATCTGTCCTTACAGGAGAGAGAGTTCGAAAAAGAGAGATCTTTCCTTATTGATACAAAGTAGTTAGTATGGAGTCGCTCAGTGCTCAGAAGCGCAATGGAAATAGGTTTACATGCAAACATCTCAGTTGGAACAGATATTTTTGGCGCCCCTCTTCGATTTACAGATGTCTTTGTGTATTGATACTTCCTCAGCATTTGCAACTCAATCTGCATTCACCATACGTCGGGAGGCCTGCGGCCACCTAGCAGGCTTAGGCAGCATAAGAAGAAGGTAGATGTAAGCTCAAATTTCAAATTAGCATACAAAGGTGAGACGTGATAGCCAGCATTTCCAAACTCCTTAAAAAAGGCTAATGCATTCACACATGCGCACACACACACACACAAACACATACACCCTTTCCTGCCACCTTAAACCTCACCTGAAGCTTGCCGGCTCTGCTTCAAAGCTGCAAGACCCATTAGGCTTGATTGTTGCTGCTGCTGCAGTATCCCCGCTTCTTCAGGCTTCCGGGCTTGCTGCCCATGCAATGCTGTCGGCAAAGGCACGTCAGGGGACGACACTGCACCCAACTGCTCACGCCCAGCTTCAGGTTGACTGTGGCTGCTCCCTGCACCCACCAGCGAGGACCCAGGCCGAGGGACGGCTGAGGGATCATGGTGGACTGAAGGAGGGCTGCAAAGCGTGGGCCTGGGTCTGACCACACCCCTTGCACCCCCCATAAACGTCCCTGATTGATCGCAATTGTCTCCCCCTGCGATACTGTGAATCGGGCTGGGAGGGTGGGGGACGTGAGATAGTGGAAGGGGAGGGGGTAAAGGACTGGCGTTGAACGAGGCCAACAGGGCGACAGGGACTGGAGATGGACCCCCATGAGCAGAGCTGGCACTCACCCCCAAGCCCCCGAGCGCTCTGTTTGCCTCCCCTGCTGAATGGGCTTGAAACCCATCCAGAACACCTACAGGCAGGCCACGGCTGCCCTGCAAGCTACCCTGTGTCAACAACAATGTCACAGGGCAAAGGGGTAGGGCGGAAAGGGTTAGGTTGTGGTTATGGGATAATCCGCCATGTGCCTGTTGTGGAAGTGCGGTTTTACGTTGAGGATGAGCATACGCTTGCGTCTGCACGCATTCCACTTTAGAAACCAACCTGCTCAGGACTTTAAAACCTAAATAAAGGGCACAGTCTGAGTCCTGAATTTCTGCTGATTCAGGCAGGAGAAGACTGACCTCCTGAAGTGCAAACTGATTCTGAAATTGGCTTTTCAACAGTAAAGCCATCCAAAACATACCCTACACACGCACCCTGGGGGTCGAAAACATCAAGTGAAATGCGGGCTACACGTCTATTGCGTCTGTGCAGCTGTTCTGAGTACCATGCTGTGCGTGCTGGAAATTGAACATGCCATCGACACACACAGGCCAAATGGTGCAAAACCGACGCTTTGTGTGTGTTCCTGGTAGCCAAAAGCTTGACCTCGGGCAAGTGGGAGGAACCAAGTGTACATTTCGGGGGCCATGCATGTACTTAAGTGCGCATGCATTTGTGTGTGTCCACACATGCGTGTACAGACAGCTTTCTTGCCATCTCAATCCTCACCTGTAGCTTGCCGACACATCTTTTCTCTTGAGGAGAGGACTCGTGCTCCTCTTTACCAATTGAGCCCCCCTGCGGCCTCAACTGCTGCTGCTGCTGCTGCTGCTGCTGCTGCTGCTGAGCACTCCCTCCAGGTAGGCCTAAGCCGGCTGCCTTTAAATTGTTGGAGGCATACCGCCCAAAGCTACCTATGCCGCTGATGCTGCCTCCCTGCCTGACCTGCTCAGTTGCTTCGTGTCTCTCCATTCCTTCATCAGCCCCATGTGAATGAGAGTTTAGGGAAATTCGCATTGAGGCATCCAGCTTGCCGCTGCTGTTCCCTTCCTGTAAAGATGCCAAGCTCTTGGACCAGGGGGGTGGGGCTGCATTGTTTGCAGGGGATGCACAGGAGGAGGAGGGGCTCACCTGCAGCAGCGGCGTTTAGGCAGCATAGATCACGTTTTATTCGAGCGCACGCCCTGGCATACATGCAGTTGTAAAGAGCAAGGCTTACACAGCTTTCTGGAAATCAGACATGCATACTAAAAAAGGGCGGCAAAGTCAAAGGGCTCGTATATGCCATTACAGGCTAGCCCGTACAACATCAGTGTTCGTGCATGCGCGTCTGCATGCGTGCGTGCTGTGTGTTGTTGTGCGAGCGTTTATGCTTATGTGTGCGCAGAATGGAGGCAGGTGTGTGGCTTGCATGCTTGTGGCTGCTGCTGCTGCTGCTGCATTGACAGGGGTGGATGGGGAAGCTGCTGCGGGCTGTGCCCTGAAATCCAAACGTATACAGTTTAAAATTGCTACACAGGTACTCCCCAAAAGCTCGATGTCACAACTTTGGGACACAGGGTACCCTGCGACACCCTGGTGCGTCGCTGTATCACCACTAAAAAGCAACACAGAATGCTCCTTAAAAGAATCACTGGGAGGTCTAGTCACCTGAGCACCTCCATTAGCAATTGCACTCAATGGTCCGGTGGGGCCTGTACCATCCAAGTTATTATTCTTCACCTGTGTACAAAACCGGGGGAAAAGTTAGGCTTTGTTCCAAATCTGACGCCAGTGTCCCACAGTGTTACAAAAAACTACAGGTCCTCAATTCATTTCAATTGAGTCTAGCAATGCAATGGTTTTGTTTCGCAAATGGAAGTTTTAGATGCTTGGTCCTCTAGCGAGGCTATGGACTTGGCGCATGGTTTCCTAGCATATCAGCAGATTCACAGGCACTTCCCCGCCAATGCAATCAAAGCTGCACAAGCTGTCTTTCATTGAAGGGGTTGAAGGGGGGCCAGAGCCATGGTCGTCCCCGTGTCAATCAGCCCCCCCCCCAACGGTGCCAGTAAGCGTTCCACCCAACTAATAGTCCCCTCTACTTCATCTGAATGCAGCAGACTTGCTTTGCAATCTTACATAATTGCCAATAGTTTGGCACCCTGGGGAGCAGTGTGGGGCCCAGTGCCTTATCGGTTTTGCATCCACTTTGGCAGGAACAGGCGCAACAGTTTTCATTTCAGAGCGAAGGGTTGATGCAGTCTATCAGGTTTTGACAACTGGCATTGAAAGATGTTCCAGAATGCAAGCCACCTGGGAATGCTTCCTTCGAATTCATAAAGGATTTACTCAGCTACCCATCCAACACAATTTTCAGGTCACAAGACAATGAAGTGGATAAGGACATGCGGTTGATTTACGCTTCCGGCACTGTTTGACTGGGGAAGAATTATGCCTGGGAACGACCCAGTGTATGTACACCTTAAACCCTGTACGGGAGATGAACCTGGTTACCGCTCTGCAAATACACCATGACATATACAGAGGCAGCATCTGAGACTGTATTTTGCATACAGCACAGAACTAGAAAACAGGCGCAGATGCTTTGAATAGACCCAGGTAGCACCTGTAGACTGTCAGGGCGCAGCCGCGGTCGAGGCCTGGTTGGAGCTTCCCAAGGTGCTTTGCCAGCATTAAGAATGCCAGGGCCAAAGATGGGCTGCCGTTGCTGCTGTTGCTGTGGCTGTGGCTGGTGGTGGAGGTGGTGCTGTTGCTGCTGCTGCTGCTGCTGCTGTGGCGGTTGCTCCTGGATGACTGGGCGTCGAGTGGCAGGGAGGTCTGAGGAGATACTGTCTAGCGCCTGTGAGGAAATTTGAGGTATGTGTATTGTGTGTTACTTTTGTGTATGTATGCACGAGTGACGGAGGCACTGTCAAAACAGCTATAGAATGCGCAGAAATAAAGTATCTACAGGTACTTGTGGTAGCAGCACGCCACAGGTACGCAACAAAAGTCATCCAGGCTACAGAAAAGCCACAACGGCTATTGTTGAGGTGTGAGGAGGAAGGTGTACTGAGGCCGCCAGTCCAGACAAAAAACGCCAACTACTGTGTAATCTTCATCAGTACTAATCAAATACTGATCATTGTTTCTGCATGACATCTACCAGAGCTGAACACACTCACATCTGGGCGAGGATCCATGACATGTTGCACTATGCCATCAACACCAAGGTAGGGAAGCGCCGGATTGGTTAGGCGTGCATGAACCTTCACAGTGTGGAAGCCAGGAAAAAGGTGTGAAGAGGTGGGAGCTGTTAAGATTGTGGCAGGGGCCAATCCATGTGTCAGGCAATATAGACATATGTAGACAAGAATAACATGGAGCATGCATACTTCCCTAGCCATCGCTTAATCAGCATCTTGCAGTCTGGCTCTCTCGACAATTTGTTTCCAAAGTCGCAGCACAGAGCTGCCTGTGGCTTAATAGGCTCAGGGACGAGCAAGGATGTGCAACAGACTTTGCCCGTTGATGCCTGCCATGTAAACACCATTGGCAGAGGGCCCTCTTTGCTTCTGCTCCCCACCTGAGCACTGGCTTCGCTGCCTAGGCCTGCGCCCCCCTTGGCCAGCATAGAGGACACCTCTGACTGGCCCGCACACCTGCAGGTAAGAAGTAAGATTGGGGTGAAGAGAATTTAAGCGATGGGCACCACAGAAATACAGAGACACGTCGGGCTGCACCCTGCATCAGTTGCTCATGCAATTAAACGCTGGTCAACAGGCACTTACCCACACAACCCAGGAAATGCTGCTGGAAATAGTCCTTAACCGTACATACTTGTACTCACCATCCTCCCTGGAAAAAACTCCAAGTGCATCCCCCCTGAAATATTTAATTTACAGCAACCGCCCCACTGTTCTCTCGGGCCTCTTTTCAAAGTTCATAAGAGCTATGGGGTTTGTTTTATGCACCCAGCCAAACAATTGTGTGTGTGTGTTGCAGGCCTGAAAAACACAAAGATAAATGCTTGCTTGCTTTTATTACAATGTTGTACACCAACTGCCTTCTCATAAGACAAATAAAATTAAACAACCGTGTGAGCAGTTTGATCCCACCCAAAGTTCATTAGGAACGGTAATATTCGTTTTGTACAAACTCTATACTCACACCCAGGGTAGCAAGCAGCAGCTACGTACCTTGCAAGCACTGCCATGCCCTCCAGGCCTCCAGCCTTGACCCGCTCCTTAGGGTCCCCTACAGCGAGGCTGAGCAAGCGGAAGATGCTGCCGTAGTTCAAGCCATCCTGACGGCCAGGCAGTAACATGATCTGCAACACAGGCACAAACACACACACCCAGAGCCAGTATGTTGCCGATATGCAGAAGTGGGTTAAGTATGCAGTAGTGGGCTTCCCCGGAGCAAGTGTGATTTCCCCTGCTTGTGCCATCTCTCAGCAGGAGGGGTGAATATTATCTTTGAAATTGGGGCTTTGTGCGTCAAATTGACAACTCAATTCCTGAGGCTTGCACAGCACCACTGTGCCTGCAATTCCCACCAATTCCATTTGGTGTACACCAACCCTGTCTGTCTAGAACACCGCCATGTGCCTGTTGAAAAAGTGGTGTTCTACGTGAGCGCGCCCCCACGATTTCGATTTCGTCTGGGCACCCTTCAATTTACAGAAGAGCCTGTTCAGAGCTTTTAAGCCCAGGCCAGCCACTACTCTGGACTCTGAATTTCTGCTGATTCAGGCAACAATGGTTTGCTCTGCTAGGGTGCAAGCTGTTTGCAGAACTTGCAAAATGATGACAAAACCAGCCGGAACAGACCCCACACACACATCCCTAGGTGTCAAAAACGTAGGGAAACATGCGTGCTACACGTCCACTGCGACTGTGGGGGCCGTTCTGAGCACCATGCTGTGCGTGCTGTAAATCGACCAGGTCCTTGCTTCACACACACACACAGGCCAAATGACGCAAAACCGACGCTTTGTGTGCGTTTCTAATAATCAAAAACGTAGCCTAAGGCAAGTGGGAGATGCCGGAGTGGACGTTCTGGGGGTCATTGCATGCAAGCGCGTCCTACCATGGAAAATGTGGCCCTTGCGAGCACAAGTGCAGAACCAGATACAGCTGACGCCACACACACCCCTGGGGGTCGAAAACGTGGAGTTGGACGTGCACAACACATCCATCGCGGCCGAGTGCCAATTTGTGGCACCAATGCAGTTTTTGCTAAAAATGTATGCAAGTCATCCCGACACACACACACATATGTACACACGCACGCATGCACACACCTGCACGCACACACACAGGCGCACACACAGGCACACACACACGCATGCACATACACGCACACACTCACACACACACGCACGCACGCACACACACACACATACACACACACGCACACACACGCATGCACACACACACTCGCACACACGCACTCACACACGCACACACACACATACGCACACACACGCACACACGCATGAACACACACAAGCACGCACACACGCACGCACGCAAACACACACGCACGCACGCACGCACGAACGCAAGCACGCACACACGCACGCACACAGGCAGGCATACAAACAAGCACACACACACGCACGCACGCACACACAGGCACACACACACACACATGCACGCACGCACGCACGCGCACACACACACATTCCTGAAGGTCAAAGACGTAGGGTAAAATGCGTGCTACACGTCCATTTCAGCTGTGTGAATGAACATCGTGCTGTGCGTGCTGTAGATCGACCAGGTGCTCAACACACGTACACAAGCCAAAAGGTTCGAAACCGACGCATTGTGTGTGTACCTGGTGGCCGATAGCACGACCTAGGGCAAGTGAGAGGTGTGGGAGTGGACAGCTTGGGGGTCCTCTTATGCAAGCGCGTGTCAAAGGGCGAAACAGCGACCCTTGCGAGCATGCGAAGCCAGACAAAAAAGACCCCACACACACATATTCCAGGGGACGAAAATGTGGAATTGGATGTGGACAATGCATGCACGGGTGCGTCACTGAAAAAAGGACGCGATGCTGTGTGTGCTGCAAATGAAATTCATTGCGACACACACACGCACACACACACACACTCGTACACACACAGGCACACAGGCACACACACATGCACACACGCACGCATGCCCGCACACACACTCACACACATGCATACACACACGCACACACACACACGCACGCACGCACGCATGCACACACACGCGCACGCATGCACAAACACACACAGGCACACAGGCGCACACACACGCACGCACACGTGCGCACACCTTGTCAAACCCATTTACGAGATGCTTGGGTTTTAAAGCGCAAGTATAAAACATAAGGAACACAGTGACAAGCTCCCCTCTTGACATCTTTACTGTCCTGGCAGTGAAGCTGCACTGTGGCTTAAGTGCTCATCCCCACCATGATCAAGGAGTTGGCCACTTCTTCCCTGACCCTCCAATTGGGATGGGCCATGCCAGCACCCAGCAAGTCCACCAGCTGCCGAGGGTGGCAGGCCATTACAAGGTTGCGCAGCACCTGTATTTACGTATGTGTATTTGTGAGTGTGTGTTTGTGTGATTGCATTTGTGCATGCGCATGTGCAAGGATCACGCAAGCATAAGTGAGTTTTCGAAAGAGTGCCTTTACAAGATGTTGATCAGCACTTGCGTAATGACATTGAATGTGTGCAGCACACACTCTCTCTCTCTCTCTCTCTCTCTCTCTCTCTCTTTCTCACTCATAGTCACGGTAGGTCAGTGCAGGTTTTAGAGGTGCTGGCTTAGTGTGGACCGCCTTGTACACAGGTTTGGATACTTAGCACTCGTGATATGACTGTATGTGCTGAACAGGAACCCTTCCGCCCTGGCTGCTCAGTGTACATGACACAGTTCACTCCACAAGCGTACCTTGAAATTGGCACTCCGCACAAGCGCCTTGCTGTCCAAAAACTTTTCCATAAGGTTGGGCACTATGGACCTGCGTGCAATGGACGCATCCCCGAAGGGGATTTTTAGGAATGAGCAACATTCACCACACAGCTTAGGGGACAATCAAGGTGGGCACATTAAGTGAGAGGTAATGTACAGCAGTTTGTCATTCCACCATCAAAACAGATTAACGCCGTTAGCCTTGTGGTTGGGCTGGCAATCCTTTTAGCCACAAAATGGATTCCCATGAAAGACAGCCCAGAATAGACAGGTAGAACGCCAACGACCCTTTGGGAGAGCACCAAATATCAGTCGCGCAAGCATTGTAACTGGCACGCGTTCTACCAAACAGCTGTGTTTTACCAGAGGGGGTCACTGGGTCCTAACATGCTCCAAGGGAATCCATCGCCACTTCGAATTAAGCTTTAAATAAAATAAAACTGACCGTTGAAGCTACCAGAGTATGTGTTCAAATTTGAAATAAGTCGCGTTATGCACAGATGTCAAAAGGACTGGACACGAACGTAAAATTCCAATACCCAATACCCCTTCACAAGTGCTTTCCATGGAAGATAGCATTTCAATCAGCACATCTCGTCAATCGCTGGATCTTTTTATTTTCCTCCTTTCACATTGATCTTTATTTATTGTAAGAACTCTATAACTCCAAATAACACTGACTTGGTGCAGTAGGTGATGTGTTATGAAGATTCGGCAGTAAACAGTGGGGTTTACGCCACAGTAAATTGAGCATGATTGCCTCTAATTGGCTGGCTCCAATTAATACACCTACAGACAGATCAATATGTAATAGTTGGAGCTAGCCAATTGGGGTGCACATTGAGCCAAAGAGCATATCAAAGCTTGCGCATTTTGGGCCTCTGTGGTCCCCCTCTGGTGTATTACCGTACGGTACTTATATCACCGCGTACCGCAAACATTTTTCACCCCCTTGCGGTGTGTCATGAGCACATAAAATAACTTAGTTACAAGGGCCTCGCGAAGCTCGCACTGGGGTTATTTATTAAATTTAAGCATGAATGATGAATGGGGACAGGCCGGGAAAGCCTCCCAAGCCGCCCTTCAAGGCCTCCCTTGGGGACAAACAGCTTGGGAGGCTGGCCATCTCTTTGGGAGAAAGGACACCAAGAGGAAGGGCGTCTTCAATCCCTTCATATGCGCATGCACGCACACGTACCCACACGCACACACGTATGCACACACGTACGTGCACACACACATATACCCACACATACACACACATACGCACAAGTACACAACGCACGCACAAACGTACGTACACAACCGAATACACACGCATGCACGTACACAACGCACGCACACACGTACGTGCACGCACGCGCAAGCATACACATGTAGGTGCAGCTCAGAGGGCCAGGAGGCCCTCGCATAGGCTCGCATTGTGTTCATTTATGAAGTGCTGCCCCACTCGCATTGGTCGCATGAGGGTTTATTAATTGGTTTTTCAAACCTCGCACGATACCGTACGGTCATGTAAGTCTCTTTTGAGGAACCATCATCTGCATCAATTCTTGAGGTGTTACAAAGCTCTGCCTTTGGGGTACCTCTGCTCTAATAAGGCCAAGCAAACCCAGAAAGACAGGCACCTGAGGTGGGGCTCTATGTCATGCTCCACTTTGGCCACAAGGTCACTGAGGATTTGCATGCTGGAAATGGCAATCTTGAAATTGGGGTCTGCCACCAGAGTCTGTGT
>Ga0307945_1000963_pt1:0-12500 | contig 21698 bp, 20 predicted proteins | sample OrgLakmetagen228_FD_201818 | JGI IMG/M metagenome (GOLD analysis project Ga0307945, IMG submission 201818) | Saline water microbial communities from Organic Lake, Antarctica - #228 | ecosystem: Environmental > Aquatic > Non-marine Saline and Alkaline > Saline | place: Antarctica: Organic...
TGACCGCACTCTCTAAGCACCGCCCAATTTGTTGTGCTGTTCTTCACTCCAAGAATGCGCCTCAAGGAACACAGATGCCTCTTCTGTAACTGGCTACCAAATTCACTGCCTTCACTCAGATACACTGAGCCCCACACCTGACTCGCATACATCCCAGCAGGTGATGAGTAAGCGTTCTGCTGTTGCGCTCTTTAAGGTAGCCATCAGAAAAAGGTGTCCAAAACTCTGCCTGAATGTCTGTCTCTGAGGTCCACGACAAACTGACTGAGATCAATAACTTTTGTTTGAACATGCAAGATTGTGCCAAGCCTTCCATGGCTGAAAGAATGTGGTAGGACCAGCAGTCAAGAGACCTGGAGCTCAATTGCATGATGTCAGCATGCAAAACCTTCCTCATAATGGAACTGTTGCATTGTGTAAGGGAATTGTACAGACGTATTGCAGCGCGAAAACAGTTGAATTGCAGGGGCTCTAGGCCGCACTCTCGCGCGACGCACCAGACATGTGGTGTCTCTGACTCCGAGAATCCTTTTCAGCACTGTCAAAAGCAATTTCTGTAGGGGTTATCCATCTAGATCTCTCTACCTTGTCGTAAGAAGGGAGTACTGCTAGTAGCCCATATCTGACTCGCATACCTGCTAGCAGGAGTTGCGAAAGTTTTAACGAGCCAGATATAAGCGTGTAATCTGTTAGCAAGGTCAGTGCTTCTGAAGAATTGCTTCACCTAGCAGTCACACGTTTAAACTGATGGCTTAACTTGCAAACCTTGTAAACCTTGAAGAATTGCTTCAAGTTCATCGGCAGCGCAACCTCCTCAGAATTTTTGTTGCCATCAATGAGAAAGTATAGGCATCCTGTGTACATGGTTTGAATGATATCTCTCAAATACTGACGGTGATTTGATCTGACATTCTCTACGAAAGTGTGGCAGCATGTGCTGTCTTGGACTTAGTTGTGACAGTGTTTCAACAGTTTTAGAAGAGCGCGCGCCAAACAACCAATACAGTTGCTGCGTCTTTGCTTGACGGAACAAGCCAAATGAAATTGCTTGCAATAATCAAGGAGAATAATTCTGCGCTGACTAGGTGCAGCTAGGAAAGAAGCAAAATTTATGCTGCGCAGTTTAGAAACTTGCTGGGATACAGGTTGTGCACGCGATGGTGCTATTCAAAGTATCATTGGTCCTGCACATGGCACAGCACCCTGTCTAGATCTGACTCCAAGTGGGGAGCAGCACCACGCAAAGCATCGAGTAGCCCCAGGACAGCATCAAGCTTCCCTCCTGCTGCTGCAAGCTCGTTGTCCAAGTTGGCTGGATCTTCTACTAGTGCCTTGTAACGCCCCGCATGCATGTCCTCATACCGCTTAGCTGCCTTTTGTTGTCTGTATTTACAGGCGCAAGTGAGGTGTGAGGCAGTTGGAAAGTTCTAATTTCAAAAAAGGTGCTAGGTAGAACAGATGCAGGACTGAAGAGCTCCTTACTTCAGATCACGTGTCAGCCGAATTTGTAGGCTCGGAACACCTCACCTGCTAGTTGCAAGCAACAGCTTGTACTTGGCTGCCAGGGCACTAGCCAGCTCCATTTTCAACGTCTCTTCCTGCACTCGTAGAGGGTTCCCACCAAGTTGTAGTTGGTTGCAAGATTGAAGGATACAGGCATCTTGGCAACCATCACATTGACACACACAAAACCTTTCACCTTCATTTGCGCACAGACACGTGTACTTGCTGTGCCATTCATGCATCCAACCAACTCCATCACACATCCTGTGCAACTTAGTTCACCAACCCACCTGGTCTCTGAGCCTCTGGCAGCGCCCGTCTGCCTCTGTGGTGTCACCCTGCAGCTTGAAACGCTGTGCCTCCAGGCCAGCAAGCCTGATGTCAGTGGAGCCCAACTGCGGGCCACAGCACCACAAACAATTCATGCTCATTAGAAGCACTCTGTACAACATTGAACCACCCAGGAAAAATTGCTGCACACCAGGGATATAAAATGTATCGGTTATATGCATGATTCCTACTTAAACATCTACGATTTTTGAGCTTTGCAGGTATGGAGATCATCCTGTTTGGGTGGGCCAAATTAAAGCACTGATCAGTAACAGCACATGGCATCTGCGACAAGTATGAATTAGATGCATGTCTTCAACTCCAAATCAGACCCAAGCTCTCGCAGAGGCTCCTTGCAATGCACCCACCGGCACGTGCACCCAAGCAATAGCACACATACCTCCTTCTCTGTATCCTTAATGCTGCGCTCTAGCTCTACCACGGCTTTGTCCAGCTGGCCCCGGGTTAAGGACATGCCGCCATTTTGGGCTACAGCACCACCCCCACTGCTGCGCACAGCTGTACTACCCCTGCGTCAAGACATAGTAGCAGCCACATCAAGAAAATCTTTTCCAATAGCATTTGGACAAAAACATTATGCCCAAAATTACTTGAGAATGGGTTTACCCCTCACGCAGTGAAATGTCAGAGCATACTACATACACGCACGCCTGCGAGCTTACAAGACACAGAGCATACTACATACACACACACAATCGCTTACACATACTAACACTACAAGCACCTACGTTATGTACGCACACACCTGGTATTACTATTAGCCTTTGCGCGAGCTGCAGTGGCACGGCCCTTCACGGCAACCAGCTCTCGTTTGCTCAGTGCTTTCTCAAGATCCTGTGCGTTGCCGTGTATAACATGCTTACGCGTAATCGTGCTTTTGACCTTCCAGTTGATATCAATGAAAGGAAAGTGAGTGGCAAATTAATCTTAACTAGCAAGAATACACCCAGTTTAGTCGTCGGATTGCAACTCTGAGTACTCACCAGCACCAGCTTCTCTTGTAGCCTCATCAGCTCTGCATGTCTGAGCTGCATGCGATGTATCTCTCTTTTCATCTCCCCCACGACGTCTTGCCCAATGTTAGGGTCCATGGCATCGTGCATCTCCTTTTCAAGCATCAGCTTACGCTCCCAGAGCATGATCTGCGCAGAGATAAGGAGATTGTGCAGACAGCAGACAAACATTGTTTTGCGCTCCTGCATGCAGCGTGCCATGAGAAATCAGGGACAAATTAAACTCCTAAACTAGGTTTTACGAAAGGAAGCCCTAGCAAAACATGCAGTAAAGAAAGGAGCACATCTACCATCTCCTCTGCCATAAGGGTAGGACAGGTATGGCTGCATAATCTGCCGTACTTGCACAGTCATAATTGCACAACACAAATGCATGGAAACCCAGAAGGCAGAGTGAGCGCTGCTCCTCACAAACCTGCCGCTCCACTTCAACAATCTCCCCGAGGGTGTCTCGCTTAGTTGAGCGCCCATCGTCAATCTGAGTCTGCATGCGGGCAGCCTCTGTCTCCATGTCGCGCAAGTCTCCTGAAATCTGCACCTCCAGATGCAAGTTATCCTGGGAGCAGATTGGGCAAGCAACGGAATGGGAATTGAGGAGATTAGCGGGTTTGCCTGAAATACATCAAATTCTTGACAGAAGTCTTATAAGTACATAAAAGACACGCACTTTGTAGCATAATTTACGAGTCTTAGAGGAAGGTGTGTTTGAATTCTAATCATTTCAGGACAAAGAGAATCACAAAGGGATGTACCTCAGCCAGGGCTTCACGTGCGCCTGCGTTTTGGGCGATCAGGCCATTCACCCTTTGCAGCTCCACATGCAACCGCCCAGCTGCCTGACCCAGGGATTTGATCTCTTTTTGGTGAGATTCCAAGCTTAACTCCAGGCGCCGGCGCTTCTGTGTACACGTATGTGAGTTTGTGTGTGTGTGTGTGTGTGTGTGCACGTGAATACAGGTGCAAAGGAGAGGGAACAGAGGTGATTAACAATGTCGGGGTAAAGGATAGCTGAGTATCTCCATCAGATGGCAGAGCTTCATCTCCTGCTTGTAATGAGTTGATCCAGCACGTTTCAAATGTTCTCCTACTTAAAAGTCCGTTGTACCAAAACGCATGAAATGAAAAGAACTCTGTCTTGCTGGGGAAACCTACAAAGGCAACAGCTGATAGCATTCAGATCCCAAAACAGCGCTTTGCACAAGTGCATGTTTGCTATGCTACTGACTAAGACACACACTAAGGTCCACCCTGCTTACCTGCACGAGTACAGTATGCTCAGAGCGCATGCGCCCCAGCGTCTGCGTCAGACCACCATTCTCATTCTGCAGTCCAACGAGCTCTGTTTGTCCAGCAATCCAGCGCCGTTGCATACCCTCAGACTCCGCATTCTATGAAATGCGAATGAGAAAGGCACATGGTGAATTATAAGAGTCAGTAAACAAATAATCCAGCAAACAGATGCAAGCAATCAGCTGATTGGATCTGGTGGTTAAAAGAGAGGCGTCAAGAGAGAAACAGGTGATCCAGCCATGGCAGTAAAATTATTACTGCACACATCCTACAAGACATGTGGCGCTGAGGGCGATAACAGTCTGCACCTTTGTGTCAATCTCTCTTTGCAGGTTCTTAATGGTGGCTTCCAGAGGGCCTGTCTCATCCCCAGCTGCAAGAGAGGCCACAAGCTTCTCTAATCTGCACACAGGGTTGCAAAGGAAAAGTCGAGAATCTCATTGGATTTTGCTGTGAGTAGGATTTTGTGCTTAGTCACGTGGCACGCAGTCCGCTTTCAGGCAACAAGCATAACTGTGACCTGTTTTCTGCTTTGAACGAGTCATGACGCAAGGATCATAAGCTGACAATGTTCAAACCTTGTCGTTTGAAAGGGGAAACGGTCCAATACACAATGTGTATGATTCTTTAATACTTACACACTCCTAAAGCGCTTACTGCATCCGAAATGCGTCCTTACCTCCTGTTCAGGACATCGATGTCCCGTGTCTTCTTCTCAATTTCGTCATTCCGTCGCTTGATCTCTAGCTCGTACTTCTCAATGGCCCCTTGTTTTTCTCTCAGCTCGTCATCAAGTAGCTTAAGTGTCTCTGCCAGGCGCACATTGTGAGCCTCAGTATTCAATACATCCACCTGTGGACGAAAAAACGGGGCATGTAGGCTTAGGTAGAATCATCGTGTCTTGACTGCACATTAAATGAACAAAGAACAAAGTAAGTGACTAATAGATGAATGGCGCGGCTATTGCATGGATGGTAGGTGGGGCAAAAGTGGAGGATGAACAGAAGTGATGAGGTCCAGGTAAGAGCACTTGCTCAACACAGCAACTCCTAAACTCAAACACTGCCACAGTGAGCAGAGGAGGAATGCAATTCAAAGCTTGTGCAGAGCGTGTGTATGTGTGGTGAGATAATGAGTTTCAGCATATGTACAAATGCAAGGTTCTTTGCTACTTTCAGTTTCAGCCACACAACACTCGGGGCTGTTTTGTTGCCCGCCCACAATTGAACATCTGCATTCCTTGTTCAATTGGCATACTGAATTTAAAACAGTTCTGCACCTGCAGCTTTGCCAGCTCATTTTGCGAGTTCACGACGCTCATCTCCTCTTCACGAATTGTCTTCTTCAGCTGCCGGATGTCTGCGGTTGTCTTAGCTGCACACGCCAAAAGGCAAGAGCAAGGCCAAGCAAGTTTGATATTGTATCAAAAGCTTGCCAATGTGTGTGGACAGCGCTTTTGGTCTTAGATGTGCAGGTTCGTGCATTTTGTAATTGCTAGAGTAATACACACATCGCATTGGTATCACAATACCAGGTGACAGAAATGCTGTTCAACGGACAACAGTGGTTGCAATAGACCTGTTGAATGGCATGGACATCTCTAAACGTCTTTCATACTTATAGCACACAGTAACCAATGAGCGGCATCTGGATGCCTTAGAGAGAGCACCTATCTACACAGAGTTGGCAGGGTCACCGACCCCAAGTATTTTGACTCACATGTGCTTTTCTCGGCCGTTGTTTGGTCACTGAGGGCCACAAACATGCCATCCTCAAGCTGTCGAATCTCTTGAACCGCCTGCACAGTGTAAAAATAATTGCATGTACATATGTGATGCATCATACTGAAATGTGCCTAGGTCTGTAGTCATCAGGCAAGGCAAAAGCTTGATCAAACAAATTGAGCACAACCATTGCTTTGATGCTGGCGTATCAGATTTTATGAGCAGCTGTACTGTCCATCAAAGTCATGCAAAATATCCCCCAGACAGCAACAGTGTTTTGTCAACGAGGCGTTAAATTTCAAGACACGGTATGCAGCTAGGACCTTCACCATCGTCGGGGACAAGCCCACACACACATGCATTCACACACACACACACACACACACACACACACACACACAGCAAACAGGCTTCAAACAAAATATGTGTTTCACACGTAACCCAGCCTTACCTTTGTGTGCGCTCGGCTTACAGCTGCTTGCTCGTTGTTGACTGCCTTGACCTCTGCCTGGACACGCTTGATCTGGTCGTCCGTGTGCGCCAATGACCGTGTAAGCTTCAGCAGCACCTCTTGCAAGCGGTCCTGCTTCTCAACAGCACCTGCAGCACAGAGATTCAGCAAGGCGTATCGAAGGGCAAGCTATGCATAAGCTCAAAGAGACTTGGCAAGTCGGAGTACGGGCCCAAGGCAGAGCAAGGACTATGCCAACACATATCTACCTGCATAAGAGAGTCAGATAGATGTACAAGGACCCAAGCTCACACACACAAACATAACAGGGCCTTTGTACACACAAGTAGTGGTTGGCTGGGAGAGAGTGGGCGCAAGTCTACAGCACAAGAGGGGCAGCCAGCCTAACCTGACCCTTCCAAGCAAGGATCACACGTGGGAAGGCGTTTGATGCTGTTCCTCCTCAGCACGCACCTTCAATGTTTTTAGCAACGTGACCAGCTTCTCCTTCAACCTTGCGTAGGATGGACATGACCTGCTCGTTCTGGATCTGCTGCTTCACAATGTCACGCTTGTAGCCATTGATCTCTGCTGCGACATTGAGATCTTGCTGCTGCTGCTCACGGATCGCATCCTGGATGGCAGACAGGGCTTCATCTCGCCTGCAAGAGCAAGTTTTAAATTTCTTCCTCTATCTAGAGAGGCTGGGAGCTTGGTGAGAGGTTTAGGGCTCAATTGCAAAAAAGGAGCCCGCAACAAAAAGGAGACAATTTCAGTCTGCAGTCTGCAGTGTGAATTAGCGTTTGGAGCATGGGCAGGAAGATGGCAGATCTTGGAATATGGAGCTTTGGCTCCATATTCCAGGAAAACCTAGATATCTACAAAGTGACAACAGACAACAGTAATGCATACCAAGAGGCCTGCAGTTTTACATCATTACAAAGCAAAGCTACCCGATCAAATCATATTGTCCAGGCCATAAAATAAGCGCCGCGGGCTTCTGACTGTATCAGCAGACAAAAGGGTGCTTTGACCCAACAGAAATTGGCCATTTAATCCAAGACAAAACAGGAATTTAGAGTAATCACAGCTCGTGTGCACTTAGTCGTGATCATCAGAACACCATCAAGCACACTTACGGGACACGATTAAGCACGACAACCACCCGTCACCCACTTCTGCACCGCTACCAGGCTCGAGCGCCATTGTGCCACCAGCTGCTTTTTCTCAAAATGCACGCTCTCCATCTCCGCCTCTGCCTCTGCCAGCGTCTCTAGGGCAGCCCGTGTCTCCCTTACTTGGGCCTCATGCTGAGTGGTGTGCAGCTGCAGGGCCTGCTGCAAGCCTTTCAGATTTTCCTGTGTGATACAGCCATGAGGTCACACATGCGATCCAACATGAGTGCCTCTTGCCTGGATTTGAGCAACTTCAAATAGGTAACAGCAAAGTTTTTAATATTCCATTGCAGGTCCAACACTACTAGGTGAAAAGTCACCATTGTTCTCTTTTCATTCCACAAACATGACTTTAACTCTAATTATTGCTCTTCTGGCCACTCTCCTTGCCTTCCTTTTGCCAATCCAGAATACATACAAACACACACACACAATACAGATATGACACCTACTTAAAGTCTGATGCGTCACGCCATGGTTCCAAACTCCTGCATACCATGACCTTCAAGCCGCTGAAAACAGCACCCTGAAGACGACACACACACTCACACACACCTGTAAGGTATCCACGCGGAAGTCCTGCTCTAGCTTCTCCTTCTCCAAAGCTGTCACAGCACCCTCCACGGCGTACGCTGCACGCCTTGTAACCGCAATCTCTCCCTTCATGTTCTCGTTGTACGTCTCCACCTGCTTCAACGTGGCAGCCAGACGGTCCAGCTCCAGCTGCTGCTTCTCAACCTGTGTGTGGGCATGTATAAGTGGAAGACGGGGTTTCCAAGCATTGCACATGTTTAACAAGCGAAGCATGTATGTGCACCCCTCATGATGGTGCATGTGTGTGATCGCACGTTGCAATCATGTGTCGTTTCATTTCTATCCACTTTGCAAGCATTCAAAACAGTAACAAGAACATTTTGGCCTTAGCCATGGTGTACACGTGAAACTTACAGCGACACGGTCCACTTTTGTGGAGGACTCTTCATCGCTGATGTTGCGCCGCAACTTCTGCAGACCGTCTTCAGCCTGCATTTCCAAAACAAAAGCAGTATTGACAAGTTGACTTTGCTTCTCCAGAATACAATAAACTCTAGGTGTTGCCTTGTGTAACACAAGGGTGTGGAAGATGCCTCTTCATTCACTTCACAATTTTAACATCGAGAACCTGTGAAACATAGCTTAGCATTTAAGAATCACCCCTCCCATCCATGCCTACCTGCAACCGAATATTGTTGATGATTTGGTGGTTCTGGTGGGTCTGCTCCAACTGAAGCTGCAGCTTTGCCAGGCTCTGCTGGTACCCATAGAGCTCCACACCAATACTCTCACGCTTATTCTTTGCATTCTGCGGGCATACAACACAGATGGAGGCACGTAGGTAAGAAAGTCCAGCCTTGACTGCCAGGCAGTGTTCAGCGGTGGCGGGTGAATGCTAAACAGACAAGTGCTGGCCTTCCCCCTCTTGAGACACGCACATTGAGCAAGATGTTCTTCTCTCGCAGCTCCTCGTCCAGGCGAAGCTTGTTACTCTCTAGCTGCTTTTTCAAAGCACGCTGGGCACGTGCCAGCAGCGGGTGGTCAGGATCTAAGGCTCCTCCCAAGCCCTCTCCACCTCGCGTGTCCTCGTTGTTGGACGCTGCCGCATTGTTGACCTCCTGTTCTAAGTCCTGCTGTGACGTGGGCTCTGCCATTGTCGTGGCCGCTGCTTTTACCTGCTACACGTAGCTAAGGGACAGGAAAAGGGAAGAGGCTATAGCGATACTATCTACGAGTGCTGCTGCAGGGAGGAGGCAAGTTTTGTATACGTGACCACCTGCTGAGCGGTAAGAAGGGGAATTCTGTTGAGCTTGTGCATTTGTGTTACCTCTTCAACTGAGTATGAGTCCCCTTGCCACCTGTGCTGTAGCGTTCAGTGTATCCCGTCACATTGCTTTTAAGCAATGTAGGTCGTTCGGGCTCTCGTGTCGTTAATATATCTATTTATTTTATTCTCACTTATATTTGGGTTCAACATGGGAGGAGAGAATGAGAAGTGTTGCTTTGGGTTCAGTTATTATTCACAAGAGATGAGACTTAAGAAGAGAAACCCCAGTGAGTGGACAGCGTACACGCAACACACACGCACGCAACACACAAACACACACACACACACACACACACACACACACACACACACACACACACACACACACACACACACACACCACACACACACACACACATGCACACACATACTACACCGCACGCACACTGCACACACTGCACACACACACACGCACACACGCACATACACACACACACTCACACACACACACACACACACACACACACACACACACACACACACACACACATGGGCACACATGCAACAGTTACAGATTCAAAAAACACCCAAAAACGTATGCGCACAGGGTACAAACAAATACTCGTTGGCACATACTTTGGAGCAAGTACACTAACTTATGCATCCCCACATCTCCCCTTAAACAGTCTGCTTTGGCCTGCAGACTTCGCCCAGCAATATTAGCCAGATACCAGATTCAGAGCAATCCAGCGCAGAGGGGCCTTGGAGCACACATATTTGTGCTGGCTGCTCTTTCTGGACCTCTGCACTGAATAAAAGCAGCCGCCACCTACCTCACTGCGAGGGCATTGAAGTGAGTGCTTGCTTGCTTGAGCAGTGATACATGCTCATATTGCGTACAGACAGACACACACACATACACACACACACGACACACTAAGTATGTGCGACAAACAGTGCAACAACAGCGGCCCACAAGATAGCGTTCCGATCTGATGCTCTGATCCTGTCAATGATTGAATGCTGCACAGCTGCTGCTGGTCAAGGAACCCGCGGATGCAAATGTGTCACCTGTACCAGGTATATACTTGTGCATGTACAGTGTGTGTATATGTGTGTGCTTGTGCGTGTGCAAAATAATAAATAATTGAGCACTGCCTTGATGATGAAGCACAGTAGCATACTTCATACTGGACATGTGTCTGTGTGTATGTGCGCGTGCATGCGTGTGTTCCAACCACCTGTGTCATCAGGTCTGAGTCTGATTGTAAATGCGCCCTACTGTCCTGCTGTATATTTTGCCGGTCTTGCAGGGATGAGCAGACAGTCAGACGGTGTGAACAGCCACGGATCCACGAAGTCAAGTGGGCAACCAGGCATCAGCTCGTCGCCTCCCGCAGTAAGTGATCCTTGAAACTTGAAACGTAACCAGAAACGTGCATTCAAGCTCGTTCATGCGCGCTCCCCCTTGGGTGATGTTGGTGTGGAGGATTGGTGAAAAATGGTGCACGCACAGGTGTGTGTACTCTTTTGCTGAGGGGTACAATCAGCATACACTCCATATTGATAGCACAGTTGTAAATACATGTGAGCTGGCTGAAACACAGACTGGTCAACTCTAGTTACCGACTACCTTAGTTGCAGGCGTCAGGCTCCAGGGGAGGCAGCCAGGAAGCTGAGGAAGGGGATAAGCTGCCCCTGTGGCAACGTTTAATGCAAAGGGCCGAGAAAAATGTAGAGCACATGCAGGTGGGTGCCATCAGAAAGGGAGAAGTGACCAGAGGTTTGATAATTTGAAGCACGTTCGTCTGGAAACCGCTCCTCCGCCTTTCATGCCTGTTTGGGAAGAACCCACGCCTCAAAACACTGTGTGTACAATAGAGAGTTCTGCAGCATTCATCATCCGACCTCATACATATGCTTCTGAGAAGGGAAGCCTATAAGGGGGGGTGCAGTGCAGAAAACAAAGTATAAATACACCTGACACGCATGCACACACGCGCGCACACACACACACACACGCACACACATACACACAAACACGCACACGCGCACACACACATACACGCATACACGCACACACACGCACACACACATACACACATACACACAACACACACACACATACACACAACACACACACACACATACACACAAACACACACACACACTGAAACCTTAAGGATGGACGATCTTCAGCCTGAGCTTTTCAGGAGGGGGAAGATTCTGCCTGATACATTGCTACATCTTCATACCTTAAGTCACATGTAGCAGTGTTTGATTCTTGTAATTCTTGTGTACAAATACCACAAATTTAACCTGTGTGGTTGTCTTAACTATGCACGATTAATTTGATTACACTGTTCAGAATGTTGCTGCTGTAAAATGTGTGTATGTGTGTCTGTGCGCTTGTGTGTATGTACGCTTGTGCGTGCATGTGTGTGTGCGCGTTTGCGTGAGCGTGCGTAAGTGCTTGCGTCGAATTTGTTTATCCACAATTCTCTTTCTGCCTAAGCTCGTCCGACAAAACAGGCAGAAAGAGGGCTAAATAGTTGAACAGCAGTTTCAGCGGTTGATAATTAACCACGGTTGAAGTCAACTTGGAGTTTGACCGCTGCCTTGGTTGAAAATGGTTTCAACCTAGGCGACTGATTCCGCCCGCTCTTCAACCGCGGTTAATTCCAACCACTTCAACCGCTGTTCTGCTGTGTCTTATATAAAGACTACACCAGTTGTTTTCAACCGCTTCAACCCCAGATTACAACCCCAATCTTTTTCAGCCGCAATTGATTCCAGCCGCTTTAACCCCAGTTTTAAATTGATCTTTGGTAATAGGAGTTAACAGTTGGTTTTAACCGCTGCAACCCCAGGCTGCTAGGCTAGCAGGCTAGTGCTACCTTTCCAGAGAGCAGTCAGAGGCGCAATCCTGTGTAACAGGGTGGATTTGACGTATCAGTATCAGTAATTATTCCTTTTTGTCTACAGGCCCAGCTGAACAACCAGGGGCTTATCAAGTTCAGAGAAACGCCTGAAAGCTCTAAGCAGCTTTTTGAAAGGTGGGGAGGTTCTTACATGCACACACATGCACAAACGTGCTCATACACAACACCCAGCACCTCAAAATGGTGTCGGATACTTATCGCATCCATGTTCACTCCTCCCCAAATAGCAAGGTAGGTATGAGCTTAGTTG
>Ga0307945_1000963_pt1:17500-21698 | contig 21698 bp, 20 predicted proteins | sample OrgLakmetagen228_FD_201818 | JGI IMG/M metagenome (GOLD analysis project Ga0307945, IMG submission 201818) | Saline water microbial communities from Organic Lake, Antarctica - #228 | ecosystem: Environmental > Aquatic > Non-marine Saline and Alkaline > Saline | place: Antarctica...
ATCCGAAGATCAAGCCGGCTTTAGAACCACAGCGAAAGACAAGGTAAGATTACATCGCCAAGTATGCCTCAGGGGGTGAGCGGAAGCTTGAAAAAAGCCTGTAACCACGCCTAGCTAGACAAAAGGGGAAACGCCTGAGAGAAGCAAGAGAAGGAGATGGAATGATAAAAGGAAAGTTAGAGAAAAAGGCGAGAAGTTGGAAGCCAAAAAAGGAAATGAAGAACAACCAGCAGAAATGTTGGTCTGGACACAGTCCTAAAGGAAGCAGTGCCAGCGCACCACATAGACACGCCAAAGGTCAAGCCAGCTTTAAAACCAGAAGCAAAGTAGCAGGCGGGTCTAATAGGCAGGCGCAAGCAGATTCTATCTTATCAATCCGGGTAGAGAGTCAAACTTGTGATTCATGAGAGTCTCAAAGGATCGCAACTTCACCGCAACTTGCTCAAGGCTGACTGACTTGTGGGACTGACTGCTATCTGTCACTAATGCCTGCTTTCTCTTGGGGATTTTTGTTGCTGATTCTGTTGCTGGGGCTGCTGGGGCTGGTTTTGCTGGTACTGATGCTACTGGCTTGGCTGGTGCTGCTGATTTAACTGGTGCTATTGGCTTGGTTGGTGCTGCTGGCTTGGCAGGCGCTATTGGTTTGACTGATGCTGCTGGCTTGGTTGTTGCTGCTGCCTTGGCTAGTGCTGTTGCTACCACAGCTAAGCAGGGGGAATGTAACAGAACCTCTCCTTTTCCTCAGATCACCAAACAGACATGACAGACTCTCCAGACTATAATAGACTTTCGAGGTAGTCTTGGGATATTATGAATATAATAGCTGCAGACACGGGCTCAAGACCCGGCTACCTCGTTTAAACACCTGTTTCCTTGCATTTAGGGGGTAATATGACGTTCTAACATATCTCCCATTCCTGCTGAGTCATGGACTGAGCACCTTCAAACACATTTTGTACAACCCCAAGGAAATGTTCCTGTCTTGTTTTCTGGACGATTCAATTTACCCGCACGACATCAAATACTTAGTGGCCAGTTACGTTCTAAACAAGTCCTTCCTTCTGACATTGCAGTCCCACCCGGTCCAGGTGGCAGGTACAGAAGCATGAACACTACCTTCAATGCAGCAATGAGCGAGCGCCTGTGTACGAGCTACCCCCTGTACATACTGCATTGTTCAGAAAAGCATTTCAAACATGAACACGCAGTCCAGCCCAGGTTTTGATCCTTTCCCTACTTCTTTCATCACGCACGCAGAGAAAAGGGTTTGGGATGATCGTGGTAAGAAACACACTGAAAACGTTATACTTCCCCTTCTTGCGGCCTTGTTCCATCGATTTCTGTCAGAAGGTGTCATCCCACGTAATGATATGATCGGAGAAAAGTCAAAAATACGCCTCTTCACAAGAAAGGTCCAAGTCCAAGCCCCAAAAATCACCGTTTGCTGGCTATCAATGGCTGTATCTTACGACTTTTTGCAAATGTGGTGAGGGACTTGCTTGTTGACGGACTGGGCCCTTGCTGCACATAAAATACCAGACTCACAATTTAATTTCTGCCCCACAAGGAACACCAGCCAACCTCTCTATAATTTGCGCCACATTCTCGCAACTGCAAAAAAGGAAAATTGAAGGTGCACACTGCTTTTATTGACCTCTTTGATTGGGCTTGAAACAAGGCTGCTCTCTAAATCTGGATCCCCTTCTATACTGGGATTCCCTTATGTACTCCCTTTATAACAATGACGTGGACAGACTCTTGAATGTGCAGGAGAGAGAAGTTGCCACTGCTCTGGACTCAGTTCAGGTTCCTCACTGTGATTATGCTGATGACATCGCGCCATGTGCCTGTTAAAGAAGTGTGGTTCTACGTCAAGCGCGATGATGGGTACCCCTCGCTGGGATATAGGTAAGGTTACATCGCTCTCACTTCAAACACGGCTGAAAGCCTACAGATCCAGCTCAACAAATTATGTAACTATACACGTTTTAGATAGGGGCTTAAGCTGAACACTGATGAAACAAAAAGCATGGTCTTCTTCAGCAAAAATATTTGTGTGATTCTCACCTTCACATACAATGGCATGCCTCTAGAACTTGTCACTCAATTCAAATACCTTGGAATTACTCTTACTCGTGATGGAAGTATGCACACAGCTGCTGAGAAGATGGCAGACAACTTCAGATCTGCCATAACCAGAGTTTACAGAGCTGGTGACAGCAAGGGTACTAAAAACACAGAAAACATGCCATGCTGTGCCTTTTCCAGGTCTGCTTGACAGCTGGTCTGTACGGTTGTCAAGTATGTGTAACGAGGTAAAAGGGTTATCGATTTGATATCAATTCTCGGTATTACGGGGTACATATGCCGCACGTAACAGTATGGGCCACTTCTTCTCTGACACATCATTCCTCAAAAAACACCCCTACTTATTTCCTTCATCATGGCTTGCTGAAAAGACTCCTGGGTGTCAAGAAAGATACCGATACTCACTACGTGCTCCGCGAAACAGGTCAGATCCTCGTTTTTTCCTATTGGTTCAGATGTATTTTACGATTCTGGAACAATTTACTTTCCAAACAACCTCTTCTTGAGAAATTTGTGCTGAATGACCTACTTCTTGCAAACATAAATTATACATGGACTTATCAGATTCTGCATGCGCTCCAAGATTTCCCTGCGTGTCAGCAGTTTTTAGATGCCATACGATCTCGTGAGTCCATCGATCTGAATCAAATTGAGCTCACTCTGCGCAAACATATTATCAAGGGCTGGAGAGAACATGACAATTTGGCACACCACATGAGACTCACCATCCCGGCAGAATTATGAGGACGTATCAGACACATTTTGGTCTACCTTTGGGGATTGCTCCTGGCGGGTGGGATGACAGAAAAAGACATCACAAGCTTGTGTTGCCTCTCTATCTTTGCTTGGATATTTCGATATTTCCAACAATCTCAGCCGTGCACTTTCTTGCCTTTGCCTTTCTGGCCATAACGTTCTGGTCCAAAGAATGCGTCATAACAGGATTACTTGAAGGCCTTATGAGCTCAGGATTTGTGACAAACGTGACTGGCACACTGTTCAGGATAAGGAACACAATTAGCTGGACTGTCTGCATGAACATCTTGTCAGCCTTTGCACTCAACACCGCCAGCTTGTCTTCCCATCTCAGTATTAGGATGGCCCAGCCAACTCGTTTGAGGACCTCTCTGAACCAACCTGACGTGTCTAGTGTTGCCTATTTTGTGGCTGAGTGCCTAGCCCTTTTTCCTTGATTTATTTTGCGCCTTTATGGTTTGGTTACAGGCTTTTCCCAAGCTTCCGCTCAGATGCCCCCCAGAGGCATTTATAGCAATGTAACCTTACCTTACCTTACCTATGTCTTCTTTTGCAAGCCAGTGGATGTTGTAGAAGGGATTTCCCTCAGGGCTTGCTGTTTTGATGGAGGTGTCTGCAAGGTCGGAGTGGGTGGTGGCTGACTTTTTAGCAAGGGCGTCAAAGGCCTTTCGCCCCTCATCAATCCGTATGATTTTGGTTGCAGATCTGATTGAAAAAAGGCCAAAAATTCATGAGTGCTGTGACCAGCAACTCCGAGGCTGTGGAGCTGGTTCCTTGTGTAGCTGCTGTAAATGGTGCCTGTCGCTCGTAGCAGGACGGTGTGAAGGGTTTTACGGTGTTCGAGCAAGCAAGGCATTAGCAGCTTATGTTGTTCTTGTGCCTTTTCTGCTTATTGAGTAGGGGAAGTGGCTACACAGTATTTAATTTTGATCAAATGTATATTGCTTTTGTTTGGTTGTATGTCTCTTGGTTTCATAGCCAGGGGTATGAATTGGCAGTGCCATCTGCTAGTTTATCACGGGCAACTCTTCTCGCATTTTTGGCAAATCTAGTTTGATACATGTTTGTTGGGTTTTGTTTTGGACGTGGTTGCTGGGTCAGAGTAACTATGATTGCATCTGGCTTGCTAAATTTCCGCCGCTGTTGTGCGGTATGGTATGGTTAAAGCTTGAAGGCCCTTTTTTTCTGCTGCAAACAAATCAGCGTGCTACATGAATTTGACTCATTAGACCACAGGCCACTTCTTTGCCGCTTTTCGTGCCAGCGTTCATTACCACACATTGATCTACGGCTTCCAGGCCAGATTGTGAGGAGAGGGAAAGGAAAACATATGGTTTGGAGGAGTGAACACAAA
>Ga0307945_1000964_pt1 | contig 21691 bp, 18 predicted proteins | sample OrgLakmetagen228_FD_201818 | JGI IMG/M metagenome (GOLD analysis project Ga0307945, IMG submission 201818) | Saline water microbial communities from Organic Lake, Antarctica - #228 | ecosystem: Environmental > Aquatic > Non-marine Saline and Alkaline > Saline | place: Antarctica: Organic Lake...
CCGAGGTGCTGAGTCGCAACCTGGGGATTACCGCCGTGTTTGCTTACAATGACGCTATGGCCGCCGGGGCGATCACTCTGCTGCAGGATTCAGGGCATCGGGTGCCGGAGGAAATTTCAGTGGTAGGTTTTGACGATGTCATTCTTGCCCGGCTGCTGAACCCGCGTTTGACCACCATTCGCTATCCGGTATACGAAATGGGTGCGCTGGCCGCCAGTATTGTCTTGCACCAGCTCAACAGTAAATTCACCCGGGCCGACCAGCCGTTGCGATTTACCCCCAGATTGATCGAGAGGTTATCGGTTCGGGACGCGACACCGGTCGTGGTTTAGATCTTTAGCGACGAAGTCCGCCGGGATACTTCAAGGAGACACCATGGAGCAACGCCAGCAAATGATTGAGTGGTTTGCAGACGAACTTGATCGTCGTGGCATTCAGTTCAATGAGCCTCATCGCATGCACGATTATGACGCACCGGATAACCGGGCCTGTGAGCGTCTGCTGGTCGAAGCAGACCGCCGCTTCAGACTGCGTTTTAATCGCCCCATAGCGCCCATTGAATTGACCGAGGCCCTTTACAGTGCTTGTTTCTACCAGCATCGAGCGGCCCGAATCGTTCGCGAGCAGTCATTTATGGGTCGGGTCAGAGGTTGGCTCGGTAAAAGCCGATAAACCTCCCTTTTAATGGTTTGCAGGTAATGCGCCTGACTAGTTAGCAGGTTGTTGAAAAAGGCTTCCTGCCTTTTCCAAAAACACGATGAGCAAACAATGTGATTTTTGCTCATTTTACGAAATCAACGACTTCCCAGTCGTCGATTTAGTCAGAACATCCATGACCTGTTAGTAAATCCTCTGTTATATTTTTGTTTACTTCCTCATTATCCGGAGTAACAACTGTTTTCAGGCTTGATTTTAGTGCCACTTACAAAAGGCTTTTTCCCTATACTGAAGTGGTAACCAGCGTTCTGACATTGGCAACGATTGATTAAGCTCAGGACGCTTGAAAAGTGCAATTAACTGGAGGAGATGACCATGCGCGTAGGCGTTCCAAAAGAAATCAAAAATCATGAATACCGGGTCGGACTGACTCCCTCGGCTGTGCGCGAGCTGGTTGATAATGGTCATGAAGTGAGCCTGGAAACCCAGGCCGGAGCCTCAATCGGATTCAGCAACGAAGAGTACACAGCAGCCGGGGCGCAGATCATTGATACCGCTGCTGGCATCTTTGACTGGGCCGAGTTGATCATCAAAGTCAAAGAGCCGCAAGCCGTCGAGCGAAGCATGCTCAAGCCACACCAGACCCTGTTCACCTATCTGCACCTGGCACCGGATGTTCCGCAAACCAATGACCTGATTGCTTCAGGAGCAACCTGCATTGCCTATGAAACAGTAACTGACCGAGCCGGCCGACTGCCACTGCTGGCACCGATGTCAGAAGTCGCCGGTCGAATGTCGATACAGGCCGGTGCACACTGCCTTGAAATTGCACAGGGTGGACGAGGGCTGTTGCTTGGCGGCGTGCCCGGTGTGGCACCTGCGCTGGTGACTGTGATTGGCGGCGGTGTGGTCGGTCAAAATGCCATTGCCATGGCAGTAGGTCTCGGCGCCGATGTCACGGTACTGGACAAGAGTATCGACATCCTGCGCGATCTGGACCGACAGTATGGCAACCGGATTCGTACCGTCTATTCAACGGCTGAGCGAGTTGAGCACTATGTGCTGGAAGCCGACCTTGTTGTCGGTGCCGTGTTGATCCCGGGCGCGGCAGCTCCGAAACTAGTCACTGCCGAGATGATAAAACGTATGAAGCCCGGCGCCGTTGTTGTTGACGTTGCCATTGACCAGGGTGGTTGCTTCGAGACGTCCAAAGCCACAACTCACGCCGAACCGACCTATGTCGTTGATAATGTGGTTCATTATTGCGTAGCGAACATGCCGGGTGCTGTTGCCAGAACCTCTACCATGGCGCTTAACCACGCAACCTTGCCGTTCACACTGGCGCTGGCCAACAAGGGCGCCAAGCAGGCTATGCTGGATGATGTTCACCTGTTGAACGGATTGAACGTTTGTTGCGGCAAATTAACCTACAAGAGTGTTGCGGATGCTCAGGGACTTGAATTTGTCACGCCCAAAGACGCACTTGAGTTACTGTAGAGCCTTCGTAGCGAGGCTAATCCCGTTTACAAGCCGCAGTGCAGGCCTTAGGCTTTCGTGCGGATGGTAACCAGAGGTTAACAGTATTGTGATCGGGGTTTTTGATTCGGGCATCGGTGGCTTGACGGTGTTGCAGTGGATTCGTCAGCGCTTGCCGCAGGCTGATCTTTTATACATTGCCGATCAGGCATACGCGCCCTATGGGCCAAAAGCCAGTGACGTGTTGCAGCACCGGTGCGACTTTATTGCCGACTGGCTGCTCGGACAAGGTTGTACGATGTTGGTAGTGGCTTGTAATACCGCTACTGCGCACTGCATCGACGCGTTACGTGAACGACTTAGCGTAGACATCATTGGTGTTGAGCCCGGTATCAAACTGGCCGCTCTGGGCACCCGCAGCGGTGCCATTGCCATACTCGCAACTGAAAATACCCTGGCATCAAGTCGTTACCAGCAACTGGCCTACCGCTTTAACCCCACTACCCGTGTTTTGAACCAGCCTTGCTCGGGCCTTGCAGATGCCATTGAGCAGGGGCCGGCTTCCGGACAGATCGATATTATTTTGGCCGGGTGCGCTACCGCCATGACCGAGGCGGGTGTTGACCGGGTAGTGCTGGGTTGCACCCATTACCCGCTCGTGCAAGACCGCTTGCAGCGCCTGCTTGGCAACGCAGTGCAGTTGATTGATACCGGTGAAGCCATCGCCGGTGAAGTAGCCCGCCGAGCCGGTGCCGCTGGCCTGGGCCGGGGTAGCACCCGTTTGATGACTACAGGTTCACTGGCCCGCCTGCAGCACCTGATCGGCGCCTATCCACAGCTGTCCGACCATTTTCTGGCGAGCCAATGTGAGTCCGCTCCCGACCTGTCGGTTCAGGCTCAGATCTCGGGTTCCTCCAGCGCGTAAAGGTCGTCTTCGATGCGGGCATGGTGCTCCTGTATCATCGCCAGCGCCTGAGCAATGGCCCGGTTGTGCAATGCTGGGTGCAGGGCGTCGATAAAGTAATCGATCACCGCCTCGCATTCGAATTGTCCCAGGTCAATCTCAAGCTCAGTTTCAAACCAGTGTTTTGTTGCGAGGTTCAGGGATTCCCTCGCTTCTTTGTTCAACACGGATATTGCCATGGCTGCGCTCTCCATTTTATGGATATTCCACCTTCGCAGAACAGTGTTTAGGGATCAAATAACGTCTAATTTGCGATATACTACAGACTAAAAGACGTAACAGGGTTACACCGGGCGGCTGAAAGTCATTATATGCGCGGTTGCCCTTGCATTTTACACCGGTTGACCAGACCTGTCGGGAATCGATCAGGAGAGACACTTCGTGAGTTCAACCGGTAATTCTCAGTCTACTACCGACGCAAACGCGGCGGCAGCCATAACCTCCACACAACCTGCCCAGAGACTGGTATCGACTGCGGTACCCTTTGGTTTTCTGGCCCAGCTGTGGCCCTATCTGAAACGCTATCGCCATTTAATGCTGGGCGCGGCGGCCGCTCTGATGCTCACTTCCGGCTTGACACTGGCCATGGGTCAGGGTGTTCGTATGGTGATTGATCAAGGCATTCTGTCTCAGTCTCTGGGGGCGTTAAACCGAACCCTGGGGTTTGTAATGGTTCTGGTGGTGGCCATGGCGACCGGCACCTTCGTTCGTTTTTACCTGGTAACCTGGCTGGGTGAACGTGTAGCGGCTGATTTGCGGGCCGACGTCTTTGCGCATCTGGTACAGATGCACCCCAGTTATTTTGAAGAGAACTCCAGTGGCGACATCATGTCGCGGCTGACGACAGATACCACGCTACTGCAATCCATTATCGGCTCCAGTCTCTCATTTGCGTTGCGCAATGCCCTGACGGTAACGGGCGGACTGGTGATGCTGCTTATTACTAACATCAAACTGTCGTTTGTTGTGTTGCTGGGAGTGCCAGCGGTACTCATTCCAGTGCTGTATATGGGCAAGCGAGTGCGATCACTCAGTCGTCGCAGTCAGGATACCGTTGCCGATGTCGGTACCTACGCCGGTGAAATCATCCGCCAGATCAAAACTGTGCAAAGTTATGCCCGCGAACCCTTTGAAAAAGCCGCTTTTCAGGTCGAGGTGGATGATGCACTGGAGGTGGCGCGTCAACGCATTCAACAACGCAGCATTCTGATGGCAGTGGTTATTTTGCTCGCCTTTACCGCGATTGCTGCCATGGTTTGGGTCGGTGGCTACGATGTTATGACCGGCAGCATGAGTGGCGGCGAGCTGGCCGCTTTTGTGTTCTATGCGGTCATGGTGGCCTTTGGCGTTGCCGGCGTATCGGAAGTCTATGGCGAGGTGCAGCGCGCAGCCGGTGCGACTGAACGATTGATGGAACTGCTCAGCGAGCCGTCCATCATTGTCTCACCGGCGGAATCGAAACCACTGGATACGGACATCAGCGACCACTTGCAGCTGCATAATGTGAGTTTTAGTTACCCCAGCCGGCCCGAAACCAGAGCATTGGACTCGGTTTCCCTGACAGTAAAACGCGGTGAAACCGTTGCCCTGGTTGGCCCCAGTGGTGCTGGCAAATCGACTCTGTTCGAGCTGTTGCTGCGCTTTTACGATCCACAACAGGGCGAGGTGTCACTGCTAGGGCAGAATGTGCGTGACTTGTCGCTGCCCGAATTGCGGCAGCATATTGGTCTCGTGCCGCAACAGCCCGTGTTGTTCAGCAACGATGTCTGGCACAACATTCGCTATGGTCGACCCGAGGCTTCTGACGCTGAGGTAGAGGCAGCGGCCGAAGCCGCCAATGCCATGGGTTTCATTAAAGCATTGCCGCAAGGTTTCAGCAGTGATCTGGGTGAGGCCGGGGTGCGCCTGAGTGGTGGCCAGAAACAACGTCTTGTAATCGCGCGGGCGATACTCAAAGACCCCGATCTGTTGCTACTGGATGAGGCCACCAGCGCGCTGGATGCAGAAAGTGAACATCAGGTGCAGCAAGCGCTGGATAAGCTGATGACCCGACGAACCACCCTGATCATTGCCCACCGTCTTGCCACCGTTCAGGGAGCTGACCGCATTGTGGTGATGGATCAGGGGCGGATTGTTGCCGAGGGATCGCATCGTGAATTGCTGAGGCGGTCAACACTGTACCGTCGTCTGGCCGAGCTTCAGTTTGGCCTGAATGCAACCGCGCGCGATGCTGATGCCAGCCAGTCGACGCAAATTCCCGGAGCCGACCCTATCGGCAACCGATAATTCAATGAGCAGTGCTATTGGTGTTCACTTAATAAGCTGACTTGGGGGTCTGCCGGACTTTGTTGAGCCGGATGGGTTGTCAGCAGAGTGTCAGTGCGTTACTGTTTAGACCACGAAAGGTTGGTGATCGTAAACTACCCTGTGAAGCGCAGCTCGTCAGCACAATAAATATTATCGTTTTGGTTTGGTCCCTCGCATAATCTCGTGTCCGAATTGAGCGGGCGATAGTTGTCGCTTTTACTGATGCAAGCATAGATAAAGTCAGTCGCTGGCTGATTTTAATTGCTTGTCAAAACTCATTTATCCCAAGCTGACAGGTAGGAAGCTCAGATGACAGAAAACAGTGATATGCCGCCACCCGATGGCCGCGTAAACGCCATCGATACCGATTACCAAATCGGTCAGGACAACATCCAGATGAAAATCGGGCCGTTCGGCCTTGATATTCATAACAAAGTGTTCTTGATTTCAGGGCTTACCATCATTGCCTTTGTAATCCTCACGATTACGTTCCAAAACAGTGTAGGGCCCTGGTTTTCAGTTTTACGTAACTGGCTGACCGGCAATCTCGACTGGTTCTTCCTGATTTCCGGCAATATTTTCGTACTGGTCTGCCTGTTTTTAATCGTATCGCCGATGGGCAAGGTTCGTATCGGTGGCACCGAGGCCACGCCTGATTATAGTTATACCGGCTGGTTCTCCATGTTATTTGCCGCCGGTATGGGCATCGGCCTGATGTTTTATGGTGTCTCAGAACCCATGTCACATTTTAGCTCGTCTTTGGGCGGCGTTGTCACCGACGGTGGCGTTCGCACCGACTGGGCTCCCCTCGGTGCTGCTGTTGGCGATGAGGCGGCAGCCCGCACTCTCGGTATGGCCGCAACGATTTACCACTGGGGTCTCCACCCCTGGGCGATCTACGCTGTTCTGGCGCTGGCGCTGGCCTTGTTTTCCTACAACAAGGGCCTGCCACTGACGGTACGCTCGATTTTCTATCCATTGCTGGGTGAGCGTATCTGGGGTTGGCCGGGGCATGTCATCGACATTCTGGCCGTATTCTCAACGTTGTTTGGTCTTGCTACGTCTCTCGGTCTTGGCGCAGCCCAGGCCAGTGCAGGTCTTAATTACCTGTTCGGTATCCCCATGGGCGCGACCACCGAGGTGCTGCTGGTTGTAGGTATTACTGCGATTGCTCTGGTATCGGTTGTTGCAGGTCTGGATGCCGGTGTGAAGCGGTTGTCTGAGATCAATATGACGCTTGCCGTCCTGTTGTTGCTGTTTGTTATTGTGGTTGGGCCAACCTTGGCTATTCTAACGGGGTTTGTCAGCAACCTGTGGGGGTATGTGCAAAACATTCCTGCCTTGTCGATGCCGTTTGGCCGTGAGGACGACAACTTCAGGCAAGGTTGGACAGCCTTCTACTGGGCGTGGTGGATCTCCTGGTCACCGTTCGTCGGGATGTTCATCGCACGTGTGTCACGCGGCCGTACGGTTCGTGAATTCATGATTTCGGTATTGTTGATACCGTCTGCGGCCTGTGTACTGTGGATGACCGCTTTCGGCGGTACGGCCATCAGCCAGTACGTGAATGATGGCGTTCGGGCAGTGGCTAATTCTCCACTTGAGCTTCAGCTGTTTGCCATGCTCGATTTAATGCCATTTGCCCAGATCACGTCTTTCATTGCCATTGTACTGGTTATTGTCTTTTTTGTGACCTCATCTGACTCCGGTTCACTGGTGATCGATACCATTACCGCCGGCGGTAAGGTGAATGCGCCAACGCCACAACGGGTGTTCTGGGCCTGCTTTGAAGGTCTGATTGCCATTGCGCTGATTCTTGGTGGCGGGCTGGCGGCCTTGCAAGCTATGTCGGTGTCAACCGGCTTGCCCTTTACCTTCGTGTTGTTGTTCGGTTGCATCTCGCTGTTCAAGGGGCTTGCTACTGAACCACGAGGCTAAACAGCCACCATAGATACAAAAAAAGCGACCTGAGGGTCGCTTTTTTTGTATCTGAGCCTATTAACTTTGGCCAGCTCAGGTTTCCAGCACATCGACCATCAGATCCGCAGACAAGTCTTCAAGGCCTTGAATAACCGCATCGAGTGATTGCTCATCAGTGAGACCCAGTTCCAGCTCGGCCCGAAACAGCACCCCGCCGCTCATCGAAGCCGGTTCGACATCAGTATGCACATCCACCAGATTGATGTTCATCACGGCAAGCTTGCGGGTGACTTCAGCGACAATACCAGTCCGGTCATTGCCGACCACGGCAATGCGATACGGGTGAAGGTTTTGAGCCTCGTTATCGCCGACCTCGATCTGTATGGACAAATCTTTGTCGGCCAACGCCTTAACGCGATCGCGCAACGGATCGAGCTGACTGGCGTCCAGATTCACCCGAACGATGCCTGCGAAGCGCCCGGCCATCGTTGATAACCGGCTTTCCTGCCAGCTGCCACCGGCATCGGCAACCACGGAAGCAACCTGTTCGACAATTCCGGGCCGGTCAGAAGCCATGATGCTGAGTATAATTTCCATTGATTGAGTGCTCCCAGTGTTTTGAGTCAACCACACATAGAGTGTCGGCCAGTCCTGCCTGATAGCCAGAATATTGCCCCGGCAACGTTGCAAACCTGAACACCGAAACATGAGGTTATAAATAGCTTTCCAGGCTCGGACAGGAACAGAACAAATTCCGGTCACCCCAGACATCATCCACCCGGTTTACGCTTGGCCAGTATTTAGCTTGCTTTACCCAGGGCAAAGGAAATACAGCGGTTTCCCGACTGTAGGGGTGGTCCCACGAACCGACCACATCGGCCTGGGTGTGTGGCGCATTAATCAGCGGGTTGTTGTCTGCTGGCCACTCGCCCTGGCCGACCTTGTTGATCTCGTTGCGAATGCAGATCATCGCGGCAATAAACCGGTCCAGCTCCTCCCGGGATTCGCTTTCTGTCGGTTCGACCATAAAGGTTCCTGGCACCGGGAAACTCATGGTCGGCGCGTGAAAACCGAAATCCATCAAACGCTTGGCAATGTCGACTTCAGTGATACCAGTGGCCGCTTTCAGTGGTCGCAAATCCAGAATGCATTCATGCGCCACCCGGTCATTGCGTCCGGAATACAAAATCGGGTAATGGGATTTAAGTTGCTGGGCCAGGTAATTGGCATTAAGCAGAGCCACCTGCGTGGCCTTACGCAAGCCCTGAGCGCCCAGCATTCGAATGTACATCCAGGAAATAGGCAGTATCGAACTGCTGCCAAAGGGGGCCGCAGATACTGCACCTTCGCTGGGCAGACCAGTTGACTCAGACATCACGCTGTGTCCTGGCAGGAAGTCCGCCAGATGCGCGCGTACGCCAATAGGTCCCATTCCAGGTCCGCCACCTCCGTGGGGGATGGCAAACGTCTTGTGTAAGTTCAAATGCGCTACGTCGGCGCCAATGTCCGCAGGACGCGTGACTCCTACCTGTGCATTGAGGTTGGCACCGTCCATATAGACCTGGCCTCCGGCCTGATGTACCGCCTCACACAACGTTCTGATTCCCTCTTCGTAGACACCATGAGTCGAGGGATAAGTGATCATCAGACAACTCAGGTCATCACCGGCGGTGTCGATCTTGAGTTGCAGATCGGCGGCATCGACATTGCCCGCTTCGTCGGTTTTAACCACCACCACGGTCATGCCCATCATCTGCGCTGACGCCGGGTTGGTACCGTGAGCCGATTGCGGGATCAGGCAGACATGCCGGTGACTCTGGCCCTGTGCTTCCTGATAACGTCGAATGGCCAGCAAGCCGGCGTATTCACCCTGGGCGCCTGAATTGGGTTGCATACTGATGGCATCAAAACCAGTGATGGCACGCAGCATGGTGTCGAGCTCTTCCAGCAGGATGCGGTACCCCTTGGTCTGAGCGCGGGGTGCAAAGGGGTGAATCCGGGAAAATCCTGGCCAGGAGATGGGGATCATTTCGGCCGTGGCATTGAGCTTCATGGTACAGGATCCGAGCGCAATCATGCTGTGAGTCAGCGCCAGGTCACGGTTTTCCAGCCGTTTCAAGTAACGCAGCATCGCCGTTTCACTGTGATGGGTGTTAAATACCGGGTGCGTTAAATAGTCACTGTCGCGCTCCAGGTTTTCCGGCAAAAAGGTTGTACCCTGTTCGGTGATCTGGCCATCGATATCAGACACATTGAAGTCGTGGACACCCATCAGTACATCAAACAGATCTTCAACATCCTCGCGGCTGACACACTCATGCAGGCTTATTCCCAGGGTGCCACTGGCATCCTCGCGCAGATTAATCTGCTTGGCCGTTGCCCGTTGCAGAATAAGATCCCGGTTGCCCAGGGGATCGATGGTCAGTGTATCGAAGAAGTGGCTGTTGACGATGTGGATGCCTTTGGCTTCCAGACCCTCAGCCAGAATGCCGGTCAGGCGGTGAATGCTCCGGGCGATGCGTCTCAGGCCGTCGGGGCCGTGATAGACCGCGTAGAAACCAGCCATGTTGGCGAGCAGAACCTGGGCCGTGCATATGTTTGAGTTGGCTTTTTCCCGGCGAATGTGTTGCTCGCGGGTCTGCAGTGCCATGCGCAGGGCGGGCTTGCCATGGCTGTCCTTCGAGACACCGATCAGGCGCCCCGGGATGTTTCGTTTGAACTCGTCGCGGGTGGCGAAAAAAGCGGCATGGGGGCCCCCGTATCCAAGCGGTACGCCAAAGCGCTGAGAGTTGCCGAGCACAATGTCAGCTCCCATTTCGCCGGGCGACTTAAGCATAAGCAGCGCCATCAGATCGGTGGCTACAATGGCCAGCGCCCCGTTGGCATGCAGTGTTTCAATAACCGGCTGAGGATCGCGAATTTCACCATTCGCACCCGGGTACTGAAGCAAAGCGCCAAAAACGGAATGATCAGTGGCCTGTTCGGCGGGGCCGGTGATGACTTCAAAACCCATATAGCGTGCCCGTGTCCGCACAACAGCCAGGGTTTGAGGCAACACATTGTCATCAACAAAAAAAACATCTGAAGGCGGCTTGCGCAAGCAGCGATGAGCCATCGCCATGGCCTCGGCGGCGGCTGTCGCTTCATCAAGTAGGGAGGCATTGGCCAGGGGCATGCCCGTCAGGTCAATAATGGTTTGCTGATAGTTGATCAGTGCTTCGAGTCGCCCCTGGGCTATTTCTGGCTGATAAGGCGTATAGGCGGTATACCAGCCCGGGTTTTCGAGTACATTGCGAGCAATGACATTAGGCGTCAGTGTGTCGTGATACCCCAGGCCGATGTAGCTTTTAAACACCTTATTCTGACGAACCATGGCGTGCAGGTAGGCCAGCGCGTCCTGCTCGCTGGTAGCACGTTCAATGTTAAGTTCGCCGGTCAGGCGAATGGCCTCAGGCACAATTTGCTCGGTTAACTGATCCAGACTATGCACACCAATTGACGTGAGCATCGCCGCTTGCTCTGCGCAGCCAGGGCCAATGTGGCGGCGGATAAATTCGTCCGTGTTTTCCAGTTCATCAAGGGAATAGGGTGCGGTCATGGCGCTCGCTCTCAGCTCAAAAAGGATGGGGCGGCAAGGTGTACAGGGGTACACCGCATGCCGTCTTTGAATCAGTCTTCGGCGCACTGATCCTGATAAGACTCGGCATCCATCAGATCCTTGATCTCTCCCGGATCCTGCATTTTTACCTTGAAGAACCAGCCATTTTCATAAGGGTCTTCATTGACCTGTTCCGGTGCGTCTTCCAGCGATTCATTGACCGCGACAACCGTGCCCGTTACCGGCGTGTAGATATCAGAAGCCGCCTTGACCGACTCAACCACGGCGACCGGGTCACCTGCCACAATCTCGGCCCCGACTTCAGGTACTTCAACAAAAACTACATCACCCAGCTGTTGCTGGGCGAAGTCGGAAACGCCAATGGTGATGATATCGTCACCCTCTTCACGAATCCATTCATGGGAGGCAGCGTATTTCAGATCAGCAGGAATTGTGCTCATGGTTATACCCTTTGGTCTCGAATCGTAGTTATCGAATCGTAGTTAGCAGGCATGAGAAAAGCGGCTCAGGAGGATGCCTGACACCGTATTTCCGCAATGGTGCGTAATTTAGCAGCCTGAATGCAAAACAGCCACCGCTGCTTTGTGATACCCGCTGAAAGGAGTCTACTTGAAAGTCGGTGGTGTTGGGGCTTGGGGCGGGGTGCCAAGAGCGGGTTTATGGGAAATGTAGATGCGTTCGGCTTTCATGATCCTGATCAGCAACCATGAAGACAGGAGCGCCGCCTCGCTGGCTTGCGCATGCAATTGCCTTAAGGGAAGGTCATTGTGATTGCCTTCACTGAAGGCGAACTCAATAAGTTCGTCTTCAGTGATCAGGTTCTTGCCGAGGATGATGACGGCCATGTTGCTTGCTCTGTCATTAGTATCTGCAAAGAGTATCGGCGGCGGCCAGTCAATGTTTAACACGCATTCAGTGGTAGGTGCCAATTGCGTGAGACTCTCTAGCAGGTTGTTGAAAAAGGCCTCCTGCCTTCATTCAACACATGAAATCTACGACTTACCAGCCGCCTGCTAGGAGTCTTTTTTCCTGTGACGGCTTTGCCACAGTATCTCCGGGGCACCGTCTGCCCGAGCCAGTTGTCGAGCCAATACGAAAAACAGGTCCGACAAGCGATTCAGGTACTGTTGTGCAAGCAAATGGCCATCCGGTTCCTGGCGGTTGAAGGCAACCAGGGTTCGCTCGGCACGCCGACAAGCTGCGCGGGCCAGGTGGCAGCGACTGGCGGTCTCGTTGCCGCCAGGCAAAATGAAGTTTTTCAGCGGTGGCAGGTGTTCGTTGATGCGGTCTATATGGTCTTCAAGATCGCTTATAAGCGCTGTTTCCAGCAATTCATAGCCGGGCATGGCCAATTCGCCACCGAGATCAAACAGATCGTGTTGAATCTGGCCGAGCATGCCGTATTCACGGTGATGATCCCCCAGGGAAACCATCAGAAAACCCACTACGCTGTTCAGCTCATCAATGTCACCCATTGAAGCAATGCGGCCATTGTCTTTATTGACGCGGCCTTGCATACCCAGGCCAGTTTCACCGCTGTCTCCCGTGCGGGTATAGATTTTGGATAATCGGTTGCCCATGATGGTCAGTGTCCTTGTTGATGATTCGGTAAGTGATAGCGATCAGTATCACCACTGCGGAGCATTATTGGTATCCGGAATGTCTAGCATTGGCGTTTCATCCCAACTGCTGTTTGCCGGCCGAATTTCCGGATCCGTCAGTGGTAACGACAGTATAAAACGCGCCCCTTTGCCTACCGTCGATTCTACCTGAAGGCGGCCATGATGATGGGTGGTGATGATAAAGAAACTGACCGATAAACCAAGGCCAGTGCCTACACCCACATCCTTAGTGGTAAAAAAGGGTTCGAATATGCGTTTACGGGTGGGTTCATCCATGCCGATGCCGTTGTCGGAGACTTCAATAACGCAGCGACTGCCTTCAATATACTGGCGGATTTGAATGATGCCCTCGTCAATATCATTTAGGGTGTCGAACCGCTCCCGGATTGCCTGGGCTGCATTTTTCAGCAAGTTCAGCAGCACCTGTTCCAGCTCCGTCATAACACAGGGCACTTCGACCTCGGGCGCGCGAAAATCCTGATCGACAAACAGATGATGTTTACGATAACCGGATTTCAGGTTGAAGTCGTTTAGCGCAATATTAATCGCCTGTTCGAGGAGCTGGCCGATGGGATAAGGTTGCAGCAGTCGGTCACCGTCCCGGCTGAATTGCAGCATATTGGTCACAATACGCGACGCTCGCAGCCCGGACTCGGTGATGTTGATCAGGAACTTGGGAACATCCCTGGATACCAGATACTGTTGCATCAGCTCCAGGTCCAGACCTATCTCTGCTGCCTGTTCAAGGTTGCGCTTCAGGCCCGGATCCAGTCGGCGTTGTATGTTCTGGGCGTTTTGAACAATGGCGCCCAGTGGGTTGTTGATTTCATGGGCCATGCCAGCGGCAAGCCCGCCAACCGACATCATTTTTTCAGTTTGCACCATAACCTCTTCCAGTTTGAATTCTTCGGTCACGTCGTCCAGGCGTATCACCGCTCCCTGAGAGTCTGTCTGTTGCAAGGGGTACACGACCAGATCTATGCGGGTTGGCTGATCGGTACTGCTCAACTCGAGGTTGTGGCGGCTTTGCGCCTGGTGACGGGTCAGTGCCAGTAAAATAAGGTCCTGGTGCTGGCCGAGAAAGGGGAAGGCTTCCTGCAACGATAAACCGATTGCCTCTACCGGAGGAGTGCCACTGATCAGCGCCGCCTCGGTATTCCATTGAGTCACGATGAGCTTTTCATCAACCGCAATCAGCGCTGAAGGCATGGAATTGATAATTGCGTTCAGGTAATTCTGAAATTCCGTCAGTCTGCGTTCTACTCTGTGACGAACCTGGACTTCGAATTCAAGCTTGTGCATGGCTTTCTGTGCCGCTTCGGCCATGGCTTCAGATTCCTGACGTGCCAGTGTTGCGCGGTCACGCTCGGCTTTTAATTCTGCTTCACGTCGTGCCATCTGGTCGAGCATGGCATTAAACGCATCGACTACCTTGCCGAGCTCATCCTGATGGTGCTTTTTGGCACGCAAGGTAACGTTCGAGGTCGCCGTCACCTGGTTCGATACCAGCATCAGCTGATTCAAGGGGTTGAGAAAGTGCCGCCGGAAAATTTGTAACAGAACGGCCGAACCCAGTATGGAAATTACAACAATCAGGCACATGACGACCAATGGGTGCAAATGCTGACCCGAGAAAAAGACGAAACCAATGCTCAGGCTGCTGACCACGGTGATGCCGAGCAACCACCAAAGGATGCGTCCCAGCAAGGTGGGTGAGGCATAGATCATGCAAACTCCTCGGTGTTGGTGCAGCAAAGCGAATGAAACGGTGTCATCGGATGATTGGGTGTAGCCGAATAACAGCCTGATACCAGTATTGCAAAGAAGGCACCGACAGGCCATGCCGGTCTGCCTCAATGAGCAGAGGTCCGATGATGGTGTCTATCTCGGTGTGCCGCCCGGCCTCAATGTCGGTTAGCATGGATGAGCGATTATGGCGGGTCGCATCGGCCATGCCGAGCACTGCTGCTGCCAGGTCATCGGGCAAGGAGATCTGACTCGCCCTGGCGATACGCAGAATGTCATCGCTTAGTTGGGCAATATCTGCCTGCCAGCGCGGTTCGGTCAGTGCCCCGTTGAGACAACGATGAACAGCGGTTATTGGATTAATGATGGCGTTGATGGCCAGCTTGCGCCACAGCACTGTGGTCATGTCGGTTTCCCAACGCAGTGTCAGCGGCCCAGTCTGGCTGACCAGCCAGCGGCCCCACTGTTCAGTGCTGGCATTAACCGGATAATTCAGTGGACTGCCGAGCCGTGTTTCGCCGTGACCCCTGTGTCGGATTTCAGCGCCACAGCGCCCGGCGCCCTCGGTGGTCGACGCCCAAAGAACGTTGCCGGGTAATTGTTCGCTTAACCAGGCCTGGGGTCCCATGCCGTTGCAAAGCACCAGCCAGGGGCAATGCGCAAGGGTCGCCAGAAGCGGTTGGGCAGCTCGCTCAACTTGGGTCGCTTTGCAGCTGATGACGACAGCATCAATGTTGTCTAGCCGTTCAACCTGCGTCCAGTCTAGCGGGTGAGTGCCGGTGCCGGATACAACCGCTAATGGCAGCCGAAGATCATCCCGGTGGGGATAAACCGTAGTGATCGCAAAATGTTGCAGGTGCCAGGCTATTAAGCCGCCGATGGCACCGGGTCCAACCAGAAGTATCGCTGGCACTTGAGCCGACCTTATTCAAATGTCTGGCGGCCATAGTAACGCCGCATAGGTCGTAGAGGCGACCGCAACCGCTCGGCGTCATTAAAAACCAGGCTATTCAAGGTTTCCCGGCCGGTATATAGAGCATCCTCAGGCGCTCTGACCGTTTTGCCAGACGTGTATCCCATGGCGCTGTTCCACTGATATGTGTTGCAGCCGTAACAGAGCCTGATCGAGCATCCATTCAGCTGAGGCAGGCAGTGGCTGCGCCGCATCGGCCAGATCCAGCTGAATGCAACCAGTCAGCGATACAAACCCGGCAGAGGTTGAATAGGCTTTGGTAAACAGTGCATCGTACAGGCGGCGGATCAACTTTCGAGTAGAAACGCTGGACGCGGTTGAGTGCAGTAGCACGCCAATGATGTTTTCGCTCAGACGTGCTGTATCGTCCAGCGGCCGCGTATGCTCGGTCAGGCGCTGGCAGGCTTCGCGAATGACTTCGTTACGCAGCGATCGCCCACCACCCTTGGGAACCAGCTCATTGAGGTTATCCAGACGGCATAGAATCAGTCCCATTTGTCCGGTTCTTCCCTTAATGTGGATCAGAGTCCGGCCCAGTTGATGGCGTAAATGCTGGGCGTTTCCAAGGCCGGTAGTCGCGTCTAGTCGGTTCATTCGAGTCACCACGCGGAACTGATTTTTCAACTGCTGTTCACGCTGTAGCAGCGAGTTATGCAGTTTTGTTAGCCGCTGGGCAGCGTGAACTCGCGCCAGAAGTTGAGTTTTCAGGTGAGTCTTGCCAATAAAGTCGTCAACGCCCTTGGCGAAGGCTTCTTGCAGGGCCTCGTCGTTTTCCTTGGCAGTCAGCAACATCACGTAGGTGAAGCAGCCCCTGTGGCGATCAAGCTCGCGCACCAGCTGAGTCAGCTCCAGCCCATCCATGCCCGGCATAAGCCAGTCGGCCAGCATTATTTCAACCGGGCGTTGCTTCACAGCGTCCAGCGCATCAAGGGCGTTGTCGGTGATGCGAATGTCCGTGAAGCCAGCTTTGACCAGCATGCGTTGAATGATGGCACTGCTGAATTTGGTATCATCAACGATCATGATCGCAGTGTCAGCGGCGGTGTTCAGCGGGGGCTTGTCAGGTTCCATGGAATTGTGGGTCATATCCATCTATCCTTGGCGTCATTGCGCGTGGTGCGCAGGAGCTGACTGTTGTCTTCCCCGGCTGCGGGGTGACGGCTTCCTTTGTTTTTAACTAACATCCTTGAAATTCAATTATAAGGCCCGGCAACTGAGTTGGACAACCTTTGATTGAGTCGGCACCATGCACTTTACTGCTGGTGGCAAACGCATTGAAACAGGCCAGCAGGCGGGCTTGGTTGTCTTTTTGTTCATTCAGGGGGAGGAATGCATGGACGTTGAGCATCATGAAATACGCGATCAGCTAAAACGCTTCGCGCCCTTTGACCAGCTCACGGAAGAATGGCTGGACGTCCTGGGGAGCACAATTGAAATCGGCTATTTCAAGGCCGGTTCACAGATTATGACGGCCGGTGACACCGTCAGCCATCTGCACATTATCCGCAGTGGGGCAGTTGAACTTTATCGGCGTAATGGTGATCTGTATAACCGACTCGCCGAGGGCGATATCTTCGGGCAATGGGGATTGCTGATGAACCGGCCAGTGCGCTTTCCGGCAGTAGCGATCGAAGACACCCTCATTTATTTTATCGCCAGAAAGCAGTTCGACCAGTTGTGGGAAGCGGACGAAAACTTTGCGCAATATGTCGAAGTCGAGGATCATTCGCGCTTGCGGGCCGCCGTCACGCAGCAGCAAAATACCGACATGATGACGTCGCGAGTGCACAAGTTGCTGTCGCGTGATCCGGTCATGATGCCGCAAACAGCGACGCTGCAAGAAGCCGCTGTCACCATGTCCCGTGAAGGTGTCTCGTCACTGATCATTATCGACAACGATCATGCTGAACAGGCCGGGTATATGGTCGGCATCATAACTGACCGGGATCTGCGCAAACGCGCTCTGGCCGAGGGTCTGAGCTACGACACCGCGGTCAGCCAGATCATGTCGCCCCAACTGATAACCATTGCGGCCAGTGCATTCGTATTTGAAGCCATGCTCATCATGCTGCGCCATAATATCCACCACCTGCCGGTATTGCGCCAGCACCAGCCTGTGGGCGTGCTGGCGCTTTCAGACATTATTCGCTACGAATCTCAGAGCAGCCTGTATCTGGTCAGTCAGATCCATCGTCAGCAAACAGCACAGGAACTGAGCAACCTGACGCCGGATGTCAAAGCAACCTTTGTGCGTATGGTCAATGAAGGCGCCAACAGCCATATGATTGGCAGTGCCATTGCCGGCATCGGTCGCAGTTTTAGCCAACGCCTGCTGGAGCTGGGCGAAGAGAAACTGGGCCCACCGCCGGTGCCCTATTGCTTCCTGGCACTGGGGTCGATGGCGCGGGATGAACAATATCTGCTGACCGATCAGGATAACGCCATGATCCTCAGCGATGATTTCAATCCAGTCGAGCATGATGAGTATTTCGCCAAACTGGCTGCGTTTATCAGTGATGGCCTGGCCGGGTGTGGCTATGAGTACTGCAAGGGCGGCATCATGGCAACCAACCCACAGTGGCGTAAGCCGTTGTCCGTCTGGCGAGACTACTTCAAGGGCTGGATTGATAACCCCGACCCTCAAGCGCTGCTGAACAGTTCCATTTTCTTCGACCTGGATGGTATCTATGGCGATACCGCCCTGGCTGAAACGCTCAAAGTCGACATCGCCCGACGTGCCCAGCGCAGCCCGATGTTTTTGGCCTGCCTGGCTCGCAATGCCCTGAATCGGACGCCGCCGCTAGGATTCTTCAGAACGTTTGTGATGGAAAACGATGGCAAGCAAAACAAGTCGATTAACCTTAAGCGCCGGGGAACTGCTCCGCTGGGGGATGTCATCCGGGTGCATGCGCTGGCGGCGGGTTCCACAGCCCTGAACTCCTTTAACCGGCTAGACGCCATTGCCGAATCTCGCATTCTCGGACACAGCAACGGTGATGACCTGCGTGATGCCATGGAATACATTGCCATTGTTCGCGCCCGCCACCAGGCCCTCGATCTGGAGGCGCAGCGGGAACCGGACAACAATGTAGAGCCTGAAAACATGACAGTGTTCGAACGGCGCAACCTCAAAGACGCCTTTCAGGTGATCAGTAATGCTCAGAAGTACCTTCGTATGAGGTACCAGGTTAGCCGGGTGTGACTATTATCTTGCGCCGGGAAAATGAACGGGAAGCCCAGCCAGACTGGGCATCACGATTTGCGGCCTGGGCGGATCAGGTGAAGCAACCGGAACTGAAACGGTTTTATCAGGCCGGTGCCGTGGCTGCTGATTGCCCGCTAGAGGATGTGCCCTTTGTCGCCCTGGATTTTGAAACTACCGGTCTCAACCCGGAGCGCCACGCCATCATCAGTGTTGGTCTGGTGCCTTTCGGTCTGCAGCGCATCAGGGTAGCGGGCAGCCGCCACTGGATCGTCAAGCCGCGCTTGCCGCTAATACAACAGTCCATCCAGTTTCACAGCATTACCCATACCGATATCCACGAGGCACCGGATATGGCCGGGATTCTGCCAGAGGTGCTGGACTGTCTGGCCGGCAGAGTGGTGGTTGCGCACCACAGGTCTATCGAACGATCTTTTATGGATGTCGTGGTCAAAGCCCGGTGGAATGAGGGGCTGCAATTTCCGATGGTCGATACCATGGCCATTGAAGCGGCGCTGCATCGCAATAAACCCCTTGACCTGTGGGCGCGCTTGCTGAACCGGCGACCCATGTCTATCCGCATGGGCGATAGCCGCGCGCGCTACGGTTTGCCTCATTATCCGCCGCACCATGCCCTAACCGATGCTCTGGCCACCGCCGAGCTATTTCAGGCGCAATGCGCCTATCATTTTGAGCCATCAACCCCCATATCCGATCTCTGGTACTAGAAACCGTTCTGGTACTGGGAATTTTGCCGCAGCCGGAAAGGTCTGCTAACGGCAGGGTCTCCCTGGCTAGCAAGTTAACAAGCAGTGAAACATCAACCCAAGCGCACCAAAAAGCACCCTGTCGAAAAAAATTCATCACCGGGGTGTTGAAATGAAATTTTATAGGCCCCATTAACGGGGTGCATTGTTATTCCGGCGCCGTTCAGTATCGAACAGTGCCGAATTCACAACAAAAACTCCCACATGTGTTTTAGGAGATTGGATCCATGAAAATTCGTCCTTTGCATGATCGCGTCGTTGTACGCCGCAAGGATCAAGAGGAAAAGACAGCGGGCGGGATCGTTCTGCCTGGTTCTGCCAAAGAAAAGCCCTCACAGGGGGAAGTCCTGGCAATCGGCAACGGCCGTATCCTTGAAAATGGCGACGTCAAGTCGTTGGATGTGAAGGTTGGCGATACCGTCTTATTCGGTCAGTACGCAGGCAGCACCGTCAAAATCGAGGGTGAAGAACTGCTGATTATGACCGAAAGCGACATCTTCGGCGTTTTTGAGTAAACCGAGCTCGTTCAACGAATTGTAAGGAAGGTAAGCACATCATGGCAGTTAAAGACGTTAAATTTGGCGATTCCGCTCGCGGTAAAATGCAGAAAGGCGTGAACCTGCTGGCTGACGCCGTAAAAGTCACGCTAGGCCCGAAAGGCCGTAACGTGATTCTGGACAAATCATTTGGATCACCCACCATCACTAAAGACGGTGTGTCGGTCGCTAAAGAAATCGAACTGGAAGACAAGTTTGAAAACATGGGCGCTCAGATGGTCAAGGAAGTTGCTTCCAAGGCCAACGATGAAGCCGGTGACGGGACTACTACAGCCACTGTTTTGGCCCAGGCGCTGGTAAATGAAGGCCTGAAGTCCGTTGCAGCGGGCATGAACCCGATGGATCTCAAGCGTGGCATCGACAAGGCAACTCGTGCTGTTGTTGAGCAACTTGCCAAGCTGTCTGTGCCGTGTTCAGACAAAAAAGCCATCGCTCAGGTCGGTACCATTTCCGCCAACGCCGACGCCACCATTGGTGGTTTGATCGCCGATGCAATGGAGAAGGTCGGCAACGAAGGCGTTATCACCGTTGAAGAAGGCAGTGGTTTCACCGACGAACTGGAAGTTGTTGAAGGCATGCAGTTTGATCGCGGTTATCTGTCGCCGTACTTCATCACCAACCATGAAACGATGACGGCAGAACTTGAAAACCCGTACATCCTGTTGGTCGACAAGAAAATCAGCAATATCCGTGATCTGATCCCGGTACTGGAGTCTGTTTCCAAGGCAAGCCGTCCGTTGATGATCATCGCAGAAGACATCGAAGGCGAAGCGCTGGCTACTCTGGTGGTCAACAACATGCGCGGTACTGTTAAAGTATCGGCTGCCAAGGCACCGGGCTTCGGCGATCGTCGCAAAGCCATGCTGCAGGATCTGGCGATTCTGACCGGCGGCACCGTGATCTCCGAAGAAGTGGGCATGAGTCTGGAAACCGCAACCCTGGAACACCTGGGAAGCGCCAAGAAAGTCACTCTGTCCAAAGAAAACACCATCGTCGTTGACGGTGCCGGCGAACAAGCTGACATCAAAGGCCGTGTTGATCAGATCCGTGCCGAGATGGAGCAGTCCAGCTCTGATTACGACAAGGAAAAACTGCAGGAACGTGTAGCCAAGTTGGCTGGCGGTGTTGCGGTCATCAAGGTTGGCGCAGCCACCGAGATGGAAATGAAAGAGAAAAAGACCCGCGTTGACGACGCGCTGCATGCAACTCGTGCTGCAGTTGAAGAAGGCGTAGTGCCTGGTGGCGGTGTTGCTTTGGTACGTGCGCTGATGAATATTGGCGAAGTTCAGGGTGACAATGAAGAACAGCGTACTGGCATTGCACTGGCGCTGCGCGCGATGGAATCTCCGCTGCGTCAAATCGTATTCAACGCCGGTGGCGAGCCGTCAGTTGTGTTGAACGAAGTCAAGAAAGGTAAAGGTAACTTCGGTTACAACGCAGCAACCGGTGAATACGGTGACATGATGGAACTGGGTATTATCGACCCGACCAAAGTGACCCGTTCAGCGTTGCAGGCAGCGGCTTCCGTTGCAGGCCTGATGATCACCACCGAAGCGATGATCACCGACAAGCCAGAAGACAAGTCTTCTGGTGGCGGTGGCATGCCGGATATGGGCGGCATGGGTGGTATGGGCGGAATGGGCGGCATGATGTAAATCAGCCTCTAACGCCAGACTTGAAAAGCCCGCCTTGAGCGGGCTTTTTTTTGTACTCTTCATGCGTAATCCCTTTGTGTTGAACCCTGCAGGCACTGTCATTACCCTGTAAACCGATTGTCGTGATCTGGGGCCTTCTATACACTGCCTACCTGTATACCCAAGGATCTTGCAGACCGGAAGTCCATGAGAATTCGTCTAAAATTAGTGTTGCTGTTCGTTGCGG
>Ga0307945_1000969_pt1 | contig 21644 bp, 25 predicted proteins | sample OrgLakmetagen228_FD_201818 | JGI IMG/M metagenome (GOLD analysis project Ga0307945, IMG submission 201818) | Saline water microbial communities from Organic Lake, Antarctica - #228 | ecosystem: Environmental > Aquatic > Non-marine Saline and Alkaline > Saline | place: Antarctica: Organic Lake...
GTAGGGAGGCCTGGTCAGGAGGGGGAGCCTCTTGCTGGGATGGCTCCCTCTCCCCTTGCTGGCTGACCTTTCCCTCTTCTTCCCATTCTCACAGTGTCATTCTCACTGTCATTTCCAAAATTCAAATGCAAATCACCCGGAACTACATTTAAAATTTTACCGGGTACCCCGGAATCGCAGGGGCCGTCGTCCCTGCAAATTTCCGGGGTACTCGGACCAGCTTTGGGCTACCCCTCCGGGGCAGCCCAAAATTTTGTTATTTTTTCCGGGCCCCGGACGGGTTGTACTTCCCAGCCGTGACCCAAACTATGCCGTTGCAACTCGTCACAGGATTTGAAAGCAACCTGTTCCTAGTAACGTATTCCATTCCAGTTGCACTGGCAAATCAGAGCAGACAGGCTACAGCTAGGCTAGGCCTTGGTAGCGTAAAAGCACCAAAATGGAATGTAGCAGCTCACCAATATGAAATGGTGTCACCTCACTTCTTCCAATTTGGTTTGTTATCCTGACATCATGCGATCTAAGATAGCCGCCGTACCCTGTGTGATATTTGAACTGTCGTAACCTGTGTGATATTTGAACAGTCGTAACCTGTGTGATACTTGAACTGTCGTAACCTGTGTGATATTCGAACAGTCGTAACCTGTGTGTTATTTGAACAGTCGTAACCTGTGTGATATTTGAACAGTCGTAACCTGTGTGATACTTGAACTGTCGTAACCTGTGTGATATTTGAACAGTCCCTCTTCTGATTTATGTTTGCGGCTATCCTCACAAGGTATCTGTTTAATTTGCAATTCTTTGCAAAAATGTGGTTAAAGCGCGGTTGATGCGGTTGCTTTCAACCGCACGGTTCATTCAGCCGCGTGCGGTAAAAATGCGGTTGATATCATCTCAGACGTATGTCAGCCGTTTAAACTGCATCTCAACGGAGCCAGAAAATTTCTGACGACGAGGTTGAGCTTCTTTTTGTACCTTACGCTGCACCAGGTGGACAAAGAGCTGAAGCATGTTCGCTCTGTTCTGAGCAGCCTTCCCACCTCTGTGCGTACCCATGAGAGGGCTGACGTGCTACAGGTGTGTTGGCCTTCTTTTTATGAAGGGGTGGCCAGAAATGCATAAATGCACAAATGCCCAAATGTATGACGAGTGGCATCGGCATGTTGTCTCCAGATCGACAGCACGCCATGCTTTGCGATGATGCGTCATTTCTTATGCACACAATGTGCATGCAGTAACCTTGACAAGAAGTTGCTTAGGCATACAGATATACAGATATACTGATATAAAATGGCTGTATCCTTCTAGTCCAGATTACCTTCTAGAATGTTCCGGGCGATTTCTTTTTCTAAGGCTTCTAGCATTTCACAACATGCTGGCCGCCATGTTTACTTTGCTCCCTCTCAGCTTACAAAGGGTCAGCTTCAGACATCGTGACACAAACCAGCTCCTCAAGTGCAAGGCTTGAGCAGTGCTTGCATGTTGGCATCAATTCAAACTTCTAACCATGCCATTGGCAGATAACATAAGGCTCAATGAATTGAGCTCTACAGATTCCTCCAGGTCCGGAAGATGGTTCCATGTGTTGCTTGGTGTGTGTGTGTGTTGATTGCTTCCGTGTGCCTTGGTTTTTGTGTATTGCCGCATGCACTATGCATGTTTTCCAGCAGCTGCAGTATGTGCAGGAAGTTTGTTGTGAATGTGGGCGTATGAATGCACGAATGCCTGCTTCTGCGGCCCACTCCCTTGTGTCTCCTACTTTTGGGCAAAGATGCAGAGCAGGTTGGTGCACTTGCAAGGCAGCAATTTGTCAGAGCAAACCACTGATTGGCAATGTCTGGCATTTCCATCTGCAGCTGGTGCACTTGCAAGACAGCACCACGTCAGAGCAAACCACTGATTGACAATGTCTAGCATTTCTGTCTGCAGCGTGCGCTCCGTGGGTTTGGCAGAGACGCAGAGCAGCTGGTGCACTTGCAAGGCAGCACCACGTCAATGCAAACCACTGATTGGCAATGTCTGGCATTTCTGTCTGCAGCGTGCGCTCCGTGGGTTTGGCAGAGACGCAGAACAGCTGGTGCATTTGCAAGGCAGCACCACGTCAAAGCACTTTGTGCAACGCAGGAGCGCGTTGTACCAAGACTTTGCCAGGTAGGGGACTGGGTCGTCTGTGTGTGTGTGTGTCTGTGTGTATGTGCTGGCTCTTTTACACCAGCTTAAAATCAATTTGGCAGACATTCACTCCCACATGGCCTACCAAACAGGAGGCCACTTTAGTTCCAGGAACCGTGACGAACTCACCCCCAAGGCAGGAAACCATTTTTGACAGTTTTACCGTTATACTGCAGGCATAGTGTCGTTGCCTATTTTCATTTACCCTCTCCTTACATGGAAGCCAAGCGCCTCTCCTTCTCTGTTGTCATGCCCTTATTCAAATGAATTGGCTGAGTACTTGACCATGCCTGCCAAAATTTAGACCGGGACCTACCCACCTACCCACCCGTCCCATACCCATCACAGTCGCCTATTTGTTACTCCCTTAGCTTCTTCTTACAAATGCATGCACGGGCAGATAGACACCCATGTACGGAGGTGGCGTCCTTAGTGGCATGGTCGCAAAGATTTGTTTGTTGCAAATGCACTTGTATGAGTTGACTGCTGGAGGACGGATGAATTGGCAAGAGGACAAATAAACCGATGCGGATGTACTGATGATTTGACTGCAGGAGGACGGATGAATTGACAAGAGGATAAATAAACCGATGCGGCTGTACTGATGATCTGATTGCTGGATGATAATTGAATTGACAAGAGGATAAATAAACCGATGCAGAGGTACTGATGAATTGACAAGAGGATGAATAAACCGATGCAGAGGTACTGATGAGTTGACTGCAGGAGGATTGGCGAACTGATGCGGATGTACTGATGAGATGACTGCAGGGGGATCGGCCAATTGATGCAGATGTACTGATGAGTGGACTGCAGGAGGATCGGCAAACTGATGCAGATGTACTGATGAACTAATTGCAGGAGGGTCATATCCACCCGTCCCCGCTTTGTGCTGATAGAGGCCTCCGAAAAGGAACAAGACGCGCCTCGTGGAAGTACATTCATCTCCACGCCTCCACCTCCCTCCTTCTCTCTGTTTGGTGCCTCTGGCGTTCCGAGCTCTTCATCGCTTGATGCACCTGCTTTCTCTTTTGGCAATGGTGGTGCACCTAGTCAGAAGAACGCTTTCAGTCAACCAGAAGCACCCTTACCACCTGCCAGAACTGAAACCAAACAGGTAAGACCTACTACCAACATCACTTTCACCACCAGCCAGAGATCAGAACAAACAGTTGAGATCTGCGACCATCACGTCACTTTCTAGACCTGCCAAGAACGTACAGGTGAGACCTACTACCAACACCTTCAGTAGTTTTTTTTCAGAACCTGCCAGCAAACAGAACAAACACGTGAAAACTGGTACCTGCTGTCAACGATACTTTTAATTGTGTTCGCGAAGCACCCGCAAACAATCAGTCACGATCCTGCTTTGCTCTCGTGCTGTTGGCCTGTCGCACAAATTCAAAGCTAGGATGCACAATTTTTTGTGCACTTTTCTTTGTAAGGCTTCCTGGCTCCTATCGTGCTTCTGTTGTGGCGCCTTGGCCATCTGTGTGCTGCCTTAAAAGAAGAAAAACCAAAGGCAGACATGACCATGTTCTCCTTGACTTGAACCCAAGCTTCCAAAGCTATCATGAGCACCGGCCAATACAAGCCCCCGAATTTTGCACCAGGTACTGTTTGTGACAACATGCATATTCTGTCTTGCCTGCACACATCTTTATTTTCTCTGTTCCACAAATTAAAGCAGCTAGACCCTAACTAGAAGCGATCTGCAATCAAACCGGCTGCTATTAAACTGCTTGTCAATACAGTCTGAATTGAAAGCCAAGTACTGCCCACCACACAATATGTCACTGCCGCTAATTCTACGCAACAGCAGGTGGTAGCCAGCTACGGCCAGGATGACGATGTGCCTGGAATTGCTGCCGAGCTCACCCTGAAGGATGTTAAAAGTAAGATGCTGATAGGACTCTGCAACAGTTGAGCAGGTTTAATGTAAATTCCCAGATCTTTTGAAGTTCAAAGGGTGAAGAGGAGCACACTGAGCTTGCACTGCGAATTCTCAAAATCTAGGTACTGCAACAAATGTGCAGGACACAGCATTTAGGCAGGAGGCGTTTAGCTCTCTTAAAACTACCAATGTCTTGATTTTGAATGGAGATCTCCTGCTACTTTTTGGTTGGCACATGCAGTGAGCACTGTGTGTGCATGTGTGTGTCGCACTACAAAAGCCAGTCAGAAAGTGCTGTTGGTGTTCAAGTATCGTATTTTTCAATGCAGGCACAATGCTAAGTAGTTTCTGCATCACAAATGTTTCGTTTGTAGCAGGAATGTTGATAACAGACTAGACTGGTGGCAACAAGCCTCACTAAAAATGATGATGAATGCTGACCCCTTTTACCTTGATCTCCTCCTCAGATATCATTGCCCAGGAGCGCTCTATTGAGCTGCCCAATTTTTTGCCGTACACGGCACTCATTTCAGTCATCCAAAAATTCCAAGGTACCTGGCACTAGCTGCTCTAATGTCTGTGGCTCAAACATGTGTAGGGTCAAGTTCACAGTGTGCAATTTTAAGGTCAAGCAGTGTTTAGGTGCTGTGTAACATGCAGCTGGCCACAAATGAATGCACAGATGTGTGCATGAAAGGACCCACTATAGGCAATCGTGCCATGCTACAAGGCCTAATGTTTGGTAATGATTCTGTACATCTACCAAAAGCGATGTACAATAATGCCGGCACATCCTGGCTTGCTTTGCAGGAATGTGGGACGAGCACGCTCTAAGCTGCTTGGATGAGAACTGCAGCCTGCTGAAGGCAGAGCTGAAGATCGTGGTGGCCAAACACTTTGAGCGCTTTGCGGCTTCGCAGCTTGAGTCTTGTGTCAAGTATGTAATGACACCACCCTAGTAGGCACGCTTTTCTCATGCAAGTTGGCGGTACATTTTTGTACACCACACATCTAAGAGAGAAGCATCTGTTATTTACTTGTCGATAAACAACCAAGCCGCACGTGTCTCAGATGACATGTAAAAGTTAGGGATGCAAAATAGCATGCAAGCATGTGCTCAAGGTTCCTGCGCACGAACGCACATCTGTACAGAGGTGCAAAGGTGATGCGGGTTTGCCTGTAGGGATCCTCCAATCCTTGCTGGGCCAGGTTATCCCTGTTTTTGTTTGTGAGTTCAATTCTTATGCCAGAAGTAAATTTAGTGTTTTTCTTTCACTCTTCAACCATCTTATTCATACCCCTTCTAAACCCATTTGTCTGTTTGGAATGTGTACATTTGACGATACAGATCATGCGTCGATGAGTTTGTGGACCTTCAGTATGCTGAAACCCGTAAGCAGCTCATCCAGCTGATGGAGATGGAGTCGTGCGAGGCATTCCCCCCCTTCACTGTCAACACGCATTACTACACTGACAGGTAAATTCCTTACCTGCGTTTGCACTCGGCATAACTTGCACTCGGTATGCAAAAAGGCAGCTTATTTCCGACATCAGGGTATGTCAACATCATCGCACTGGAGTGGCTCTCATTGCCAAGTGGCATGTCAGTCAAGGAATAAGCGATGGATGTCCCAATCTAGTTGTATCAATTCTTAGGCAAGGGAAAGTGCGGATGGGCATTTTCTTACAGTGCAAATGACTAATGACTTAATAACAAGGTGCTGTAATTTGCCATATGTTTTTGAGTACTTAAGGCCAATTGATCATAAGCAGGAGGCCGACACCTTTTCTAGGTCCCATCATATCCAGGATTCACGCCAACAGGAGTGTTATCACAGTGCACACATGCTGAACGAATTGCTGGGTTGTTCATGGGCAATGCAGGCCCCTAATGTTGCTTGCATGTTTGCGTGTTCTTTTGTGTCCTTCATGGCATGAAGGGCAACTAAGTCCTGATTTGTGTGGTACAAACTCATTCCTTGCGAACAGCTTCTACATGCAATTCTTCTTGCACGCAGGTATGCAAAGCTCCTGACCAGCATGAAAACCACTGCGTCTGATGAAGTGTGTTTTAAAACCTGTGCTGCTGCAGGTGTACAAAGACCCTTACCAGCACGAAGAGCACTGAGTCTGACTTGATGTGTTAAAAGACCCTTACCAGCACGAAGAGCACTGAGCCTGACTTGATGTGTTAAAAGACCCTTACCAGCACGAAGAGCACTGAGCCTGACTTGATGTGTTAAAAGACCCTTACCAGCACGAAGAGCACTGAGCCTGACTTGATGTGTTAAAAGACCCTTACCAGCACGAAGAGCACTGAGTCTGACTTGATGTGTTAAAAGACCCTTACCAGCACGAAGAGCACTGAGCCTGACTTGATGTGTTGAATAGCTGTCCTGGTACACACTTGTGCTAAGTTCCTGCAGGTGTATAAAGATCCTGAACAGCATGACAAGCACAAGTATGATAAAATGTGTATAAAACATTTTCTGGCACGCAGCTGCACCAAGATCCTGGACAGCATGAAGAGCACCTTGAGGGCTTCGAAGATGAAGGGCAGCATCAGCCAAGAGGTAACACACTGTCTAAGGGACGTTTCATGTGCAGTAACTAGCAAAGCTTACTTTTTTATGCCCAGCGGCAATTGACAACAACACCTCTTGCGTCTCCTCTTGGCAACCTCGTACTTCTTCTCCCGGCATCCTTTCACCTTTCTATCAATACCCTTCTGCGTCATCTTTTGGCAACCCTGTACTTTTTCTCATGACATCCTTGCACTTTTCCTATCGACACCCCTCTGCACCTCCTCTTGGCAATTGTGTACTTTTTCTCACGGCATCCTTGCACATTTCCTATCGACACCCTTCTGCACATCTCTTGGCAACCGTGTACTTTTTCTCATGGCATTCCTTGCACCTATCTTATCGATACCCCTCTGCACTTCCTCTTGGCAACCTTGTACTTTTTTCTCATGGCATACTTGCACTTTTCCTATCGACACCCTGTGCACCATCTCTTGGCAACCTTGTCCTTTTTCTCATGGCATCCTTGCATTTTTCCTAGCTATACCCTTCCTCGTCAGCCTTATAATCCCTCTCACGGCACTCGTGTGCTTTTTCTCACATCACCTTTGCACTTCTCCTAGCGGCACCCTGCATTTTTCCTCGCCCCAGCTGCCGCCAGGGCCACACCGTTATTGCTCCCATTCCCCTTTTAAAGTTTTTGTATGTATACACTGTGCAGGTTCTAGACGAGAAAGTGGGGGAAGCTCTGAGCCTGCTGACATCCGTAAACATGTGTCAAGGTGTGTGGTGCTGCCTTTCTGGGTGAAATAAAACAGGGCTGAAAGCAGCTGTAAAATGTGAGGGATTGTCCTGGTTTTCCGTTAATTAACCTAAATTTTGTGTGTTTCTTTAAAACTGTGGCTGAATTTTCAGAAAGCCAGGTCAAATTTGTGCCCACCCACACCCAAATTCTTGCTGCATCACACTTAACTTGTTAAAAAACTATTGGAGCCTACACTTGTGAGCTCTCTTGTTGCACGGCTCAGGGTGTCAGTTGAGCAATCAACTGTTGTCTATAACCACTGTGTAGGTCTGACCCAAGACCAGCTGCTTGCCCGGCTGCAAACGTTCCCTGAAGATGAGGAGGAACTGTCCGTGTGAGCATCAACAATGGCTTATTTTAAGGTGAAGAAAGAGGCATGCCATCATAGGCTGCGGCTTCCTTTGTTCTTAGTCTAGGCTGCGTATGAACAGGAAAAGAAAGACTGAATAAAAATAAAAGCCGTGCAGGCAATTTACAGCATTCCTCACATGAATAATGGAAAATGGGGCCACATTGGTATCAGATTCCTTAAAAATACATAGATCATCCTCTCATGTTAGCTGTTGCACTTCAGAGCGTAGATTGCTACTGATGCTACATAAGGTTCTATCATGCTGGCGGCCCACACGCCACTGCTTGAGCAACCTTCTGACCTCTGCTCGGCTAACTAGCACAGGAGCATCAGCAGATGCCCACATGTGTGGAACGTTCAAACCATGTACGTTCAAAGTCCTGCTGCCAGAGCAAATGCAATCGCAATTAAAAACACGCCGGTACATCGTATGTGGTCCTGGCCACCCTGCACACATACTTGATGTCCCTACACGCACAGGTGGCCTCTAAGAGGTATGTTGATTATGTGGCGATGTCCATCAGCGCCAGCTTGCACAAGCGGGTAGCGAGCAACATTGAGGACCATGTCGACAGGTGTGTGCATGTGCATTTCCCATATCAGTCATCAAAGATGATCATATGATGAGTTTGGCCTGGTCCGGCTTGGTTGACGACTGCCTTTTAAGCAGGATTGTTACAAAGTGCGTCGCGTACTATAGTTAACCAACGGTTAAGGCAGTAGGGTGGTGTACACTACTTATACTAAGAAATGCTTTCTAGAGTCGAACCAACTTCACCGGTCACCGTTGGACTAACCTCCTGTTAGTTTTACACCTTTTCACAAGGGACGTGTACACACGTTACAAGGATAAAGCGAGGCGTGGCACGCGTGAATGCACGGAAAGAAGTAAACGGAGATTTTTATCATTTCTTCATCATTTTAATTACAGGCACTTCAAAAAGATGGCAGCTGGAACTGAAGGAGGGGAGTCCTTAGACGAGACTGTTGAGCGGCGCCAGTGGCAAGACAGCGATCGCGTGCTGCGGCTTGTGGCCGATGACGCAAGGACAGACAAGCTTCGGAGCCGCATGGAACAGCTGCAGGAAAACTTGCTAAAAACTCGCAAAATCCTCTCTCGTTTTGTCTGATGGCGTGAGAAAGAAGGCTCCCGTTTTAGTGTTTGTCAATGGCATGGAGAACTGTTTTGCAGATCTGCCACAGTAGTAACACGGGCGAAGGGAGGGAAGGCCCATGTAGCTCACACGTAGCTGTGATAATAGCTCACGTTCCTAGCCCTTACCATTTCACCTGGTCGGATCCAAGTACCTGGCTAGCTTTTCATGCAGATTCAGATTATGCTAAAATTAAGCAGCAAATGCGGTAGATTTGATCAATGGCATAGTGTCTCATTCTAAAGGATAAGGTGATTGCTATTTATTCCTCAGGGGCATCTGAGCGAGCGGAAGCATGGAGGAAAGCCTGCAACCACACCTTGAAAGTCTGTGAGAACCAAGAGAAAGAGACGGGAAAAAGAAAGGGTCAAGTTTGGAAAAGAAAAGGAGAGTCGCTAGAAGCTGGCCCAAAAGGACTCCTCCTTGAAGTATGACAAGAAACAGATAGCTAAAGAGTCCTGAAGTAGCTAGAGATTCCTGAAGGTAGCTAGAGAGTCCTGTAGCTAGAGAATCCTGAAGCTAGAGAGTCCTGAAGGAAGCAGTGCCAGTCCATAGAAGACACGCCGAAGGTCAAGCCAGCTCTAGAAACCAGAAGGAGCAGGCGGGTAGTAGCAGAAAGGTAGTACTTGAGAAGGGGAGTACTTGGAAGGGGAGTACTTGATTAATATAATACATAGGAATAACCGCTTTCGAATCCGCATGCAACATAGGTGTTAAATCGTGATGAATATACCTTCCCCCTCCCCTCCCCCAAACATTTTCAAAAATTTGGGCACGCCGTCCAAAAAGTAAATCCCCTCTCCCTAGGGAGTCACGATGTATTATTGATTTATCATTTTTAATACATTTCATTAGATAAGCATAATGCTGTGCAAACAACATGTCCTGCAGTCCAAGGGCGCTGTGCAGCAAAGCTGCTCCTCAGCAAAAAGGATGATGCCATTTGCTGCTTCCGTTTCTAGAAGGAGCCCTGTATCCATTCCAGCTTCCGTACTGCAAGGTCTGTTACTTGCTCACACGCCTGCGCACGCCCTTCATGCGTTTCAATGACCCCCCCCCCCCCAAACGTGGTTGCAACTGCACCAACCGTCTCAATTCACACACAGGTGCCCCACTCCTAATTCAGCACAAGCACGCCCTGCGCACGCCAGCCTCGCACAATCCTAGCCGGCCCTCAACGCAGCTGGCTGCCAACACGCACATGGGAGAGATCACTGCCACGCCTGGCATGAGGTTTGGTGTAGTGGTGGCTCGCTTCAACAGCTTGGTGACCAAGCAGCTACTGGAGGGCGCCTTGGAGGATTTCGAGCGCCATGGAGTACATGCTGAGGACGTTGATGTGAGTGTCGCTTAACACGGCACAATTTTCACAGTACTGTCAGATTTAGATCGATAGACAGGTGAAGATTGCTTGTCTACCGGCTGGATAAGCCTGTGGTAACTGACTGCTAAGCCAGTCTGCAGGCAAAATAAGCTCGGGCACAAAAATGTGCAACCTGCGTACACACACACTCATACGCACACACACCCACGCCCGCACACACAAACACACACTCATTCAGACACACATACACACATGCACACACACGCACACACATGCGCACACACACGCATGTGCACCTTGAGACAGGTCGCATGGGTCCCGGGCAGCTTTGAGCTTCCTGTGGTGGCATCCAACATGGCAAGGACCGGCCGATACCAAGCCATCGTCTGCATTGGTGCCGTGGTAAGTGCGCAATTAATGTCGTGTGGAAATGTGTGCAAGCACTTTAAGAATTGATCAAGGAAGTAGCTCTCAGACGGGCTCACGTGTCAATTTACAGCAATCGCCACAAAAACTAGGACACACTGGACGAATGACAGCTTTGAACAAGTACTTGAACTCAACGGGTCTCAGAAGGCTGCATTTATGCCTGCAGAAACATAAAAAACATGCACGCGCACACACACACATACACACACATGCACACACAACACCAAATTGCACCTGCATACAGATTCAAGGATCAACGACACACTACGATGCTGTCGTGGGCGCCGCTACTAATGGCATCATGAATGCAGGCCTTCAAACAGGTACATATAGTTTTTGTATGTTCAGCGTTAGCTAGTGTGTGTGTGTGTGGCATGGTAGAATTGCATCTGCGCCTGTGAGAAGAATTGTGATGAATCATTCAGCATGGCCTTTTGTAGAGCCTGCGCTGTGCATTCTACTGCTGTGTGCATACAAAAAAATATTGCTTTATCCAGAGCATGTTGCTCATTACAATTTCGGCCCAGGACACCTACGTTAAGGAGTCATGCTTCAAACCATGGTGCCTGGTAAATACAGTTTAAAAGTTGCCAGGTCTTGCTGGCATGTGTCCACCCCCCACATTACTTGAGGGAGGGGAAAAGCCACTTTCTTATAAATGTGATTTCTCTCCACAATAAAAAAAGGGAAAGGATCAACAGGATCAGGGGCTCTAAGTCTGGGCCTGAAACTTTGCTTGCACGCCAAACAGTTGCAAATAACTGGGTGCAGATGTTTGGTTTATGCACGAGTGTATGTGTGGTCATTGGTCATGTATGTGTGTGCGTGTATGTGTGGACTTCCATAAACGCTTAGTAAAGTTCTGCCCGCAAACATTTTTTTATGAGGACGGCAGAAGTAAAGCAGTTTTACGGTATTCAGTACCAAATTTCCTCGGTTGAAATGTGTTGAACAGCTTTGTTTGTGCGTATTTTATCATCACATGTCCAATTCCTGTGCTTTTCTGACTTTTTGCAGGTGTCCCAGTGGTATTTGGAGTGCTTACAACTGACAGCTTAGAGCAGGTAGGGAGGGGGGGGGGCGTGGGCGTGTGTGTGGGAGGGTGGGGGGGGGGGGCGTGTGTGCGTGCGTGCGTGCATGCGCATGGATGTGGGTGTGCCTCTTGGTTACAGTGTTGAAGGAAAAGGAGCCTTTGTCATTGCAATTGATACTCGTTAGACATTTCTGAGCGCGGCTGCAGTGCGGCTGATGCGGCTGCAGGCAGCCGCATTTAGAAGCGGCTGAAATGGCAGCTGCAACTTCCTTATGTAGCCGCGGCCAGAAAAGGGCGCGGCTGAAAAAGTCTCGCGTCTGAACGCGGCTGAATTCAGCCGCCCTTTTATTGGTGGTTATTGCGTTCTTCTCACGGCTGAGACCATGGCTGAACACGGCTGAACTCAGCCGTTGGGATTTCAATATGCTAAAATTCAAGTTTTTGGGCTGTCAAACATGTCATGATTGGACGTCCAGAATCCTTGGTAAACCTTCCCTTTTTTAATCAAACATAATGCTGATGAAAAACACAAAATTGGATCTCAAATCCACACAGGCAGGCAATGGGTTCAAGTTTGAACTTCAAACTGCTTTGAAAGAAAATCCTATTTTAGTTAAACAATTCAGTTTGTGGCTGCCGTGGCTAACGTCTAGCAGCGGATCTTCTGTGGATCCCTTGCACGCAAGAATGGAATGAATGGCACATCTTTCTTTTGCTTCAAGCACACCAGGGCTGATAACGCAAACTTTTAGTTGCTGTTAAGCACATTTATCACGCACGCAAATCGCCAAGGCAGTTAAGCAACCCTAAAGGTTTGTTGCATGCTCACTTGCTTAAGCTGAAATTTCGGATGTGGTAAGGTCAGTGATTGAAACAAACGGGTATTCATGGTCTGGTGACTAATGCGACTGGCCTGCTGATTGTGGCCCACCTTGCTATTTGCCATCTTAGCCTGATGCGCCAGCATTGATGCAAATACTGGCATCAGCGGCCAACAGCAACTCAAGCTAAATTCGCAGGCCAGTGCTGTCAGGCGCCTGCTTGGCTAGCTCTGGTGGCTTGGTAGCCTGAGGCTTAGGCTCTTTTAGAGCTGGCGGGGCTAGGTGCTTAGAATATGGCTCGGCGGCGGCCTTCTCATTCTTGGCGCTGCGCCTGCTTGTGGAGGCGCCCTGCAAACGATCAGAGATTAAGAAACAGTACAAGCTGTTCGGACCGTTAATCATTGCGCCAGAAAACTGGTGTGACTTTTAGCATCATTCACAAATGTTGTGTGTGTGTGAGCATGTCTGTGTGTAGTTTATGTATGCTGTGCGTGCATGTGTGTGTTGTGTGTGTATGTGTGTGTGCGCTTGTTTGTATGTGTGTGTGTGTGTGTGCGCGTAGTGTACGTGTGCAGGTGTGTGTGTTATGTACGTGTGTTGCAGTGTAGTTACATAAACACATGTGCGTGTGTGTGTGCATGTGTGTGTATGTGTGTGTGTATGTCTGTGTGCGTAGTGTACGTGTGCTTTGTGTGTGTATGTGTGTGTGTGAGCATGTGTGTGTGTGTCTGGGTGCGTAGTGTACGTGTGCGTGTGTGTGCGTGTGTGTGTATGTGTGTGAGGGTGAACTGCTGAGGTTACATGTTTGACTATATTGAGGTTAGACCAGCATGTCTCAGTCCTGATGTATAGCATCTATTCCTCAGCTAGAGAAACTCAAGCTTGTAGCTGCATTCCAGGTCTTTGTCAATGGTGAAGTTCTAACCGCACCTCTGATATCCCCATACTAAATATGTAATATTCATATCACTCGGTAGTAATTGATTTTAATGATGCCGTCAAACCGAACTCGCTGCTAAGAAGAAGTGCCCGGGCGTGCTGCAATGTAAAAATATGATGTAAATTACTAGAATTTTCTGGAATAAACGGGGCTGGAAATCAAACCGGGTGATGCTTAACCCGCTCAGCCTGAATGACATCTCGCATTGATCCTGGTGGTCTTCTCAGCTTCATGACTACTGTACTGATTTTGATGTAGCGCCTTCCGGTTGTTTACAACAACTATGGGCTGTAATTTATGCCTGCAATGCATTTCCTTTCCATTGATCACGCTTTCTTACGTGCTTTTTTACGTAGATCGTATGCAGAGGGCTGGATTTCAGGTCATATGGGCTTTTATAATAAATATGGAAGCAACGGCTCTAGACCTGGAACTAGGTTTGATCTGGAACTTAGTTTCTTTTTATTACCAAATAATGGCAGTACCAAAACCTGTATTAAAATTATGTGGCAGGGGTATACCCCCCTCAGACCCAATCAAAAAACATATATATATATATATATACCGTATGTAAAATCAGGAAGTATTGGCCCAACACCATCACTAGGGCTTTAGGTTGCAGCTCTTGTAAACAGATGTTTGCAGCGGACATGCCATGCTATTTTACAAATGGATGCAGTAGAGACACACAACATCCCACCTGGAGAGAACAGATAAAAGAAGCTTTTCAATGGGGATCAGGTGGTTGAGAGGCAGAAGCCTGCATACCACCAGGAGTATTGCTCAGATATTTGTAGGGATTTGTGTTTAATGTCTCGCCTTATCTGTATGATTTTTGTTGCGGATCTGGTTGCACGTGGGCTTATTTTATTCATGAGTGCAGTGTAACTCCGAGGATGTGGAGTAGGTTTTTTGTGTGGCTGCTGTAGATGGGCCCGTTGCTCCTAGCAGGATGGTGTGAAGGGTTTTACGGAGTAAGCGAGGCATTGGCAGCTTATGTTATTCTCGTGCATTTTCTGCTTGTTGGTGAGGGAAAGTGTCTACACAGTGCTTAATTTTGATGAGATATATATCGCGCCTGTTTGGTTGTATGTCTCTTGGTTTCACAGCCAGGGGGTATGGATTGGCAGCGCCCTCTACTAGGTTATTATGGGTAGCTCTACAAGACCCATAACCCATAAGAACCCATAAGAAGTTCCCATAAGAAGTACCCAAGAAGTACCCATAAGAAGTTATTGCATTATTGGCAGACCTCGCTTGACGTGTTTGTTGGGTTTCGTTTGGGGCGTGGTTGCTGGGTCGGAGCAACTATGATTGCATCTGGCTTGCTAAACTTCCGCTATTGTTATGCAATATTCGAGGGTAGGAGCCAGGTTTTAATCATTCCTATCTGTGAAGGGTTGCCTGGGTGCAGGTGCCCAAGCCTGCCGCTGTAGTGTTGTCATTACCGGAAAAAAAACTACTACTCTGTCCCTTCCATTTCCCCTTCCTGTTCCTTCTTTTCCACTCCGCTCCTCCTCTGAGTACCGCTCTCATCCGCCCCGTGTGCATCCCCTTAAAGTCTCTCCCTACTCATCCTATCTTATTCCATTTCATTTGTAATTTTAAAATGGTACTTCTTTGAGTCTCATAGCAAAAGAGGAGAAATATCATAAGCCTTCAAACTTGAAGTTCTAAGAAGAAGCAAGGTTTCTTGATTTATTTGTTCATCACACCAGCTTTTATTACATTAAAATGCATTTCCATCATTTTCCCAAGCCAGCAAATCCTTGAAAGCACTAAGCTCCTCTCGAAATTTCCCATCACTTAAATTTCAAATAATATATTCGCGGCTGAACACAGCTGAATGCGGCTGCAAAAAGTCGCGCGGCTGACAAAAGCCGCAAGCGGCTAAAAGTGTTTCAGCCGCGCTTCAGCCGCATCAGCCGCTTGCAGCCGCAGGCCAGAAATGTCTGACGCTTTAGTGACGCCCGCAAGCCCTCCCCCCACATACTTGCTATTCACCCTTATAATTGTTCTACGTTTTTCTGGCTTTTTTGCCTCCCTTTCAATTGCGTTTCCTATTTTAGGTCTGACAGACAGCTGGGAGATACTGGACCCTATGTTTAAGTGCTGTGCTTGCTACGACGTGCATCTGTATATTTGGATATTATATTTTGTATTGAATGCTGCTTCCCCCTCAATGCTTGCTGCTCTGAGCCTTCATTGTGTCCCGTTGGAGATCTCTCCGGATCCCTCTCCCTTGCTTTCTTTACTGTGTACCTTCCAAACGCATCCTCCAGAAAGCAATGCTTCAGTATTCTGCTGCATGCAGGCTCTAGACTGCACTTTCATCTCCCTTGCTTTCTTTACTGTGTACCTTCCAAACGCATCCTCCAGAAAGCAATGCTTCGGTATTCTGCTGCATGCAGGCTCTAGACTGCACTTTCATTTCCCTTGCTTTCTTTACTGTGTACCTTCCAAACGCATCCTCCAGAAAGCAATGCCTCGGTATTCTGCTGCATGCAGGCTCTAGACTGCGCATTCATCTCCTTCACTTTGTTGTATTGTGTACCTTCCAAACGCATCCTCCAGAAAGCAATGCTTCGGTATTCTGCTGCACGCAGGCCCTAGACCGTGCAGGTGGAAAGATAGGCAACAAAGGAGGGGAGGCTGCAATGACGGCGATCGAGATGGCCACCCTAATGCATGACTTAGAGCTTTCTTGCAAGGCTACTAAGCCAGAGCAGGGAGAGCTGCCTAAAAAACTCTCCTTCAATCGCACTCCTTCAGTTTAGACCCTCACCTGGTTTGTCAGGTTGGCTTACTGCTGATGGAGTGTGGCATGTGTCCTCATCCATGACGGCAACTTGAATAAACGCCAGCATACCTTTCTCTTTTTCCCCAACTTCTTTGATCTTATGAATGTTGTCCGATTCATTAGCAAATCCTGGCAGGTCTTGATTTTTTGCCCTTTATTCCCTGTGCGCATACGACACAAATGTAAACAAAACGCGTCTTCAGCACTCATCAACCTCCTGACGATCATTGCTAGCCGAAGGAAGAGTAACTGGCACAGAAATTTTCTATTTCCTTATTCCTTATCCATGCCGGTAGTGTTTACACTATCTGCGTTCTTTTTTCTTTTCTTCCACTCTCTCCTAATACCTTGGTCCCTTATTAAAATGCCCACCATGGACAAGTTATTGCTAAATGAGTGCTGTTCTTCATGTATGCAGCATGCTGTTTGGAAACAGGGGAGTGGCTGCTTGTCTGTGAACAGATCAGCCTGACCCTGCAAGTATGGTCCCCCTTCCTTATTCAGCTTGGAGCAGCATGGAAAAGAAAAGAAAGGGAAAAAAGAACGGTGGTGGCAAACACTACCAGCATGGATCAGGAAAGGATGTTGCTTATTGTCCTGCCTTTTTCCTTAATTTCGGCAAATGTTTGATTGTTTCTAATGGTTTTATCCAGTGCTGCAATGTCACAAACAGCGTTGTGCCTTTTTTACCATTTCCAAGGGTTTTTTGTAGGTGCTACAAGTCTGGTACTACAACAACAATTGTCACCATTTTTACATGTTTTGCATACGTTTACATGTTTTGCATACGCAGCCTAGTAGTCACGCCTTTTGACTGATGGCTAAACTCTAAAAGTCCAAAAGCCGTGTATAATTTAAAGCGTTGGCTCCAAGCTTGTTATACACCCCAAAGGTGCCTGCGCCGAGGCAGGAAGGAAGTAGGTGGCCTAGAAAGCCATGTGCTTTCAAAGTTGCAGGCAGCGGTACTGTCATAGTATCTAACATGTCTAAAAGCTGAAAAGGAATGGCCTCAAAAGCGCTGGCTTTTAGGCTGCACATCAGACACTGCCCGCGTGTCTAAGATGCGGTAGCGGAACACAAAGATCTGGAGCCATCGGAAGAAGAACCAGATGACGACGAAAGTGGCCAGGAACTGGATCCAGGCAAACTTGAGCATCTCTATGACCTGAGGCCTGCAGGCGAAAGATAAAAGGAGAATAAAGATCCAGGCAAACTTGAGCATTTATATGACCTATGGCCTGCAGGCGTAGGCTAAAAGGGGGAAATGAAAGCATAGGTACAACTGCCACCGCCACCGCCAGCTCCAGCACCAGCACCAGCACCAGCACCAGCACCAGCACCAGCACCAGCTTCAGCACAGCACCAGCACCAGCACCAGCACCAGCACCAGCACCAGCTTCAGCACAGCACCAGCACCAGCACCAGCACCAGCACCAGCACCAGCACCAGCACCAGCTTCAGCACAGCACCATCACCATCACCATCACCATCACCATCACAGCACCAGCACCAGCACCAGCACCAGCACCAGCACCATTCCCAGCACCAGCACCAGCACAGCACCAACCCCAGTACAAGCCCCAGCCCCAGCCCTAGCACCACAGCATAGGTAGGTGGAGCCACACATGCACATGCCCTTCATCCTTACGACCATTATACCCAGATCCGTACCAAGACCACATCACCACTACGTTCTTGGCTGCAAGTGTTGACTACCTCTTACAACCGTGCTGAACCATTTGGCTTGCGTGTTGTGTACGTGTGTGTATGCAATGCACTGAATTTCCTGCAGCCACACGCATCCATGCCGTATCATTTGGCTTGCGTGTTTTTTATGTGTATGCAATGCACTGTAGTTCTCTGCAGCCACGCGCATTTATGCCGTATCATTTGGCTTGCGTGTTGTTTGTGTGTATGCAATGCACTGTAGTTCTCTGCAGCCACGCGCATTTATGCCGTATCATTTGGCTTGCGTGTTTTTTATGTGTATGCAATGCACTGTAGTTCCCTGCAGCCACGCGCATTTATGCCATATCATTTGGCTTGCATGTTTTGTGTGTGCATGCAACACATTCCCACGGCTACGCACACCCACATCCAAGTCTGCGCTTCCAGCCAGTGTCAGTATGTATGCGTGTGTGTGTGTGCCATTTAACCAGGTGTCATTTAACCAGGTGTCATTTAAGTCAGGTGTCATTTAACCACAGGTGTCATTTAAGTCAGGTCAAAGGTCAAACATGAACACGGCACAAGCAGTGCCTTACCTGACCCAAATCATCTGGTGCGTTGGGATGCGGATGTTCATACTGAGGGTGAAGCTGTTGCCTGCTCCAGGCTGCGTACACGTGTAAATGAGACAGTGTCATGTATCCAGGACATCAATAAGAAGCTACATCACTTCATACTGAGGGTGAAGCTTTTACCTGCTCAAGACAGCGTCATCTGACTAGAACATCAATAAGATGCTACATCACTTCATACTGAGGGTGAAGCTTTTACCTGCTCAAGACAGCGTCATCTGACTAGAACATCAATAAGATGCTACATCACTTCATACTGAGGGTGGAGATGCTGCCTGCTCAAGACAGCGTCATCTGACTAGAACATCAAAAAGATGCTACATCGCTTCATACTGAGGGTGAAGCTTTTACCTGCTCAAGACAGCGTCATCTGACTAGAACATCAATAAAATGCTACATCACTTCATACTGAGGGTGGAGATGCTGCCTGCTCAAGACTGAGTGCGTGTGTAAATGAGACAGCGTCATTCAACCAGGGCATCATCGAGACGCCAAGTGATGCAGTCTTGTGACATATTGTATCAGCTCCTCACAATCGCATAGACCCCAAACCCTAATTTTCTCTCAGCAGAATATAGCCTTTTCCTTGTTATGAGCTTCTGGATTTATTTGTGGCTGGTTGAAACCATTCAGCAGCCGATCAGCCAAACAAGCTGGCTAGAAGTCACCCTCCATTGCAACCATTTTGTATCAACTTTGTATCAGCTCCTTGCAATGACAAGCAGAATCTCAGGGTTTGCCAGGACTATATACATGTAGGGTTGGCCAGAACAGTGCATATATACGCTGTATATGACCGTATATTTGAAGACATTTCAAAAGCAAACAATACCGTACATACACCGTGTACATATTTGGTTCTGGCAAACCCTATATGTGTACGGCGTACACACAGTATGTTTGCACGAGGACACACACCCACTAAATGTTCTTGGCCTGGTCTACATATTTGATTCTGGCCAGCTTCCTAAACGAATCAGTATTTTAGCTCCACGCAGTGCACATGCAGGAACGCATGCAGGGACGCATGCAGGGACGCATGCAGGGACGCATGCAGGAACGCATGCAGGAACGCATGCAGGAACGCATGCAGGTGCAAGGAACGCATGCAGGGAACGCATGCAGGGAACGCATGCAGGAACATTTGCAGGGAATGCATGCAGGAACGCCCGCAGGGTACACAGCAAGGAGGCAGAAATGTTACACAGATGGAGTGTGTGTGCGTGCAGGAAGGAAGTCACAATAATGCGAAATACGTGCTTCCTGTTTGATGTCAGTGCAGCGCTTTCTGCACATCTTGAACAGCTACCAAGCAGCACTCGGTTTAGGGCATGCAATGACTGTCCTTTGAGTCCCTGCTATTTTATTTATGGCATATATGCATGGCTATTTTATTTATGGCATATATGCATGGCTATTTCACTATTTCATTTATGCCGAGTCATTGCATGCCGTAACCCCCACCCCCCCTAATTCTCCCCCACTCCTGCCTGCAGCCCTCCTGACCCCATCTGAAGTTTGCTTTCTGTTCATAGTGCAGGAGTGTGTCGGAAGTTTGCTTTCTGTTCATAGTGCAGGAGTGTGTCGGTACTTGGAGCAACGCCAAAGTGGCTCTTTTTTCGTGATTAACGTGGGGAGTGTTTTTCACTATTTTAGTTGTTTTAAAGGCATGTGCATATAATTAAAGAACTGCTGTGTGCGCACGTGACAGGTGAAAGAACGCAGTGTGTGCACACATAACAGATCACATATAACAGAAGAACTGCTGTGTGTGTACATGACAGGTGAAAGAACGCAGTGTGTGCGCACGTGAAAGGTTAAAAAAGCACAGGGTGTATGCACATAAGAGGCAAGGGACCGCTGTGCATGCGTACATAAGACGAAAAGAACTGCTCCGCATCGCACAATACGATTAAAACTCTAGAGATGAGAGACAGCAGTGCGTCCCTTGATGCTTAAAAAAAGAGTACAAGCTTATTCCACTCGCACCTCACGTGCCTCTACAGTACTATTATCAATAGGGTTGGCCAGAACCGTATACATATACACCATATACGACCATATATTTGGTGATTCCCCTGCCAGAAATACCATATATACACCGTATATATATAGGTCTGGCCAGCCCTAATTATCAACTCTCATCGCGAGTCGTTATCAGGCCAAGCCTGCAACCCTCCTGATCTCCTCGATTTTGTTTCCTTTGTTTCTGTGGTGGAGGAGTTTTACATTTCTCGATACCATAATGGCTCCCTTTCCTTGAATATTGTGGGGAGTGATATTACATTGCCTGCCTAGTCTTCATTTTCTTCTTTTCACTCTCGCAGGTTTTCCTTACCTTCCAAACAGGGTAACGGTCGACAAATGTGGTCGTGTAGTTGCGATCCAAGTAGGATTTGACGATGGACTCAAACTCCACTGCCTTGCTTCCCTGCCAGAAAAAAAGCAAACACAAATAGATCGTGTGACCAGTTGCAGTGCCTTGCATGATTAGTGCCGACCGCTGTCGCTCCTGCTGCTGCATGAGGGCACCAGAGAAGAAGCAGCATACATAATCGTGTGAGCAGTTGCAGTGCCTTTTATCTTAATTGTCCACTACTGTCGCTCCTGTCTGCTGCTTAAGAGCGCCAAGGTGAAAAATAAACATAGATCAAGTGACCAGTTGCATGATTAGTGTCGACCACTGTCGCTTCTGGCTGCTGCATGAGAGCGCCAGAGCAGCATACACAGATCGTGTGACCAGTTGCAGTGCCTCGCATGATTAGTGTCGACCGCTGCCGCTTCTCTGCTGCGTGAGAGCGCCAAGGAGAGAAACTACATACTCAGATCATGTGAACACTTGCTTGCTTTTGTGTTGTCTGCTATCGCTTCTGCCTGCTGCGTGAGAACGCCAAGGAGAGAAACGACATACTCAAATCATGTGAACAGTTGCTTGCTTTTGTGTTGTCTGCTTTCGCTTCTGCTTGCTGCGTGAGAGCGCCAAGGAGAGAAACGACATACTTAGATCATGTGAACACTTGCTTGCTTTTGTGTTGTCTGCTATCGCTTCTGCCTGCTGCGTGAGAACGCCAAGGAGAGAAACGACATACTCAAATCAT
>Ga0307945_1000970_pt1 | contig 21634 bp, 26 predicted proteins | sample OrgLakmetagen228_FD_201818 | JGI IMG/M metagenome (GOLD analysis project Ga0307945, IMG submission 201818) | Saline water microbial communities from Organic Lake, Antarctica - #228 | ecosystem: Environmental > Aquatic > Non-marine Saline and Alkaline > Saline | place: Antarctica: Organic Lake...
ATGACTGACCATAAACTGGGTGATTTCCCTGCCAAAAATGCCATGTATACACCGTATACATATAATGATTCTGGCCATCGCTACACATATAGGTCACATATAGATACCTAAGTAATTTGCTGAAACAAATACTAATAGCACACTTGTAGAGTTGGCCAGGACCATATATAAATATATATATATATATATATATGTATATATGGTGTATGTACGGTAATATTAGGAGGGAAATGGCCATAAATATCCATATACGGTTTTATACAGTATGTATGTGTATGGTTTTGGCCATCTTGACACACTCGTGAGGCATGTTACATAAGTAAATTTGGCAAGAATTATTTCCTTAAGGGATTTTTAGCAGGGAAGCCCTTGAGTGCGGTCATATAAGTGTACCGTACAGACTTTATATCACCGCGCAAAAATATTGTTTTTTGCCCTGCGGGGTGACTGCGCGCACGAAAAGTATCTATTTACTTTGGGGTTGCGGGATTGAAAAACGGGGATTTTTGGCGTATTTCGGAGCCTATCAGGCAAAAATCCCTGTGCGGGGTTGGTGTAAATTAAATATTTCCAGGGTGCGGGGTTGATGCGGGAGTGTGAAACTAAAATATTGTTATGGGGCTGCGGACTGAACCCAAGTCTGTACGGTATGTATACTTCACAGTTTAAGACCACAATATGTGTATGTATGATTCTAACCGACCTCTTTGGAAGGGAACAAATCTGTGCAGATAACATACTTGAGATTGGAGCGCTGCCAGTTGCTGCTGCTGCTGCTTGCACGTGTCCTTCAAAGGCTGCACCTCTTGTGCACGAATCTGCATGTATGTGCGTACATGCAGGGTTGGTCAGTTCGATTTTTTAAAGCAAGGGTTCGATAAAGTTCGTGAAAGTTCGCGAACCCAAACTTTTGACCGGACCCCGAACTGAACAACCTTGCGTACATGTGTGTGCATGCGCAGATGTGTGCCTCTACATCTCTGCACGTGTGAACACAGAAAGAGTTTTTACGTGAGGAAAGAACGCTGCAGTCTATGACAAAGACTCAAACAAAACATAAGCGCCATAAAGCACGCATCACACGCATGCAGGAGCTATTGGAATTGATGTTCAGAAAAGCAGGTTTAGGGTAGGCACTGTGTACAGCAGCAGGTTGGAAGCTCGCCCACCCAACAAAGCAACCTCGTGACTGAATCACTATTCATCCTCCAACGTTCATTACACATCCACAGCCACAGAGCACCTGCCAATCCTTCACACCTGTGTGTCCAGTTATCATCATGCCAATATTCACTCTATATTCCTCCTCACAATTGTGTTCAGCTTCACATCCACACATGCGTGTTGAATTCCCGTTATCAAGTGCATTCACTCATCACTTTTCCACAATTGTGTGAAGCACCACATGCACACATGTGTGTGTTGAGTTCCCGTTATCAAGTGCACTAACCCATCACTCCTCCACACAATTGTGTGAAGCACCACATGCACACATGTGTGTGTTGAGTTCCCGTTATGAAGTGCACTCACCCATCACTCCTCCACACAATTGTGTGAAGCATCACATGCACACATGTGTGTGTTGAATTCCCGTTATCAAGTGCACTCACCCATCACTCCTCCACACAATTGTGTGAAGCATCACATGCACACATGTGTGTTGAGTTGCCGTTATCAAGCGCATTCATCCATCACTCCTCCACACAATTGTGTGAAGCATCACATGCACACATGTGCGTTCAGTCCTCTGTACACTCACTTCTCATTTCCTGCCCACCCCACATTGTTGTATACACCGCAGCTTCACAGCCACGCATAAGGAAAGCCCTTTCTGGTACCATTACCAACTCTCATCAGGAGCCGGTCTGAAGCCAAGCCTGCAACCCTCCTAATCCTCGCTAATATGTATTTCCTCTTTCTCAATGGTGGAGGAGTTCTAGGGTACCCGGTACCAAAGTGGCCCCTTTGTTTCAATAAATATGGGGAATGGTATTTCACTGCCTGCGTAGCAAATGTTTTTTTTAAGTCACACCATCCTGTGCTGCCAGGAACTGTCTACTTGGCCATGCACACAAAATGCCTTGGCCATGCACACTATATACCTTGGTCATGCTCACTATATGCTTTGGTTATGCACACTATATACCTAGGTCATGCACACTATATACTATATACCTTAATCATGCACACTATATACCTTGGTCATTCATTCACGCAAACCTTCATTCATTCAAACTAACCTGGGGTGCTGGCCTGCTTGCTGGCCGTGTGCTGTTTGACCCTCAGAGCATCGCTTACCTGTGCTGCCAATTGCTGGGCGTGGTGCTGGCCTGCTTGCTGGCCTTGCATCACCCCTCCTGCTTCCAGCTGATGCAGGAAGGACAGCACTAGCTGCAAGCAAGGGTGGTTGCATTTTTGTGGGATGCATGAATCAAATACGGTTGGCCAGATCCATAGTACGGTGTAAAAGTACGGCCCTCGGCCAGCGCTAGAAGTAAGGACAAAAGACAATGGGAGCACGCAATTTCGACGAGACAGCACTAGCTTGCATGTATGGAGTAGATGGCAATGGGGGGTACAGTGTGTCCACAGAAACAACATATAAAAGGGAGTGCAGTGTGTCCACAGAATGGGGAGTACAGTGTGTCCACAGAATGGGGAGTACAGTGCGTCCACAGAATGGGGAGTACAGTGCGTCCACAAAAACAACATATAAAAGGGACAGCATCCTTAGCTGCACGTGAGGGTGAGCACGTTTTTGCAAAAGTATGGAAACAACATTGTGCTTTGCAAAATGTATGTTAGATTGCAAGCTTGTCTACATGAAACATTGTACTAGTTCCAGACACCAATGTGCAAACATACGATACAAAGCACCTGCTCCATCAACTTGCTCCATCAACTTGCTCCATCAACTTGCTCCATCAACCTGCTCCATCAACTTGCTCCATCAACTTGCTCCATCAACCTGCTCCATCAACTTGCTCCATCAACTTCACGTTCAGGCTTAGTCACGATCAGACTTAGAGACACACACAAACCCATGATTGCACCCCATCATATCCTCCTCGCAACAAAAGGAAGACACACGCAAGTTCACAGCACACTAAATACACCTGCTCCATTGCCTCCACAGCCCACAAAAACACCCCCCACAATGCACACTTGCTGCACCGGCAGTGGAACAGTAAAACACAGAGGACACGAAAAAGTTGCACACTCAATCCACCTGCTCCACTGCCTCCACAGCCCGCGAAAACACCCCATCCGCCCTCCGGCACCAAGCTACCCCTCCTGCACCTCCCCTGAGTCCCCTTTCTTCTGGACCCCCACACATTACGCTGCTGCCTCGGCTGCTGCTGCTGCTGCCTCCGCTGCTGGTGTCAGCTGCAAGATGCAGGAGGGGGAAGGTAGGGAAGAAAACAGGTTGATTTTGATTTTAATTTTATGAGTGACGAGTGATGAGTGATGAGTGATGAGTGATGAGAGTGGATACAGACAGTTAGAACTGTATAGGTTTGGCCAGAACCACACACAAACACATACATATGCACGACGTGTTTACGGTACACTGTGTTTTAGCAGGGCAGTTTCCATACACACGCCCATTTAAAGTGTCTAGATACGGTTCTGGCCAACCCTAACAGTGTGAGCACAGCCCCCCTGCTTTCCTACAATCTGCTATTGCAGCTGGGAGTCGGGAAAGCTTGCAGATGTGTGCGTGTCTGCCTGTATGGAATGAGTTGCCTGTATGCAATGTGCGTGTCTGCCTGTATGCAGTGTGTTGCCTGTATGCGATGTGCGTGTCTGCCTGTATGCAATCTAATGCAGGTGTGTGCGTGTCTGCCTGTATGCATTGTTTGTATGCAATTCTCACACAAAGCTGGCAAACACCTCCTACCCGGGCTCCTCCTCCTCGCTGCTATGCGCGAGGTATACAACACCACAATTAACAGCACATTTTACTGTTTTACTGCAAAACTAACACATGAAACACCACAATCATCAACATATTTCACTGCAAAGCAAACACGCGAAACATCAGTGCATACATCATGACCATCCTGGACCTTGATTTTCCTCTGTGGTTTGTACGAGGCATCGATAACCCTATGCTGCTATCACGCAACACCTGCACCTGCACTTGCACGCATCCAGCATTACAGGGGTCCTCCGTTTTCATTTGTGCCATTGCAGGACCCTAATTACAGGGCTGGCTGGCGGCGTTACTTTGCAGCTCACAGCACCACACAGTAAAAACCATAACCATCTGTGTGAATGCATAAGTGGTGATGTACGGTTTTACGGTTGCTCATGGGACAGCTGTCTGTAGAGCACATCCGTAGTAAGCCTTTAACGTGCATGGTTACTACAGTACGTACGTTCGGCAGGACATGGTATGGGTGAACACATGTGTTTATCATGACGCACACGAAAACAAAAAAAGAAAAACTACGCAGGCAGTGAAAACCACTCCCCACATTAAGCTAAGGAAAAGTAAGCCACTTTGGTACCAAGTACCGTACAACTCCTTTACCAGCAGACAAAAAAGGCCCAGTAAAGGCCCAGAGAGGTCCAACAGAGTACCAGAAGGAGGAAAGAAGTCACAAAGAGACTGGAGTACCAGCCTCAAACAAGCAAGAGCACCAGGCACAGACGCTGCAGAGCTAAGCTGCTAAGGGTGAAACACGCATTTGCTGTTTCAATACAGACTTGCTGGTTTGACGCAAGCTATCGAAGTACACAAGCGCCTATGGGTATGCATAATGGGTTATGGGTGTATGAGTGCATAATTTTGCTTTTGCTACTTGCTATGGTTTATGGGTGGCATGAGTGCATTGTTTTGCATTTGCTACTTGAGTGCGTGCACTTGCCATTTCAAAAGGCACGCTTTGGGGCTATTTTGTTTGGCTGTGAGGTTTGATTTGAGTCTGCACCTGTGCGCCCTTGAGTGTATAAATGCGCACACAAAAAGTTGCAGCCTCCACCTGTATGTAAGGGGTGCAGGCTGAGGCCATCCTCAAGGCCCCACCGTTATCCAAGAGGTGCCTGTATGGACCTTCAGCCCCCACCAGTATGCAAGAGGTGCCTATTTGCAACTTTCAGCCCCCACCGTTATGCAAGAGGTGCCTACACGCAACCTTCAGGCCGCACCTGTATGCAAGGGGTGCAGGCTGAGGCCATTTTTAAGGCCTTGCAAGAGCTCTGGGGGTAAGGGGAGGGAGCGCTGCAGGGCCTGCAGCAGCTCAGCTGCGTTGCGGAGAAGAGAGAGAGAGTATATATATGTATGTGTGAGGGCGTGAGCACATGGTGTGTGTGTATGTGTGTGTGCGTGTGTGTGTGTGTGTGTGTGGAAGGGGGGGGGCTGGAAAGGGCAGGGGGCTCAGCAGGGCCTGTAGCAGCTCAGCTGCGTAGCGGAGGGGTGAAAGAGTTTGTATGTGTGAGGGTGTGTATATGATGTATGTGTGTGTGTATGTGTGTGTGTGTGTTTGTTTGTGTGTGTTTGTGTGTGTGTGCGTTTTAGACACGCGTAAGAAATGAGTGAGTGAGTGAGTGGGTGTGTGTGTATGGAGTGTGTGACTGTAAGTGTGTTGATGCGATATGTATGTGTGTGCGTGGGCGAAGGTTCTTAGGGGAACTGTGCAGGTTTAAGACGAAGAAGTCACAATAAAATACATACTGCCGATCTCTCTCTGCTAAATTCACCACTGCCACCACTGCTGCATCAACCACTGCAAACGTTACTGCAGGCAGCTGGGCCTGCGAGGAGGAGCAATGTGGCGCTCTATCAGCACACATTCACACACACACAGCTCTTGCACTCTTCCCCTGTGTGCCACTGCCGACAGCTAAGCCTGCAGAGACAAACACTGTGGCGCTCTATCAGCACACATTCACACACACGCACACACAACTCTTGCACACTTCCCCTGCGTGCCACTGCCGACAGCTGGGCCTGCAGACACAAGCACTACGGCTCTTTATCAACAAACACACACGAGAAACGATAAATGCAATTTTGCGCACCTCCCCTGCGTGCCACTGCTGATAGCTGGGCCTGCAGGGAGGAGCACTCTGATGCAAGGCCTGCGTGCTCTTGCTGCAGCAAAGACATATGCTGGCGAATGCTGGAGATGCCGTGGCCATCCTGGGAGCAGCACGGTGAATTTGTCGTATGTTGGGTAGGTGGGGTTTGTGTGAATTAGGCCTTGTATTATGGTGAGGGAGGCCTTGTATTATAAAGCGGTGAGCATATATTGTGTGGTACACTAGTTCACACAGGAGGGATCTGGCAGGTCCTGTCTGTGTGGCAAGTATGTCCAGGCCTAGTATGTGAGGCAAGTGTGCCCAGGCATAGTTTGTGAGGCAAGCGTATCCAGGCCTAGAACGGATCTGGCAGGTCCTGTCTGTGTGGCAAGTATGTCCAGGCCTAGTATGTGAGGCAAGTGTGTCCAGGCCTAGTTTGTGAGGCAAGCGTGTCCAGGCCTAGAACGGATCTGGCTGGTCCTGTTTGTAAGGTAAGTGTCTCCAGGCCTAGTATGTGTGGCAAGTGTGTCCAGGCCTAGTATGTGAGGCAAGCGTGTCCAGGCCTAGTACAAATCTGGCTGGTCCTGTCTGTAAGGCAAGTGTCTCCAGGCCTAGTATGTGTGGCAAGTGTGTCCAGGCCTAATATGTGAGGCAAGTGTGTCCAGGCCTAGTATGTGAGGCAAGTGTGACCAGGCCTAGTATGTGAGGCAAGTGTGACCAGGCCTAGTACGGATCTGGCTGGTCCTGTCTGTGTGGCAAGTGTGTCTAGGCCTAGTACGGTTGAGAAGGTCGATGGTGGGTTTGATGCAGTGTGGAGATAAGAACGCCTTTCTAGTTTTTAAACGCCTAGGGCTGCCTCAGACATTATATTCACGTATATTGTTGTTCTGTGTGCATCTGGTGTGTTTGTGTGTGTCTGTCTGTCTGTCTGTCCGTGTGTCTGTCTGTCTGTCTGTCTATCTGTCTGTCTGTCTGTCTGTCTGTCTGTCTGTCTATCTGTCTGTCTGTCTATCTGTCTGTCTGTCTGTCTGTCTGTCTGTCTGTCTGTCTGTCTGTGTGACCCTCATTATGATGGATAGCTTTGCACTGAGCTGTGCGCTATCGATGCTTCTCCAAATAAGCAGACTGTGATTCTTAATCACTCTTTCACTTTCTGCGCTCCTCCTCCGTCCATACACGCCTTCCTTTTTTACAAGCTCACCTCACTGCTTGACGGATGGCTCTGCAGAGGGGGGTTGGCTGCAGGCACAGGCGGCTGCACTGGGTTGCTGTTGCTTGCCCCTTGAATCCGCAGCTGAGAGAGCTCCTCTCGGAACAGGGCATGGGACTGTGGAAACAGGAGGGAGTTAGGAGAGAGCGTGCCTTTGTGTTTTCCTGCGCTTTGAGGAAGGTGTTTATGTGTGTATGCATGTGTGTGAGAGAGTGTGTTTGTTCGTGAGAGGGGACACGTGACTGTAATGCAGGGGAAGAGGGGTAGTTATAGGGCCTTTGTGTTTTCCTGCGCTTTGAGGGAAAGGTGCTTGCGTATGTGTGTATGTGTGTATGTGTGAATGTATGTATGTGCGAGTGCATACACATGTGTGAGAAAGTGTTTCGAGGTTAGTGTTTGTATACGCGTATATGTGTGTGTATGCAATGTGTGAGGGAGCGCTCCTTTTTGTGAGAGGAGGCAGTGTGTGTAAGCTTTATTTATTATTGAGCATGACCAAGGTAAAGAATAGACCACTAAGTCAGGCAAGAGGTCAAGACAACAAGAGAGAGGAACAAACACACACAGAAACACACACACACCACGGCAAAAAACTAACTTGTATACACACACCACAACGCACCTGTGCGCGGGTATGCTGCAGCCACTCTGGCAGTGCCGCTTTCAGCCCAAGCAAAATGCTCTCTGCCGTCTTACTGCCAGAGGCAGCATGAAGGGAGGCACGGCGTGCGCTGTCCAGATCAATTTGCAGCTTCCCCACATGCACAGCCTCACTCCCCCTGACACCCCCTGGGTTGGATGCACCTGTGCACATGAACACACACATGCACATGCACGCATGGTAACACACATGCCAACGCAACAGAGGGGCACACTTGGTATCACGCATGCATGGAAACACACATGTCAACGCAACAGAGGGGCACACATGGTATCACGCGCATAATGCATAGTAAAACACATGCCAGCGTAACAGAGGGGCACACATGGTATCACGCACGCATGGAAACACACATGTCAACGCAACAGAGGGGCACACATGGTATCACGCGCATAATGCATAGTAACACACATGCCAACGTAACAGAGGGTGTCACGCACGCATGGAAACACACATGCCAGCGCAACAGAGGGGCACACATGGTATCACGCGCATAATGCATAGTAACACACATGTTAACGTTACAGAGGGTGTCACGCACGCATGTTAACACACATGCCAACGCAACAGAGGGACTGTGCATTGAACAGGTTGAACAGAATAAACAAAAAACGGAGTATAACAATTGATGATACAACAACATGGTACAACAGTACAAGACAAACATGGTTTAACAAGACAGTGGGGAGGCAGCAATGCACATTGTGTGCGTTTTATTACGGGCTGCTGGTTTCCCCCTTTTGTGCTCAGCCTCATTTTTAGGGTTGGCCAATACCGTAGGTATGCACGTGTTGATGGTGTGTGCACTGTAGTTTTAGCAAAAGGGAATTACCATCCTTTTGGCCATGTCCAGTATGCGTGTGCAAGGTTCCATCACAAGCCAACCCTAATCACTTCCCTAAGCGCATCTTTCCTCATCACCGGAATTCTATAAACGTGCATTTCTGATGGCTTACTCTATAAATTTTGTGAATTCAGCAAACGTGCTGCATTTCTCTTCAAATCCTTATAATGGTCATCGCACCTGCTCACATATCACACACTCTCATGGGCGATCGCGTGAAACGTGCACAATACCTGTGTCAAAGCAGTGCTGCCTGACAAGTTTTCATGCCAAACATTACAAAAGGCAAGTTACCACTCTCTTCAGATCCGTGAGTGGGATATCTTTATTTTGTACACTGCTATCACATTATTGTACACTGCTGTCAGATCGGTGAGTGGGATATCATTATTTTTTACACTGCTCTCTCGCTGTCAGATTATTGTACATTGCTGTCAGATCAGTGAGTGGGATATCATTATTTTGTACACTGCTCTGTCGCTGTCAGATTATTGTACATTGCTGTCAGATCGGTGAGTGGGATATCATTATTTTGTACACTGTTCTGTCGCTGTCAGATTATTGTACATTGCTGTCAGATCGGTGAGTGGGATATCATTATTGTACATTGCTGTCAGATCCTTGAGTGGGATATCATTAATGTACATTGCTGTCAGATCCTTGAGTGGGATATCATTATTGTAAACTGCTCACTTTGCCATCGACCGCAATCATGGGCGGTTACATAAGACAAGTATTTTTAGTAGCTGTACTGGATGTGCAGTGCGATACCTGCCAAGATCCCTGCGTGCCACTGGGAGTTATGGTTAGGGTTGGCCAGAACCGTATATATAATATTTATATATATACCATATGCGACCGTATGTATGGTGAATTCCCTGCCAAAACTACCGTACCGTACGAAAAGTATATCACCGCCCCCTAATTTTTGTTTCTCGTGGGGGCGGCGACTGAGCGGTGGCTTGATATATATATACATATTTCTAAAGGGGGTGGTTGTGGGGCGGCAGCGGAAATTGACGTTTTTGAGCAGTGCAAGCAATGAGTGGTCAGGAAGCCTTCCCAGCACTCCCTGACCCCCCAGCTCCAGCTCCGCCTGCCTCTGTCCCTGCAAACCCAGGCCCAGCCTTGCCTGCACCTGTTGCACTTGTCGGAAAGTTCCAGCGCGGGGTGGGCGGTTGCAGCACAATTCTGTAATCACTGTAATCAATACTGTAATTACTGTAATCACTACTGTAACTACTGTAATCACTGTAATCAATTCTGTAATCACTGTAATCAATGCAATCGATACTGTAATCACTGTAATTAATACTGTAAATTAATTTATCATTTTTAGGGGGGGGTGCACATTTTGACCATAAAAGAATATTTTTTTAAAGGAAGGCGATGGATCCATGGAAGTACAGTATATACACCGTATATATAGCATTGGCCAGAACCATATATTCACAGTGTATATATGGTATTTTAGGCAGGAAAATCACCAAATATACGGTCGTTGGCAGTGTATATACACGGTTCTGGCCAGCCCTAGTTATGATGCAACACACAGTGAGGACGAAGCCCTGCACTCACCCCCCACGTTTGCACCAGCAGCACCATTTCTCCCCCCTCCGAACAGGGTCGTGGTGTGTGTAGTGTGGTGTTGGTGTTGGTGTATGTTTGTGGTCTGGGATGGTACTGTGAGAGCTCCTGCAAGGAAAGTTGTGTGTATGTGTGTTTGTGTGCGTGTACGTCTGTGTGTGTATGTGCGTATGTGTTCCACGGGGCAAGGTGGGCGGATGTGCATGTGTGTGTGCGTGCTGATGATGGTCGGTAGCGTATTTGAGTGCCCAGCATGATGAGCGTGATTTGCGTGCTGTAAGTGTGCATTGGATGTCTATAAACCGCCTGGCACGTATGGGTGCTTGTGTGGTTATGGGAATGGACACATGTGTGCTGTTACTGCTGTTAGTGTAGAACCATAGTAAGCACCAGCAGCACTTGTGCTTGTACCGGCCGTATTCAGTCGCTTAAAAATACCAATGTTATCAGAAGCCCTTTGTTCCTGCAAACCGAGCTGCAGGTGAGATGCCTATACCCAGTTGATAGAGGGAGATCTTGTGGCTGGCTTGCTGCATTCAGCCCTATTCTTCCAAAGTCCCTTTGTTCCTGCAAACCGAGCTGCAGGTGAGATGCCTATACCCAGTTGATAGTGGGAGATCCTCTGCCTGGCTTGCTGCATTCAGCCCTATTCTTCCAAAGTCCCTTTGTTCCCAAAAACTGACCTGCAGACGTGCTGCCCAATTCTAGCTGCTTGTAAGGGCTAATAGCTCCACCACATTGGAGGGACCCAGAGCTTGGCGGTGACGAGGTTGGCAGGTCCATCAGGGCTTGTAGTTCCTGCAGCAGACATGTAGTGTGTATGCAGGCATGTTTGCACGTGTGTGTACACATCTGTGTACGTGTGTGTCTGTGAGTGTGCTTGCGTGTGTACGGCCTTTGTATACCCCTGAGGCCTTATGATGCACTCATCCTGACTTACTTATGAGCACTACAGGCAAGGCCTGGTGATAACCTTGGTGCACCCTTTAAATCTGTATGACAATTTATGACGCTTTGTCCTACCTTTTTGTCCTACCTTTTGATGCGTTGGTCCTTGCAAAATCTTGCAGCAGATACTTCCAGTTCTTGCCTCAGGCCATTATGCCACGAATCCACTCTCGATATTTAACATACGTAACAAGCATTTTGGTAAATTTTAGCTGTGGCTAATTTGTTTTGGATGCTCCCACGTACGAGGGTCAAGGAGGTTGCCCTGTGCCACTACTGTACACACACACACACAAACACACACACTACTAACGTTCAAACATTCAATCGAAAATCAACTCCTCCGGGCTTCATTCTACCGTGCAAACATTTTGATATGTGCAATACGCAGATGTCTCTCCGGGCTTCATTCTACCGTGCAAACATTTTGATATGTGCAACACGCAGATGTCTCACCTGTCCACTCTCCATCTTTATTTTTGGAGTAATATCTAGGAACATCTATTAGACCTAATATCTAGTAACGTCTATTAGGCCTGACCAAGGTACTAGACATCCAGCCTGCAAGGCGCTCCTGATTCAAATCATTCCAGGAACATCTTGACCTCTCTAGTGTGTTCGACAAGCACAATGTTAAGACGTCACAGCCTCACCTGGGCCATGACCAAGGCAGTGGACATACGTCCAGCAGCCAATTCTTGTCTCAGGCCTGCCATATGGCTTTGGGCAAGGGCCACGCCCGCCAAACCACGCTCCACCTCCCAGTGGCACGCCTACAACAAGGTGTGTTTGTGTGCGTATGTGTGTATGTGTGTTTCTGTGTGTCTGCGTGTGTGTCTGTGTGTCTGTATACGTGTGTATTTGTCTGTGGGTATGTGCATGTGTGTGTTTGTGTCTGTGTGTCTGTGTGTGTCTGTGTGTGTCTGTGTGTCTGTATATATGTGTGAATTTGTCTGCGTGTATATGTGTGTGCGCTTGTGTTTGTATGAGTGCTGATGAACAAGACCAAACCATGTCCCAATTTCAGTGGCGTGCCTAAAACAAGCACGGACAAACGTGTTTTAGTATTTTGATGTTTTTGTTTGAAATCACCAATATTGTCAAATTAGTATTTGTGGACGCACAAAAATGGCCTGGCGCACATTGTTTCGTACCTGTGCCTATCCGTCCTCTTAGAGTGATCTATACTTTTGCACCGGCAAACGTACTAACTAAACCAAAGCATGCACGGAACATGCAAACATGAATTTTAGGTAAGCACTCAAATGTGCACACATTGAACAAGCACCTCAAAGAGTGCACACACACACACGCACACACACACACACACACACGCACGCAAACATACACAAACACACACACACTCACATAGATGCACACACAGCACAGATACACAAACACAAACACACTCACACATGCACACACACATACACACACTAAATGCACACACTAAATGCAAGTACACACATATAACACATAGCCCACAAACATACACACACCTCAAGGAGTGCACATGCAGCAACGGCGGACTGTGTGTGGCCCAGTGCTGTATCCAATGCTTTCTCTAATTCAGCATCCACCTGTGATATATGATATATGAAGCACTTGGTGTCCTTTCATTGCATCATGCACTTCACATGCATGCACGTGCATGGTATCGTAGCCATCGTAGCATGCCCTGAGGTTGCTGCCAGAAACAAAAGCCGCTACGCAAGAGCCAGCAAGTGCTTTCAAATTAGTGAGCACCTGCAATGGATCTCTGTGTGTGTATGCGTGTGTGTGGAAGGGGGGGGGGGGGAGGGGTATAAGTGTCAAAGTGTGGTATGGTTATATGCCTGCAAGTAAGCTATCCGCAAACGTTGTCAGGCTCACAATAGTACTGAGGCCAACATGTCACACATACTAAAAGTTCCAGATATAAAAATTGACGCTTTGGGAGCATCCACAACCTGACAGCTCAACTCACGTGTACACATGCACTTTAGATCACAAAAACGTAGATTGCATGCACAGTACATCACAGCACACACACACACAAAAACACACTGCCGAAAGGCAATCTGGGCAATCAGGGCATATAACAAAGTGCGCACACCGACACACACACAGACACACACGTCCGCACGTACCTGCAAGGCTTTACCCAAGCCCTGAGCAGGAATGACCCCAGGATAACCGCCACCAGTAGGCATGCCATTCAGCCCAGCCACACCCTCATTACCCCCACCCCAGTGCAAGGGCTGCTGCTGCTGCTGCTGCTGCTGCTGCTGTTGCTGCACTGAAGGGGGTGGGGCGGACAACACACGCGGCACCACGACCTGGGCCATAATACTGGAGATGCGTGCCTTGAGGTTGTCCAACTGCAGGTGTTGCAGATAGGGGTGTGTTGGCTGGCTCTCAGACCACTGCTGGCCAGGTGATGCAGGATGGCTGGCTTTTTCAGCTTGGGGGTATGCAAGTGCTTCTTGCAGAGAGGGGTGTGTTGGCTGGCTCTCAGACCACTGCTGGCCAGGTGATGCAGGATGGCTGGCTCTCTCAGCTTGGGAGTATGCAAGTGCTTCTTGCATACACGCAACAAACAGCTCAGTCTGATTGAGAGTACTTTCACTACAGGCTCTAATCCTCACTTGAGCAGTACTGGCCTGTGAGTGCTAAAAAGTCAGTTCTTATTACGTTTGCATTCTGAGATGGCGGTGGAATGGTTGCAACTTCGCTTCAAAAGCTGGAGTTCAAGTGTTCCACACTGAACTCAGCAGTTTTGTTTGTGTTCAGTGACCCCTTGAAACATATAACATATAGAAGTAGGAAGTAGCTGAGTTCTTCCTACCAGCTACCACCCTCACCTGAGCAGCATTGGCCTGAGAGTGCTCCAGCCGCACGTGAAGTGCGGCCACGTTGGTCTGCAGGTCAGCAATGGTGCGCTGCGCATGCGCAGCCTCGTCCTGCTTCAGCCTCAGATCACCGTCTGCCTGACCCTGTGGGTGATAGAGGGCACGTTGGTCTGTATGTTAATGAGAGTACGCTGCGGATGCACAGCCTCTTCCTGCTGCTGCCTCAGATCACCGTCTGCCTGACCCTGTATGCATGCAAATCAAATCAGTGGCGTCGGTCTTCACACGCATGCAAATACATACGCATGCCCACGAGTGTGAGAGTGTGTGCATGCAAACACACACACATGCGGGTGCAAATGCACGCTTGATCTTGATAATTAGGGTTGGCCACAACCATATATATGCGGTGTATATACAGTAATTTTGGCAGTGACATTACCAGATATACGGTCAAATACATTACATATATATACGGTGGCTGGCCAGCCCGATTGATAAGGAACCCACCATCTTGTCACGCAGCTTTGCCTGTAGTTGAGCCATCTGCACAGATGCACCTGACAGCTCAGCGAGCGCGTCAGAAGTGGCACGCCGCTCTGCACGCAGTGCTTCTTGCAACTCTGATATCTCTGCAGTGTATGTGCACACACAATACAGGAAAAGGCTTTTAGGAGCATTGCAGCTCTGATGTCTCTGCGTTGTATGTACAATGTACACACCCACAGTGTATATACACACACAGTACAGGATAAGATTGTTAGGGGTTGTGCATTTAAAGTCTGATGTCTCTGCATCACAGTTACACACATGAAACAGGTTGATTACCGTACATTTGCGGATCCATCCCGGAGCCTCTAAATAAATATATATTAAACGATAACGGAACCACCCCGGAGGACTAAACACGTTATTTACCCGGGATGATATTAAAAAGGTATGGTATATGAAAAGTTGTGCAGTGCAGCTCAGACACCTCTGCAACAGATCTCCACACACACACACACACACACACACACACACACACACACACACACACAAGGAATAAAGAGCATGTGATGTGTCCTGGCTCTCTTGTGTGTTTTTGCGGGGCATGTACAAAAAAGTATAGAGAAGATCGTCAGTAGTTGAGCATTGCAGATTTTCTCTTTCTCTTCTTTCCTCCATTCTTTTTAGTCGCAAGCATGGCAAACTGACACAGTGCTTACCTGATTGGGCAGAAGTAGCAGTTTTCTCAGAGTGTGTTGCTGCAGTTTGGGCAGCTTTTAGGCTTTGAGCAGCGGATCTGGCGTCTAGGCGCTCCTGTATGTATTGTGTGTGTACCCGTGTTTGCGTATCAGTGATTTACAGCTTCTTAGAACGCTTCAGTGATTCACAGCTTATATCAGCTACACAGCTTCTATCAGTGATTAACAGCTTCTTAAAACGCATTGTATCAGTAATTCACAGCTTCTTAAAACGCCTTCAATGAGTACAAGGTCAAGCCAAGTGTCTTCTTGCTCCACGACCTGTCAAGACTGCCTGCCTTGAAGCAACTGAAAAAGAGCTTGTGAATACAAGCGCAAGCAATTCGGCAGTGCGCATGTGAGGATGTATGCAGTTTTACCCGATAGGGTATGTTACAAGCCCTATGTGTATCCAGATGTTGGAGTTTGTGTCTGTGTGCCTGTTTGTACACATAACATCCACCCTTGCACAGTTGCAACTGCAGGTTGTGTATGCAACGCAGGGCCTCCTCTTTAATACAATCACATCCATCCATCCATCCATCCATCCATCCATTTATCCATCCGTCCGTCCATCCGTCCGTCCGTCCGTCCGTCCGTCCGTCCGTCCGTCCATCCATCCATCCATCCATCCATCCATCCATCCATCCATCCATCCATCCATCCATCCATCCATCCATCCATCCATCCATCAATCCATCCATCCACCCATCCATCCATCCATCCATCCATACACAATCACATGCATACAAATCCACCTCGCTCAGCTGCAGTTGAAGGTCGTGCGTTCTACGCTGGGCCTCCTCAACCAAACGCTCACTCACATGCATACAGCATACACGTTCACCTTGCTCAGCTGCAGCTGCAGGTCATGTATGCTACGCAGGGCCTCCTCTTTCTGTTCCGCAAGGGACGCCATTTGGGCTTCATGCATCTCTGAGGTGGAGCAGGCCAGAGCAATCTTCCTGGTCATCGCCTGCAGTGTCGTGTGTGTGTGTATGTGTGTGTGCTGGTCTTTACAAGAGGTATGCGCCAGGCTCCAAGTAGTCAGGCCTTCCAGAGAGCATCAGGCACTTAGCTATCCTGATGCAGAGCATGCCAGGAGCAAGGAGTTCCTGTTTTGGTGATTCTGATAGCAAAGCTGAAGCTTAAGTGGTGCAGAGCGTGCCAGGAGCAAGGGGTCCCTTATTATGTCATTAAATATGAAGCTTAAGTGGTGTAGAGCACGCCAGGAGTCCCTTTTTGGTCATCCTAAGTAAACTCTTGCAAACGTGTTGCTTTAGATTGCGCATCCAAACCCTATGTACAGCCTTGCTTCACAAAGGAAGGGCAGCAGTGCTGGGATGCACGGAAACACAAATGCAAACACCATTTGTGTTAGTAAAAAAGCCTGCATGGGATACAAATGCACACACCTGGAAGTGGTTTGAGGCTTCCTCCAAAAGTGTCGAAGCTGCGTACACGGCAAGCGTACATGAGATGTGTGCTTACATAGGAATTTACGTAGACAAAGGGTATAGACGACTGTGTAGAGCGTAACGTACTTTTTGAGTGTCTGGCACATAAAGAGTCGAAGCATTTTGTTTAAATAGGAACACCTTGTCAGGTTTTCCTGCTCTCTCTTGAACGCTGCTTCAATCTTGAGCACAGGGATTATGTTTTTATGCCTTCAAACATTACAGTGCTGCCAAAGCCTGAATTTATGTCCAAGATGCATTAAACCTCATCCTTGTTTATACAACATTCAGCACAGGCAAAGAACGCTCTTTTGTGCTTTTACGACACCAAACAATTCATGAGCTCTGCCTGCGATACTGCCGTTTGAGCACAGAGACTTGATGCACAGCAGTAGAAAGATAGTGCATGTAAAGGTGTCACAAACCTGCTGCTAAAGAGGTCTCTGCCGCTGCATCGAATGCCTGCTTGCTGCTCGGGTCCCACTCAACTAGCAGCTGGTCTAGCTTTTGGTGTGCCTACACGTACGTGCAGTGACAACAAATTTGTTGACCTGCCTGTGCATGTGTGCATGCAAAATACAAGCTGATGACATGATTAAGATATTAGCTTACAACTGCTGGTGATGTCAGGTTGCTGCACCTGTTGTTCTGTGCACGCGCGTGTGTTTTGTGTGTGTGTGTGTGAAGTTTGTGTGTGTGCATATATTTGTGTCTGTGCATGTCCACAGTTTGATGTGGTCAAACAAGATCCTTTATATGGTGCCGTGCTTGTGCAGTGTTTGCTGGAGCGCACTGAATCAGTGTGCAGTTTGCTTGTGCATTGTTTGCAGGAGCGCACTGAATCAGTGTGCAGTTTGCTTGTGCAGTGTTTGCAGGAGCGCACTAAATCAGTGTGCAGTTTGCTTGTGCAGTGTTTGCAGGAGCGCACTGAATCAGTGTGCAGTTTGCTTGTGCAGTGTTTGCTGGAGCGCACTGAATCAGTGTGCAGTTTGCTTGTGCATTGTTTGCAGGAGCGCACTAAATCAGTGTGCAGTTTGCTTGTGCAGTGTTTGCAGGAGCGCACTGAATCAGTGTGCCTGAAAAAGAAAGGCACACGCAACCGTCAAGCAGATTGGCCCATGCAAGAATGATATGGAGGGTGACTGTGGAATTCGATTGGCTGTGATGCAAGCGTTTTGACTTCGTGTTGCTGCTATTTTACTATTAAATCCCAAGCCCGTTACTAACATTTTTTCGCAGGAATGTTATTTTCAGTGCAAGCACTTTGAATCTTGCCCGTCCGAAGGCACAACCCAGGGCATGAGTATTGAAGCCACCTTGGTGAAATAGACAGACGACAAATTCATAAACAGTAAATAATATGCAAACATAGTTACCAAGCCTATGCACGCATACATATTTACACACACACGCGCACACACACACACACGCACACACACCTGTTGCTCGGCAGCAATGCCGTCTACCCTTTGGTCCATATTGTTGGAGGAGTGCTGCCTTTGTTGCGAAGCTTTTGCCCATTTGCTGCCCTCCTCTGCCTCCTAAATAGACAAACGTGTTTCATGCAACTTCTTGCTTCCGTGCTAAATGTGTACCATGGTTGTCCAGTTCGTGGTTTGGCCATAAGTTTGGGTTTGCAAACTTTCACGCATTTTAACGAATTTGAAAAGTGACGTTCGGAGTTCGGTCAAAGTTTGACGAACTTTTAAGAGTTCTTTAAACTTTTCAGCATGTGTCTGTCAAAATTGCAAGGGACAGCAGCCCCCCCCAGTTCAGTCCCACTCTTTCCTTGCAGTATGAGTGACATGTTCAATGATTTATATATATATAATATAACCTATAATCTGTATCAGGCCAGGATTTTCCCTTGGTCTTAAGGCCAAATTTGTCACACATTTCTGAACTGCTGTACAACGCGGCACTTGCACTTCACCTCAAGATTCTCCTTTTTCTGCTCTACAATGATGACATGGTCTCATTCTGGCCCCTTTTTTCCCCCTATAATTATTTATAAACATACACGACTAATTGGGAAGGTTTGAAGGTGGGGGGAGGAGCCCAAGGGCCTGTTCCCCAAAATTGCACATTGAACCCTTCGAACATTTTGAGGATTCTAGAACTTTCACAGAGGTGGTCGACGGAGGACTGAGAAGGGGGTGTTTTTGAAATGTTCCCAAAGTATGCGCACCCCAGCTGGCAGTTTCTAAGCTTAGCACCCAGATGTAGTGCTGATAACACCCAAGCTTGAAAGCTGCCAATAGGGGTGCACGTGTCTAATTGCCCGCGGCGTGAACCCCACTTTTCACCACCAATCTGTCATATCTCACCACCAACTGACCCGATTTGTGTCATTTTTATATGAATAGTCTACAATACAATAAAGAATATCACTGCAACAAAAATGGGGCAAAACGGAGCAGTAGTTGGCCAGGTACCCCATTTTGGCCCATTTCCCTTTGAAAAAATCAGCAAAAGGGGTGCCAAAAAGGGTGGAAAACCAAGTTCCACCAAATCCGGTTTTTAGCATGTCAAACGATCCCTGATCACAAAAGAAGTACTCATGTCGTATTTTGAGGTGAAAAGAGGCCCTGGGTAGAGTGTGGTGGCTCAATACGTAAACATTCAGTGCCAAAATTTGAACTGGATTTCCGCCCAGACCACTGGGGTAGTCCATTTGTCCTCAAACTTCATGATTCATCTAGTTATGTCATTTAAACACGATTTGCATCAAAAAAGGAACGTTTTCAGGACTTTTGCTCCGTCGACCACCTCTGGAATTTTCACAAACTTTTTGAACCCTTGCTCACAAAAAAACGAACTGAACAACCCTGATGTGTACTTAATCACTTGTTGTCGTGAATGTGTACATATGCACTTGTTGTAGTAAATGTGTACATAAGCACTTGTTGTTGTGAATGTGTACACATTGTTTTGTTCTTAAATTCTCAACGGTCTGCCTTTGCTTGCATTCAGAAACAATTCAAGTCCTTTAATTTAAATTTATTCTTTCAATATTGTTTAAATTTTTGTCGCTTGTCTACCTGTAATTAGTGCGTATATACACCTTTTACTACTTATCTAGCTGTCTACTGCAAAGGGTGTGTTTCCACATATGGGGTGGAATGCCTCGTGCAAGCACGCAGTTCCGTGTGCCTCACAGAATGTGCATGCGTGCACGCACACCATCTGTATGTGTATGTGTGCGTGTGTGTGTGTGTGTGCACTTTGAAAAAAGCCTAGATTATGCAGGTAGGGTTGGCCAGTACCGTATCCACGCATCGTATATGACCGTACGTTCAGTGATTCCCCTGCTGAAAATATCTTATAGGTATACGCCGCTTATACGTGTACGCTTGGTTCTGGCCAACTCTAGTTCCAGGAGGTCAAGCGTAAGTTGATGTATGCACCTATTGATCACAGCATTGCAATTGTGCACGTGTGAAATGCACAAGGTGCAGAAATAAAGCTTCCAGGAACACACAATTTGCTGCAAATATGTACGCACCTGCACCATGACATGCAGCCGAGTCAGCAGCTGGCGAAGGCCCCCCCATTGGGACCGAACCACATACAGGCTGTGCTGCAGTTGCTGCACCTGAGAGACCGGGCAAGCGTGTGTATTCATTCATACATGTATGTATGTGTGTGTGTGTGCTTGTGTCACAAATATGCAGTATATGGTATTTGTCGGCATTTGTATCATGCTGTGTGCATAGGGTTGGCCAGAACCGTATATCTACACCGTATATGACCATACATCTGCTGATCTCCCTGCCAAAAATGCCCTATATACACCGTATAAGAATGGCTCTGGCAAAACCTATGTGTGCACCAACATAAATATTTGGATAATGATTTGGCAATGTGTATTCACGGCATGCTAATGTACAACCTTACAAATACGTATGTATGATGCCGTAATAAATCGGTCAACCCTACAAGTACGCATGCGTGATGCATGAAATGCACCTCTACCTGCAGTGCTGCTGCATGTAAATCTGTTGACTAACAACCTACCTTGCATGGTCTTTTTCAGCCAACCTTACAGTATAGTGCCTGTACTGCTACGTGTGGTGAGGTTGGATTCCAGTCTAGCACATCAGGCCTCTTTGTTAGTTTTTAATCGCGTGTTAACACACGAGCCCTATCCACCGTACGGCTGTGTGTGGTGCGGTCGGATTCCAGACCTCTGCGCTATCTCTAACATGCACAGACATAAGATACACAAGAACCCCTACCCACCGTACTGCTGCGTGTGGTAAGGTCGGATTCAAGTCTAGCACACAGGCTCTTCTGTTGGCGGAGCTCAGATTCCAAGGCCAAGCTTTTAGGCCCTCCCCCTGTGGCAAGGTGGTGCAGCTGTACCTCCAGATCCTGAAGGTAACACACAGACACTTACACTGGTCCTGATAATGGCACGGACACACACACACACACTTTCAAGGTAACACACAGCGCCACATGCTGTGTGCATGGGGATACTCTCCTGAGAATGACAAGCATGAAGATAGACATAAAGTAATAATAGTAATACTGTGCGGGCCTCGTGACGCAGCGCGGTGGTGCAGTGGTTCCCCAGGTCCCTGAGGGCGATGCACACAACTACAAAGCAGGGAATCTTGGCAAGATAAGGAATGACTGGGACAATACGCAAACACATGCACATAAGATCTGGCCCTGTCTCTGTAGAATGAAGCTATAAGGCCCTGCAAACGTGCCAAGACAGTGCAGCTGCGCCTCCATAGCCTATCAAAGGAACACACAGACAACGCACAAACACAGATACACACGTAACTTACATACACTTACACACACATGGAACACAAACATATACACATTCGGA
>Ga0307945_1000972_pt1 | contig 21623 bp, 23 predicted proteins | sample OrgLakmetagen228_FD_201818 | JGI IMG/M metagenome (GOLD analysis project Ga0307945, IMG submission 201818) | Saline water microbial communities from Organic Lake, Antarctica - #228 | ecosystem: Environmental > Aquatic > Non-marine Saline and Alkaline > Saline | place: Antarctica: Organic Lake...
CTCTCTCTCTCTCTCTCTCTCTCTCTCTCTCTCTCTCTCTCTCTCTCTCTCTCTCTCTCTCTCTCTCTCTCTCTCTCTCTCTCTCTCTCACACACACAGACACACACACACACACAGACACATATACATACACACACAGGCGTACACACACACGCGAACACAAACACACTTACACAAACAATACACACAGGATGGCATATACTTTAAGGGTCATTATTTCTACCGTGCCGAAGAAACAGTGATGGCAAACACAGTGCTGGATGCCAAAAACAGCAAGGGAGATGTGGTTGTCAAGTTCCTGTCAGACAATGTCGCAGACAGTTATAAACTGATTGAGGTGCCACAGGTAGGAATATTATGTCTGTGTTGGGCTGTTCATCTTGAATCGGACGCCAGAGTTGGGGAGCTGCATATAAATTAAAAATTAGCCAGCAGCAATTTAGAAGGCGATGATGGGCTGCTTGTCAATGCGTGATCAACAGGTCAAGCACTCCTGACGTACTGTGAAGTTATTCTTGAATGCATGATCAACAGGTCAAGCACTCCTGACGTACTGTGAAGTTATTCTTGAATGCATGATCAATAGGTCAAGCACTCCTGACGTACTGTGAAATTATGGGCCGCTGAGGGGCTAGTAGATGAAGGCACTGAACACTGCTCCTTGTGCTGCGTGTAGGGTTGGCCAAAACCGTATATACACACCGTATATGACCATATGCATGGTGATTTACATGCTAAAAATACCATATTTACACTATATGTATATGTACAAATGCTGTAAAACTAGCGGCGCAGCCCTGTTCCTTTTTCGTCAGTGCTTACAATTATCTCTGACGTCTTCAAACATTTTAGGATTCTACTCATGCAAGCTGCTTAAGAAACCCCAAAGCACAGTGAATACAAATGTATTGTGTCATGAAGGCCAAAGTGCACTCAAATATTAAAAGCTACGTGAAAAGGGCTCCCTTCATCAAGAAAAGCTTGGTGCAAATTTAATTCCTGGCACGACACAATTCCTCACCATCATCTGTTATCACCAACTATTATCACCATCATCTGTTATCACCATCTTCTGTTATCACCACCATCTGTTATCACCACCATCTGTTATCACCATCATTTGTTATCAGCTGCTGTGCAGCATGCTTGCCCTTTCTAAACGCAAATAAAGAGCAAATAGTCACTGCTTGTTGCCGATCATTTGTATGTAGTTTTGTTTTCTTGATGTAAACTGCGCAGGACCCACGTCGGCTGTACTGGGCCACCGACGAAGACAACGCCAAGTACCGCACAGTGCAGAGTATCACCGCTATCGACAGGTGGGCTTCTGGTTTCGGTGTGCGCTTGGGTGCATGTGCGTATGGGTGTGTCTGTGGGTGTGCACTTTGCAACGTGCCTACTTGCGTTGGCAGGTGGCTTGCTGCCTCTGTCTGCTGCAATTTGGTGAAAGTTCTTTCTCTGTACTGATACAATTTGGTGAAAGTTCTTTCTCTGTACTGATACAAGCCATCAGTACTGATACAAGCCATCAGTCGCCCGAACATCCCTTTTAACCAAGCCATCCATCGCAACATCTTTTAAACAAGCCATCGATTGCAATTGCAGGCCAGCAATGGACACTACGCTTCAGACATTTGAGCACAACTCATGAGTATGTGTGCCTGTGCATCCTGCACGTGCGGCTTGCTTTTCGCTACACTTGATCGTGTGGCAAGTGGCATGCATCATGTGCCTGCTTTGTTTTTCGGTTTGTGAATCACAACTTGCGATTCTCCAGAAATTCTGTCGTGATCACATCTTTCACTGTTTGCACGTTTGCAGACTGGGGTCGCAGTTTGTGCGGAACTGTTTGCACGTTGTTTTACTGCTTGCACATTTGTAGTTTGGGGTCGCAGTTTGTGCGGAACTGTTTGCACGTTTTGTTTTGCTGCTGCAGTTTGTGCAAATCTGGATGTATAGTCTATTGGATGTATATTGGAGGTATAGTCTATTGGATGTATATTGGATGTATAGTCTATTGGATGTATATTGGATGTACAGTCTATCGGACATATATCGGATGTATAGTCTATTGGATGTATAGTCTATTAGAATTATATTGGATGTATATTGGATGATAGTCCATACGCAAGTGGAAGCCGCACCCTAATCAGCATTGGTCAATCAAATAGGGATTGTTGCTGCTGGGCAGCCGAGTACCCAACGCAGGTTGACCCCGCACCCCCTAGAGCCTGGTCTGGCCATAGACCACTGTGTTTGTTTTATGCTTGGGCAGCTACCTGTTCGTGTGTACCTCACTGTGCGATTTAGCTTTCAAGCTACCCGAGCAGGTTTAGTGCAGGTCCTTTCGGGATATATGCATACCTTTTTCTGGATATAAGCATACCTTTTGCTCCAAACATGTTCAGCCAAGGCTGTCTTAACGCCCCCTCTCCACTCGCAACCCAAATGTTCCGCATCTAACAGCACAAGCTGCCGTAACCACATGTACCGCATCTGAGTGCACAAGCTGCTGTAACCACATGTACCACATCTAGTTGCACAAGCTGCCGGAACCACATGCATTGCATCTAAGTGCACAAGCTGCCGTAAGCACACGTACCGCATCTAAGTGCACAAGCTGCCGGAACCACATGCATCGCATCTAAGTGCACAAGCTGCCGTAACCACACGTACCACATCTAAGAGCACAAGCTGCCGGAACCAACCCTGGAAGAAACTTTTTACTGAACCCCCTATATCCAACTAACCTGAAGCACTCCATACCGATTATTATTCCGCCTGAAAACATTAATCTGCAGCACTCACACATACTTGATACTTGGGACTCGTGTATCCACAACACACACACACAAACGCACACAAACACACACAAAACACACAGACAAACACACACACACACTTTTGCTTCTCTTCCCCGTCATCAGGGTTCTACCGCACATTAAGCCGACCGATACCCCTCCTGCTGCCGGCACACACACACACACAGTCATACACACACGCAAACACACACTTGCTCCTTTTCCCCATCATCAGGGTCGTACGGGTGCTGCGCATTGAGCCGACCGATCCCCCTCCTGCTGCCGGCACCTGCAAATTTTGGTTTGACCAGAGCCACTGCAGGGAGTACTTCACCTTCAGGTATGCTCAGGTTTGTCTGCAACAGTGCCACTTGCGAGTTTCGGTTTGACCAGAGCCACTACAGGGAGTACCTCACCTTCAGGTATGCTCAGGCCTGTCTGCAACAGTGGACATGCGTGTGCCACTCGTTCACTGTGGATGCGTAAGGAAATGGTGAACGTCAAGCCTTGTTTGCTGTTCTTGGCATTTACATGGAGATGCCGCACACAATCCATACAATGCATAGCTGCATGCTTGTAGCAGACGTTGCGCTCAAGGCAGACCTTTGCGGCCGATAGTGGAGAGGTGCGGCATGCTCACACATTGGAGACAGGAAAGTGTTTGCATGCTCACACATTGGAGACAGGAGAGGTGTTCCATGCTCATACATTGGAGACAGGAAAGTCTTTGCATGCTCATACATTGGAGACAGGAGAGGTGTTGCATGCTCATACATTGGAGACAGGAAAGTCTTTGCATGCTCACACATTGGAGGCAGGAATGTTTTTGAAAGCTTACACATTGGAAACAGGAGAGGTGTTGCATGCTCATACATTGGAGACAGGGAAGTTTTTGCATGCTTACACATTGGAGGCAGGAGAGGTGTTGCGTGCTCACACATTGGAGACAGAAGAGGTGTTGCATGCTCACAAAAGGAGGCTGAAGAGGTGTCGCACACTCACACAATGAAGACTGGAAAGGTGTTGCATGCTCTTAAAATGAAGACTGTTGGCACAGAACCAGTCACAGGACATAAGAGCGACACAACCCCCACATTCTTTTACACACGCAATCATACTGTGCACATGTTTACTGATGCTCCTGCTGCTGCTTGGTGCAGATCTTTGCCGGAGGGTGGTGATTTAAACGGCACGGCCGAAGCGCCGGCCAACCCAAACCGCAGCAGCAATAACAGCAGCAGAAAGGGAGCAACACGGGGAAGGGGCGTGCAGCAGCAGCAGCAGCAGCAGCAACAGCAACAGCAGCAACAGCAGCAGGCGCAAGAGCAAGAACAAGGGTTGGGACCTGGTGCTGCTGCGGTCGAAAATGGCTCAGGAGAGGGGGCCCCGCTGCAGAAAATTAGGGTCATGGAGATGTGCGCAGGTGCGTGCTTTGCTGTGCGTATGTATTTGAGGATGAAGGGGTGGCAATAATATGGCATGATGAGGTGATGGAGATGTGCACAGATGCGTACCTTGCTGTTTGACGAGGGGAAGAGGGGAGGGGAATAGGGAGGTAATTGGACAAGTGGGTGTGATCCTGCGGATCATCAAAATGGGGCGGAGCGTGCTGCTCCTTTTTTTGTAGTCTTCGGCATGTATGCATCTCTGCCAACATGTAAGTACATGTGTGTGTGTGCGTGTGTTTGTGTGCGTATATGTGTGTGCGTGTGTGTATATGTATGTGTGTGTGTGTGTACGCTTGTGCACATGTACATGTGTGCGTCTGCGCTTGTGTGCGTGTGCGTCTGCGCATGAGTGCATGTATGTGTGCATGCATGTGTGTGCCTGTGTTCACCCAAGTGCTTGCCTGCATTGCTTGTGCCAGCGTGTGCATGTATGTGTGTGTGTGCGTGCATGCGTGCATCGCACGTGCGTGAATGCATGTGTGTGTATTAGTGTATATGTGCACGCGTGTGTGTAAGTGCATGTGTGTGCTGCATTGTGCCAGTGCGTGCATGTGTGTGTGTGTATATGTGTGAGTGCATGCGTACGTCTGGCCCTGATTGAAGGTCAACTTCATTGTGCCAGTACGTGCATGTGTGTGTGTATATATGTGTGAGTGCATGCGTACGTCTGGCCCTGATTGAAGGTCAACTTCGCTTGCATTCACGCCAGAGCAGCTCTTCCAACTGCAATTGAGCCTCTCATTCATCCTTGTATTATATATAGTAGTTTATTATGTTTGACTGGTTGAATCAGCGGCAATTACAACTTTCCAACACTTGTTGCAATTCACACGTTGTACCAAACCTTAATTCGATCATGCAGACGTGCTTAAAGTGACATCAATTGTATCATGTCTCCTCGACAAATGATTTGCTGTGCACGACTTCGACAGTCAAAATCCCGCCAGACAGTTACAATTCCGCTGCTGCACCACTCGAGCAGCTGATAGCACCATTCTGATAAGGAAGAAATCAGCTTTCAGGCAGTGCTTTCAGCGTGTGCTGGGACGGCCTACAAAGCTCAAAGCTTAATTCTTTCAGCGTGGTGACTCAGCAACCTGTATAAACTATAGGGGGACTACGCCCTGGGGGGCTCCGCCCCAAAAATGCTGTGGCTCAAACGAAGGGGAAAGAAAGGAAGACATCTGCAAAAGATACAGACCGCGCAGGAGTACGCTTGTGTTGCACATCTGTGAAAGAGAGATGGACACGTGTTGGGGTGGGCTGCCGATGCTAGTATCATGCTTGTTCGCGTACACAATTCATGCCGATCATGGCTAAAAAAGACCTTTGTTGCCAAGCTGCAGTGTGGTTAAACAAGAAGATGTCCATGTAGTATTTGAGTGTATGAGTGCTAAGCCATTGAGTGTTGTCAGCTCAACCGTGTGGTGAATTGGTAGAGTTGGTGTTTCAGGTTTTGCGTTGCTGTTGACATTAGTTTTTTTGAAGAGTTTAGGGTTGGGTTTAGGTTTAAAATTTTAGGGTTTTTCTGAAGAGTTTAGGGTTGGGTTTAGATTTAAAATTTAGGGTTTAGGGTCTAGTTCTTTTGTAGGTGTTGCTTGTGATAGCATTGGCATGTGCACATAGGCTGCTGCGCTGGACTGCTTCGGATGCAAGATGTTACGTGGATATATATCGCACGAAGCACAGAAATGGCATCTGTCGGATTACCCTTTTCAGCAACGTTTCACAAGAAGCTAATTGTTGAAATCATGCATCAATAATAATGTATTGCTCGCTGCGCTGACCCTGAGTGTATCTGTCATTGCTTTAGGGATATGTGTGCAGGTCAGAACTACCACACATATCCATGGTCAGCAAGAATTTGTGATTGGTGAAATTTCAACTACGGTCCTTACATGGTGCATGTAAGAACAAGTGTAATGTTCTTGTCATCTGTGCCACCATGCCTTGCCAGTAATGCTATGTCTGTGTCATAAGAGGCAGCAATTTTGTGCGTGCACTGCATGCAGTGCATTTTCTATGGCAGCCTGCGCTTTGTGAGAGTAGGAAGTATTTTGTTTCTATGCAAAAAGGGATTGGGAATTTATGCATACACAGTATGTGTACACAACCATGCTGGGCCTTTCCTGTGATACCCTGCGCCTTCATTTTGTTTGTGCAAAAAGGGGTTTGGAGTTTGTATGTACACAAATATAGGTGCGACCAATACAATTATCGGTGCAACCTTGCTGGGCCTTTCCTGTGATACCCTGCGCCTTCATTTTGTTTGTGCAAAAAGGGGTCGGGAGTTTGTATGTACACAAATATAGGTGCGACCAATACAATTATCGGTGCAACCTTGCTGGGCCTTTCCTGTGATACCCTGCGCCTTCATTTTGTTTGTGCAAAAAGGGGTCGGGAGTTTATGTGTGCACAAATATAGGTGCAACTATTTCAAATATCGGTGCAACCTTGCTGGGCCTTTCCTGTGATACCCTGCGTCTTCCAGGGGTGGGAGGCCTTTCGTTCCTGTGCCAAAAAGGGCTGGGATTTGACGTGGAGGCCACTTGGGCGGTGGACATCGACGATCCTGCAGCCACAGCATACCAGATCAACCACACGCACACCCATGTAAGTCTTTAAGGGCTATGGTTTCAGAAAAGGGGCTAGATTTTTGCTACGGCTTAGTCACAGCCTGCTTCACGTATTGACACAGCCTGCTTCACGTCTTGACACAGTCTTGACACAGCCTTGACACAGCTTGCTTCATGTCTTGACACAGTCTTGACACAGTCTTGACACAGTCTTGACACAGTCTTGGCACAGCCTGCTTCATGTCTTGACACAGTCTTGACACAGCCTTGACACAGCCTTGACACAGCCTTGACACAGTCTTGACACAGTCTTGACACACTCTTGACACAGTATTGACACAGCCTTGACACAGACAAGACACAGTCTTGACACAGCCTTGACACAGCGTTGACACAGTCTAGACACAGTCTTGACACAGTCTTGACACAGCCTGCTTCATGTCTTGACACAGTCTTGACACAGCCTTGACACAGCCTTGACACAGCCTTGACACAGTCTTGACACAGCCTTGACACAGCCTTGACACAGCCTTGACACAGCCTTGACACAGTCTTGACACAATCTTGACACAGCCTTGACACGGTCTTGACACAGTCTCGACACAGACAAGACGCACTTAAAACAAGACTAGTGTAGTGGCTAGGAGATTCTCGTACTTCAATTGTTCACTTGACACAGACAAGACGTACTTGGGGCAAGACTGATTTAGTGGCTAGGAGATTCTCGTACTTCAATTCTTCATTCCAAGTTGCAAGCTGCAGATTATAGTTGAGAGGACGCACGTCAAAAGCCAACGTGAGGGTTTTTCCGTGTCTGGCTCAGGAAGTTGAGAGCATTTCCTCCTATAATGTGCACACCCAGTAAAGCAGCACGAAGTCAGGTACATTCCAAAGAGGACAAAACATTTTGTCGGCGGTGGTACCCCCCAGGAAAAATGCTGCGTAGAAAATCCTGCCTCCTCATTCGCTGGCGCTGGGTCACATACCCACTCCGGTGTGTGTGTGTGTGTGTGTGTGTGTGTGTGTGTGTGTGTGTGTCACTGTGCTTGTGTCCTCCGCTGACCTGTGTGCTGCCTCATGGCATCGGGGACAGATTTGATGAGTCACCCCTCTCTTGACCTGTGTGCTGCCTGTGGCATCAAAGTGGCATCAAAGTGGCAGCAAAGTGGCATCGATGTGGCATTGACCTGTGTGCTGCCTCATGGCATCGGGGACAGGTTTAATGAGTCACCCCTCTCTTGACCTGTGTGCTGCCTCATGGCATCGGGGACAGGTTTAAGGAGTCACCCCTCTCTTGACCTGTGTGCTGCCTGTGGCATCAAAGTGGCAGCAAAGTGGCATCGATGTGGCATTGACCTGTTTGCTGCCTGTGGCATTGACCTGTGTGCTGCCTTGTGGCATCAAAGGCAGTACGTAAGAGGCACCCTGCGTCACTCATTATGCAGCATGCCTTATTATGGTATCAGGGATAGGTCTAAAATGTCACCCTGTGCAACTCATGCTTTAGCAATAGGCATGTCAAGCTCCAGTACATCAAATCTCTTTCAAAAAAGAGCCCTGTTGTATGCAGTTCTCGCACTAAACAGTTGAGCAGGAGGACAAGGTTAGGGCTTGGGCACGCGCGTTTTTCCCTTAATGTTGAAGTGACAAGGAAAGCAACAAAGCTGGCTGCGAACATCAGTCTTTGTAACAAATAAAGAAGTGGAAAGGAATGGCTGTGGAAAGAAATGGAGGGAAGTGGAAATGGAAAGAAATGGAAAAAGAAATGGAAATGGGAAAGAATGGAAACGGAGAGAATTGGAAAGAAATGGCTGTGAACATCAGTCCTTGTCACAAATAAATAGGGTTGGCCAGAACCGTATATATACACCGTATATGACCGTAGATTTTGTGATTTCCCTGTAAAAAATACCGTATATAAACCGTATATATATTATATATGGTTCTGGCCAACCCTACAAATAAAGAAATGGAGTGACTCACGCGGGTCATGCAATTCGTAAAACTACTCCACCATCATTCTTATTTTCCTGTGCCTAGGTCCTGCGCTATGGCATTGATGAGGTGCTCATGATGAGCCGCATCTGGACAAACTGTGTCCTGCCTGCCAATGAGGCATACCAGCAGCAGCAACGACAGCAGCAGCAGCAGCAGCAGCAGGCGTCGCAACAAAGCAACCCGGTGGGTGCAAAGAATGGCCATGCACTGTTATATGTTATATGGATGTCTGCTTATTATACTGAATGTGCAGCTGCTTATTGTATTGAACTAGAAGCCTGAACACTAGAAGCCTGAACATTAGAAGCCTAGAGAAGCCTGAACGCTAGAAGCCTGAACACTAGAAGCCTAGAGAAGCCTGAACACTAGAAGCCTGAACACTAGAAGCCTAGAGAAGCCTGAACACTAGAAGCCTGAACACTAGAAGCCTGAACATACTGAACTGTATTGGCGGCTACGTGCTGTACTGTCCAGGCGGACGTGTCGCATTAGTAGCTGGTCACACTAATGCTGTGCTGTAAGCTCTAAGTTGGTAGCTGGTCACACTAATGCTGTGCTGTTAGCTCTTAGTTGGTAGCTGGTCACACTAATGCTGTGCTGTTAGCTCTAAGTTGGTAGCTGGTCATAATAAATGCTGTGCTGTTAGCTCTATGTTGTACTGATTATGCAGCTGGTGTACACACTGCAAGCAAGCTGCTAGTTTGCAGCTGATGTTTACACTGCAAGCACACCGTTAATTTGCAGCTGATGTTTACACTGCAAGCAAGCCGCTAGTTTGCAGCATATATATTCACCGCAAGCAAACCGCTCGTTTGCAGCTGATATTTACGCCAGGGTTGTTCAGTTCGATTTTTTGGGAGCAAGGGTTCGATAAAGTTTGTGAAAGTTATAGAACCCTCAAACTGTTCGAGCAGTTCGATGTGCAATTTCGAAAATGGAGAAATTGGCTGGTTCCTGTGGTCATACTCGTCCAAAACATGCTTGAATTGCCTTAAATACATGTGATATATTATATAATCAGTACACAAAAAATCAGAATGTTTGACGGCCATCTAAGCTAAGGCCCTTTCCTGCATTTTTGACTACAATTTTTGAATTCGAAAAAAGGGCATAAAGTTCGACGAACTTTTAGTGGCTCTCGAACGGCATTTTTAGGGTTCGTTAAAATGCGTGAAAATTTGCGAACCCGGATTTTTAACCGAACTTTGAACTGAACAACCCTGATTTACACTGCAAGCAAACCGCTCGTTTGCAATTGAATTTACACTGCAAGCACACAGCCAGTCTGCAGCAGCTCCCTGCCATTTACAGGCAACTGTGTCCTGCTGTTTACTGCCCTTTAATAACCGTGTCCTGCTGTTCATGTTGCCATGTAGTAATTGTGTCCTGCTGCCTGTTCATGCTGCCATGTAGTAACTGCGTCCTGCTGCCTGTCCATGTGGCCATGTAGTAACTGTGTCCTGCTGTTCATGCTGCCATGTAGTAACTGTGTCCTGCTCTTCATGTTGCCATGTAACTGTGTCCTGCCATTCATGCTGCCATGTAGTAACTGTGTCTTGCTGCCTGTTCATGTTGCCATGGTTTGTACAGAAGAGTGCAGCTGGGCGTCAACTAGACCCCGAAAGTCTGAAACTACGTTGCACTGGACCCGTGTGTGTGTGTGTATGTGTGTGTTGTGAACAGGTCATTGAGGATTAGGTTTGCAGACTCACGTCGCCGATAACCTGACGCGTGACGACCGGAGAATGTTGATCCCCCCAAAATCACATGTTTTGTTTTGCTGGCCACTCACTTCTTACTTTTGCCTTGCCTGTCGGTTGTTATGAAAAGCTTTGTGGTGTCAACCATCTATCTCTATACCTCCTGTATGTCTTGATTGCGGAGGGTTTGTTTTCACAGCCGGATTCTCTGTTGGTTTCACAGCTGCTGTTAATTTAATGCTTTGGTGCGGGAGACTCACGGCACTTCGGGCCAATGTGTCTCCTTTTCCTTAATTCATGCAGGGAGTGTTTTGCTGCTTGCGTAGTTTTTCTTTTCTTTTCTCTTTTTTTCTTTCTAATGCAAAGACGGGGTGAGCCCAAAACTGCTTTTACCGCGCATCGTTGTGTGTACAATGTGGTCATGAAACCAGGGTTTGATCCTGTAGTCAAGTGCTGGTGGTGCAGCAACTGACAGTGCTGCACCACCAGCACGCTAGTGGCATGCAGCTGCACCACCAGCACTGTGGTGCCACCACCAGCACTGTGGCATGCTGCTGCACCACCAGCATGCAGCTGCACCACCAGCACTGTGGCATGCAGCTGCACCACCAGCACTGTGGTGACACCACCAGCATGCAGCTGCACCACTAGCATGCAGCGGCACCACCAGCACGCTAGTGGCATGCAGCTGCAGCAGATGTGTGCAATTGCAAAGCGCAACTGGCTTTGAAGTCAGACTCGTCTGTTTTGTGTCTCATTCATCCCATTTCGTCTCATTCATCTTAGTTGTATGGTGTGCGTCTTGGGGGTCACTGTGGTGACCGTGCAGAGCGTTTGTGTGTTTATGTGTGTGTATTGTAATGAGGGGGCCCAGCTCACTGCTTGATTCACACTCTACACACTCTCTCACCGTAGTACGTGGCGCTTGTCATGGAAGTCACTGTGCGTGATCGTGCAGAGCGTTTGTGTGTTTATGTGTGTGTATTGTAATGAGGGGGCCCAGCTCACTGCTTGATTCACACTCTACACTCTCTCACCGCAGTACGTGGCGCTCGTCATGGAAGTCACTGTGCAGAGCGTTTGTGTGTTTTATGTGTGTGTTTTGTAATGAGGGGGCCCAGCTCAATGCTTGATTCACACTCTACACACTCTCTCACCGTAGTACGTGGCGCTCGTCATGGAAGTCACTGTGCGTGATCGTGCAGAGCGCGGTGTGTCTGGCCAAGCCAAAGGCCACCTGCTCAAGGGCCTCAACAGGGAAGTGTGCTGGCTGGAGTACCACACGCTGTTGAGGTAAGGGAGCACTTGGATGGTGAACATACCTGCCTGCCTGTGTGCTGGGGAGGTGTGTTGCAGGGGTTTGCACACAGAGTTGTGCTGGTTGGAGTAGCACACCCTGCTGAGGTGAGGGAGCACTTTGGTGTGTGGAATCAGGATGGTGAAAATGTCTGCTTTTGTGTGCTAGGGAGGTGTGTTGCAGGGGTTTGCACACAGAGTTGTGCTGGTTGGAATAGCACATGCTGCTGAGGTACGGAAGAGCTTGAACTTGTGGAAAATGAGGAGAATAGGAAGTTGTACGCGTACCATTGGAAGTCATTACACATACACATACACACACGCAGACGGGGCAGCCCAGCAGTAGAGGCAGCGCTGCAGCATGCCGCTGCACGGTATGGCCTGCGCCGCAAACGCAAGGTCAAAGCTGTGCGCATGACAGCTCCCGACAGCTCACATTGCCCATTGGCACTATCAGCAGCAGCAGGAGCAGCAGCAGCAGGAGCCGCAGCAGGTAGCAGCGCAGCATGTGGTGGTAAGGGCGGTGGTGGCATGGATGGTACTGCAAGAGGGCAGGAACGAAAAGTGGGGGGCAGCAAGACCGCAAAAGCGGCTGCAGTCGCGGCTGCACGGCAGTTCAGTGCAGCAGTGCGTGTGTGCCCGCTGCTGTGTGGTGGAAGTGTGGATGAGGAGCTGCTGGCGTTGGTGGAGAGGGAGCGGGAGGAGCAGTTTTTGCAGCAGGAAATGCCACGGCAGCAGCAGCAGCAGCGGCAGCAGCAGCAACAGCGGCAGCATCAGCAGAAGAGCGTTAAGGGAAGTGAGAGGGCAGGAAAAGTCAATGGAGAGGAGGGGGCAGAGGCAAGAGAGGGAGGTGAGGAAGAGGAGGAGGAAGAGGGGGAGGAGGAGGAAGGAGAGAGGATACAGCGTACATCTGGTGGGGGGAAGCCTGCTGTCAGTGTGGGCAGCAAAAGGTGCGTGGAATGAATCTACGTCTTTGCTGCATGCGAGTGTGTGAGATTGGGCTAAGATTAAATACCCGTCTTTGCTGCATGGGAGTATGTAAGAAGAGGTGTGGGGGGACAGGTGTGCGTAGAGGTGTGTGGAGGATTGGAAATATATGTATGCCTGCTGTCAGTGTGGGCAGCAAGGTGTGCGTGCGTTGAATGTCCGTTTCTTGGAGTGTGCGAAGCTAAAAGTTGTCTGGAGGGTGAGGCACGCCTGCTGTTAACGTGAATAACAAGAGGTGCGTGTGTTGAATGTCCGCCTTTGTTGCATGGGAGTGTGTAGTTAGGAGAGGTGCGTGAGGCGGCGAGGAGTGCGTTGTGCATACATGCATACTCAAATTTCACACAACAAGAGTTACGTAGCGCTTTAATTGGTTGGCTGGGATGCAGGAGCCGCAAGGATAGAGACAGCTCACAGCAAGACGACCACACGGTGTGCTGCTGGCTGACAGAGCCCGAGATTGTGGCCCTTGGAGCTGCACCACAGGTAGGGTGCTGTCTAACGACATGGCCGTGCGGTCCTTCTGTTGCTGATTTGGGCACCAAGATCACAGCACGGTGTGCTGCTGGCTGGTGGAGCCTGAGACCATGGCCTCGGGAGCTGCACCACAGGTAGCATGTTGTCTAACGACATGGTCGTGCGGTCCTTCTGTTGCTGTTTTGGGCACCAAGATCACAGCACGGTGTGCTGCTAGATGATGGAGCCTGAGATTGTGGCCCTTGGAGCTGTACCACAGGTAGGATGTTGTCTAACTACATGGTCGTGCGGTCCTTCTGTTGCTGTTTTGGGCACCAAGATCACAGCACGGTGTGCTGCTGGCTGATGGAGCCTGAGACCATGGCCCCAGGAGCTGCACCACAGGCGTGAGATCGTTTAAAGCAATTCTAGCGTAGCGCACGAACCCTAAATGTAACTGCTGTTTGTATTATGCACGTTTCTATGATGCACTCACTTGTGTGGGGCGAACACTGTGAGCTTAAAATACCAGCGCATTAGGCAATTGTGCAAGCGTGTAAATTGCTGATGTACGCACACCCCTTGCTCACACACGCACGCTCATACCCTTGCAAAGACTTGATGCTGACTCACGCACACCCATGTTTGCTGCTGACATATGCACACGCCCTTTATTTCAAAATTTGTTATCTTGCGCAGCTTGCAACCTTCATTGAGCGAGCACAGGCACTGCACTTTGTGCCTACGAGAGGCAGCGTGGATGTGCTGATCGGAGGGCCTCCATGCCAAGGGGTGCGTGTGTGTGTGTCTCTGTGTGTGTGTGTGTGTGTGTGTATGCATGCTGATTGGTGATGCATGGCGAAAAGGTATGCATGCTGATGCAAGAATGATGTGTGTGTGTGTGTGTGCGTGCGTGTGTGCGTGTGTTGAGTCTGCTGCTGCTGCTGCTGCTGCTGTGCAATTGGGTTATGTTTTTAATAGTGTATCTCTGTTATGCTGATCTGGGGGTCTCCGTGCCAAGAGGTGCATGTGTGATTACGCATGTTAGCTGCTGCTACTGCTGCTGCTGCTGCTGCTGCAATTGGGGTTTGAAGTCCCCTGTGTTGCGGTCGTTGTGATTAAGCTGACTGGGGCTACTGTTATTCAGTGTTTCTTTTGTATGTATTGTTCTGTGTACTATGCTTTGTTTTGGATTCTAACTTGTGTGTGTGTGTGTGTGTGTGTGTGTGTGTGTGTGTGTGTGTGGTGTGTGTGTGTGTGCGTGTGTGTGTGTGTTGTGTGTGTGTGTGTGTGTGTGTGTGTGTGTGTGAAGGATTAAACTCTGCTATGTGCATTCCATGAATGTGTCGTTTTTTTTGGGGTGCATTTGGATTTGCTATTAGCTGCTGCTGTTGCTGCTGCTGTCAAGCAAGTTGAATTCGTTATTCTTCCGTTTTGTAAGTGTTATCCCTGATTTGTGTGCTTGCTAATGCACACACACACACTCTTACACACGCGCGCGCGCACACACACACACACACACACACACACACACACACACACACACACACACACACACACGCGCGCGCGACCTGCAGTTGAGCGGGCTGAACCGCAATGCAAGACGGACCGACATCCTGTCTGACCCGAAGAATCGCCTCATTCGTATTTACTATGACATGGTGGAGTGGTTTCAGCCCCGGTATACCCTGACAGAGCAGGTGGGCAAAGGCAGGTAAAAGTAAGGACCTGTGCTCATAACAACATCGCCTCAGCCATATTGACTACAACATGGCGCCAGCGTTGCTACACCCAAACAGAGCAGTATTTGTGTTGCAAATGTCAAGACAAGCCCGTGTTGAGTCGACTAAGTGTGCTGTGAGGAAAGCGAGTGGGTCTCCCCAAGCGTGCTGAGAGGAAAGCGAGTGGGTCTCCCCAATCGTGCTGTGAGGAAGCGAGTGGGTCTCCCCAAGCGTGCTGTAAGGAAGCGAGTGGGTCTCCCCAAGCGTGCTGTGAGGAAAGCGAGTGCGTCTCCCCAAGCGTGCTGTGTGATAAGCGAGTGGGTCTCCCCAAGCGTGCTGTGAGGAAAGCGAGTGGATCTCCCCAATTTGGGTTTTGCACCAAGCACGCTGCGAAGGCAGACTAAGCGGTTGGTCGCAGCTCTCATTACCACTACAAGAAAATGGATTACAGTATTACATTGCTTGGGTCTGACACGCTTGCCACAGAAGGGTTCATACCTAGGGTTGGCCAAAACCACATATATACGGTGTGTAAACCGCATTTTTGGCAGGGAAATGACCAAATATACGGTCATATACAGTGTATATATACGGTCCTGGACAGCCCTATTCATACCAGGGGCCACTTAACAACATCGGGTGAGGAGAGAGTTGACAACCAACCCCAAAAAAGTCTGAACTCGTACAAACTGGTGCTGTATGTGATTCCTGCCTTACGTGTGTATCCTCATGTGTATTACAAAAAACTTGCGCACGCACAAAAAATGCACGCACACTGGAGGTGCTTGAGCCCTGCTGCATGTGATTTCGTATGTGTATCACATGCAGCAGGGTGTGTGCCGTATCACATGCAGCAGGGTGTGTGCCGTATCACATTCAGTAGGGTGTGTGCCGTATCACATTCAGTAGGGTGTGTGCCATATCACATGCAGCAGGGTGTGTGCCGTATCACATGCAGCAGGGTGTGTGCCGTATCACATTCAGGGTGTGTGCCATTTGTGTGTATAACTTCACAGTGTGCCTCTGCGTGTCCCTTGTACGCAACTTTGGGGATGTGTGTGCATTACAAATTGTATGCAAAATAATCAATACAAAATGAAAAACGAGGCAGGAGAGGAGGCAGTGAACCAACCTGCATCGAATAAGAAAAGAAGGAAAAGGCGCCACCTAATGAACAAGTCTTGTGACACTTTCTTTGCCACCATGGAAGTTGAGTGTTTAATGTGTGTGCCTTTAGATTGTGAGGCAGTGAGGCTGTGCCCTTAGATTGACCAAAGGGACAAAAACTGGGCACCAACATTGGGTATAAAGATTGGGTATTCATATTGGGTGCTATAGCTGGTTTTAGGGCAGTGTAGTACAACTCCTCCACAGTCCGAAACAAAAACAAAACGATGGGGCATTCCTGGAAAAAACGGATGTCGCAAGCCGGATGCCGGGCCCTCCCAATGCTTGAATTGTAGGCGGAGGCACAGCCTCGCAACTGCGCAGCTCTCTCAACATGTTGGTGGAGGCACAGCCACGCAATTGCGCAGCTCTCTTAACATGTTGGTGGAGGCACAGCCACATAGCTGCGCAGCTCTCTCAACATGTTGGTGGAGGCACAGCCACGCAATTGCGCAGCTCTCTTAACATGTTGGTGGAGGCACAGCCACGCAACTGCGCAGCTCTCTTAACATGTTGGTATAGGCACAGCCACGCAGCTGCGCAGCTCTCTTTCCTGGGTTGCTTCCAATATAGGGAGTACCCACGACGCATCCAGGACGCTGGGAGCAGCCATAATTACACGTCTTAAATCCTACTCGTCTTAAAAATTCCTACACATAATAGGGAGTACCCACGACGCATCCAGGACGCTGGGAGCAGCCATAATTGCACGTCTTGCAACTTCCTACATAGCCCTAAACCCTAAACTCTAAACCCAGCCATGCTACACGTCTTGAAACTTCCTACGTAGCCCTAAACCTTATACCCTTAACCCAAACTTCCTGCACACCCTCCAAACTGCACATAAAAGTTCAAACACAGCCACAGTTTCTAAAGTTAAAGTTCAAACACAGCCACGTTAGAGTTCAGACACAGCCACGATTAAAGTTCAAACACAGCCACAGTTTCTAAAGTTAAAGTTCAAACACAGCCACGTTAGAGTTCAGACACAGCCACGATTAAAGTTCAAACACAGCCACAGTTCCTCTGTCCAAGCTTCCTGCACACCCTAAACCGCTCAGTCGAGCTCCTACACACTTCAACTGCAAGTACAAAGTCTTAGCTTAAAGTGTTTGCAGATTGTTGTTATCAAAGCTTAGGGTTTAGGGTTTAACCCTAAGCCGGTTCTACAGAAGTGGTAACGCGCAATAACGCCTTTTACATGCTTTGGAAACAAAACTCATCTCGTCACACTTTTGTCGACGTAACATGCCCCTTTGCATAAACTTGTTTGAAATTGCAAACGGTGAAGCTACCACGCTCACATACTGTGAGGACAGCTAAAGGCCGCCTAATTCATTGCCAGGCACCACTTGGTTATTTGCCTGAGTGCTTCAGACAGCTCGTCTGCTTCACACAGCTCGTCTGCTTCAGACAGCTCGTCTGCTTCAGACAATTAGTCTGCTTCACACAGCTCGTCTGCTTCACACAGCTAGTCTGCTTCACACAGCTCGTCTGCTTCGCACAGCTCGTCTGCTTCACACAGCTCGTCTGCTTCACACAGCTCGTCTGCTTCACACAGCTTGTCTGCTTCACACAGCTTGCCTGCTTTGCACAGCTAGTCTGCTTCACACAGCTCGTCTGCTTCAGACAATTAGTCTGCTTCACACAGCTCGTCTGCTTCACACAGCTCGTCTGCTTCACACAGCTCGTCTGCTTCGCACAGCTAGTCTGCTTCACACAGCTTGCCTGCTTCACACAGCTCGTCTGCTTCAGACAGCTTGTCTGCTTCAGACAGCTAGTCTGCTTCACACAGCTCGTCTGCTTCACACAGATCGTCTGCTTCACACAGATCGTCTGCTTCAGACAGCTTGTCTGCTTCAGACAATTAGTCTGCTTCACACAGCTCGTCTGCTTCACACAGATCGTCTGCTTCACACAGCTCGTCACAGCCCCTTGATGGATTACCAGCCACTGTTTACAAAGGACAAGTCAAAAGGAAGTGCAGCAGGCACACCATTGCTGCTCCTTTCCTCACCCGTTAAATTGCTGGAGGTGGCCAAGATACATGGCACAGCTGATACATGGCACAGCTGATCATGGCACTACTGATACATGGCACAGCTGATCAGCTGATACATGGCACAGCTGATCACCTGATCATGGCACAACTGATATATGGCACAGATGATACATAGCACAGCTGATCATGGCACAGCTTATGCATGGCACTACTGATACATGACACTACTGATGCATGGCACAGCTGATACATGGCAATGCTGATACATGGCAATGCTGATCAGCTGATCATGGCACAGCTGATACATGGCACTACTGATACATGGCACAGCTGATCATAGCACAGCTGTGCCATGTCAGATCAACTGTGATGGATCATGTCAGGGACCCTCAGATCTACTGTGATTGAGGTGTTAGGCCGCTGCTGCAAATGAAGGCATTAGTGCCCCCACCTACGAAAGGCACCACACAGGTTAAAGGCAAATCCATTAAGGATTCTGGGCACAACGCGTTCACTTCAGGGGAGGCATAATTTGGCGCTACTGCAAATGATTAGATTTAAAATCAACAGGCGTCAACACAGGCACAGCCCTGTACTCTATGGCGGACTGGTGAGCGAGTTGTAAAGACCCAAACGCACGCTTCAGGGGGATGCATTTCGGCATTGCTTCAGACGCATGCACGTGTGCCCACACACGGCAAATCGCAGGTCCTCGATATGCTGAAGAAGGAGTGCGGACGCTACGCACGCTTCGCCACCGCCTCGCTCACTGCTATGCGCTACCAGTGCCGCCTCGGGGTGCTGGCAGCAGGGGACTATGGAGTGGCACAGGTGAGCTGATTTGGGGAAATCAAGGGAATTGGTCATTACATGCTATGCGCTACCAGTGCCGCCTCGGGGTGCTGGCAGCAGGGGACTATGGAGTGGCACAGGTAAGAGCACGTAGCACACAAAACAAACATTGGATGCAAGTGCATGTATCAGTGCCGCCTCAGGGTGCTGGCAGCAGGGGACTGCGGAGTGGCACAGGTGAGCTGTTTTGCGGAAATCATGAAATTTGGTCATTACATGGTGTGGTTTTAGTGTGTGCCGCCTCAGGGTGCTGGCAGCAAGGGACTATGGAGTGGCACAGGTGAGCTGTTTTGGGGAAATCAAGGAAATTGGTCATATTTTGTGGTTTTAATGTGTGCATCCTCAAGGTGCTGGCAGCAGGGGACTATGGAGTGGCACAGGTGAGCTGTTTTGCGGAAATCAAGGGAATTGGTCATTACGTGGTGTGGTTTTAATGTGTGCATCCTCAGGGTGCTGGCAGCAGGGGACTGCAGAGTAGCACAGGTAAGAGCAGGTGGCACACAAAAAAAAGGGCACAGGGTCACTGAGAGGCACTCGTGAAGTACGTGTGAGGCATGAGAGGAAACATTGGATGCAAGTGCATGTATCAGTGCATCCTCGGGGTGCTGACAGCAGGAGACTCTGGAGAGCAGGTGAACAGGTTGTGGATATTAACAGCCGGGGAGTGGATGCGTAGTACGTTTTAAGAGCAACTTGATGATTATAATAAATTCCAAGGGGCGTTGGGAGCAGGGGCGTATATATTCGTTCATATGTTGAGCCAATTTTGGAACAACACAGGAGAGTTAGACCAAGTGTTTTGGAACATCAAGGAGAGTTAGACCAAGTGGTTTGGAACAACAAGGAGAGTTAGACCAAGTGTTTTGGATTAACAAGGAGAGTTAGACCAAGTGTTTTGGAACAACAAGGAGAATTAGACCAAGTGGCTTGGAACAACAAGGAGAGTTAGACCAAGTGTTTTGGAACAACAAGGAGAGTTAGACCAAGTGTTTTGGAACAACAAGGAGAGTTAGACCAAGTGTTTTACAAAATGTTGCTGCCCCGGGGCGCTGGCAGTACGGAGTGGCACAGGTGGACGCAAGGAGTAGCACACAAAAGAGGGCAGAGAATATGTAGTGGTGGGAATTTCACAACGGTGTTCATGTTTTGTTCTACCGTGCAGGGCCGCTACCGATGCATCCTTTGGGGGGCAGCTCCAGGGACTCTGCTGCCCTCCCTCCCTGAGCCCACTTCTCGGTGTGTGGACTTCCACACCCCCTTGCCAGCCAACGCAAAGGTGGATGATGTGGCATGTGTGTGTGTGTGTATGTGTGTGTGTTTGTGTGTGTGAGTGTGTGTGTGTTGAATGATGATATGACGATGTTGTCCCTGCTGCCCACCCTCCCTGGGCTCTCCTCTGGTTAAGTCCTCCACACCCCCATGCCAGCCAACGCAAAGGTGGGGGTCTGATCAATTTTGCGGGCCTTGGAAGGAAGTGAGTTATTTACAACTACCGCTTCCTCTTGCCAGAATGCGGAAGAAGAAAGAAATCAAGGCAGCGCAAGCTGTTCAACTGACCTTGATACAGTGATTTAGGCAATGGCTTAACTGCATTAAATCAAGTACACACCAATCCACCTCATCACAATTACACTGTGTGGGCATCCTGCCATATGAGTCTCATGCTGCTGCTCTTTGTCCCTCTCACACACGCACCTCCATCACACGAGTACCCCATCATCCATCACACGAGTGTTCCATCATCCATCACATTCCCATCCGTCACACGAGTATTCCATCATCCATCACATTTGCACCCATCACACAAATATTCCATCATCCATCACATTCCAATCCGTCACACGAGTATTCCATCATCCATCACATTTGCACCCATCACACAAATATTCCATCATCCATCACATTCCCATCCGTCACACGAGTATTCCATCATCCATCACATTTGCACCCATCACACAAATATTCCATCATTCATCAGACGAATATTCCATCACACGAGTATTCCATCATCCATCACATTTGCACCCATCACACAAATATTCCATCATTCATCACATTCCCATCCATCACACGAGTATTCCATCATCCATCACATTTGCACCCATCACACAAATATTCCATCATCCATCACATTCCCATCCATCACACGAGTATTCCATCATCCATCACATTTGCACCCATCACATTCCCACCCATCACACGAGTATTCCATCATCCATCACATTTCCATCCATCACACAAATATTCCATCATCCATCACATTCTTATCCGTCACACGAGTATTCCATCATCCATCACATTTGCACCCATCACACAAATATTCCATCATCCATCACATTCCCATCCATCACACGAGTATTCCATCATCCATCACATTTGCACCCATCACACAAATATTCCATCATCCATCACATTCCCATCCATCACACGAGAATTCCATCATCCATCACATTTGCACCCATCACACAAATATTCCATCATTCATCAGACGAATAATCCATCACACGAGTATTCCATCATCCATCACATTTGCACCCATCACATTCCCATCCATCACACGAGTATTCCATCATCCATCACATTTGCACCCATCACATTTGCACCCATCACTCAAATATTCCA
>Ga0307945_1000974_pt1 | contig 21609 bp, 19 predicted proteins | sample OrgLakmetagen228_FD_201818 | JGI IMG/M metagenome (GOLD analysis project Ga0307945, IMG submission 201818) | Saline water microbial communities from Organic Lake, Antarctica - #228 | ecosystem: Environmental > Aquatic > Non-marine Saline and Alkaline > Saline | place: Antarctica: Organic Lake...
ACGTGGGCGGGTGGGTGGGGTAGGATTGGGCGGCGTTTGGAGCTCTTCGTGGCTTTTTTGGGCGCAGGAGCCGCCACGTTGCCCTGTGTATGGATGCATGGATCAGGGAAGAGGGCATGCAAACAGTGTGTAGCTTAATGAGAAGATTGAAGGCACTTTTGAAAGCAAAGACCCACTCAGTGATGGGTGAGAGTTTAAATGTCATCAAAAGTTAGGAAGAAGGGTGCCAAAATGGGTCAAAAGTTATAGATGAGAGGAGGGGAGGGGAGGCAGGTGGGGCAGGGAGTTTGAGATGATGGCAGGCTTGTTGGGCTTGAAATTGGTCACGCCCACGTGCGTGTGTGTGTGCGTGTGTGTGTGCGTGTGTGTGTGTGTGTGTTGTTGCAAGGAAATGCCTACAACCAAATATTTTGTTAGTGCTGTGGAGCAAGAAGATGCAATGGCATTGAGCAGAAGGGCCTGGTAAAGTCGTGTACGGTCGCATGCGTACGTGGTGATTGGTGCAATGGGTTTGTTGACCACTGGCTAAGGCCAGAAAGTTTGCCTTCACCGCTATTAAAAATAGACTCAGATACATCTACAAGGAAGACCTAGAGAACGGAATAAAGCTGTGGTTATGGTGCACACAACCTGAGAAGTGCATTGTTGATCCAGTGTGATACAGCGATGACGTTATTCTTGTCATCGCTCCACGTTAAAAATTGATGCCTTTTCACCCAGTCACAATTATAAGCAAGCATTCCTGCTTCCACAATGCAAATCCATTTTATATTTATTCCTACTTTTAAACAGATTTTACATCCACACGCGCATAAAAATGCGCACTCACACGCACAACACATATATACACAATAAGAGGAAACAGAGAGCGATAGACAGATAGATAGATAGATAGATAGAACGAGAGAGAGAGAGAGAGAGAGAGAGAGAGAGAGAGAGAGAGAGAGAGTGAGAGAGTGTGAGTGTGAGTGAGTGAGTGAGTGAGTGAGTGAGAGAGAGTGAAAGAGAGAGAAATGCTCTCGCCATCATGCACACACGCATTTTTCCTTCTCCCAATCCTACGCGTACACACCTGTGATGCTGGAACCAAGCCTTCAGAGTCATCCCCCGCCTCTCCTCCCACCCCAGTCCCCCCTTCTCCTTCCTCCTCCTCCTCCTCTTCCTCTTCCTCCTCCCCCTCTAGGAGCTCCTCCAGACCATGGCCTGGCTCTGACTGTGATGGAGCGTTGTTGAGCTGCAAGAGAGGTTGATGACGACATTTGTGTTGTGGCTGTATTCTCAGCTCTGATGTTGTGGCTGTGTTCTCAGCTCTTATGTTGTGGCTGTGTTCTCAGCACTGATGTTGTGGCTGTGTTCTCAGCTCTGATGTTGTGGCTGTGTTCTCAGTTCTAATGTTGTGGCTGTGTTCTCAGCTCTGATGTTGTGGCTGTGTTCTCAGCTCTGATGTTGTGGCTGTGTTCTCAGCTCTGATGTTGTGGCTGTGTTCTCAGCTCTGATGTTGTGGCTATGTTCTCAGCTCTAATGTTGTGGCTGTGTTCTCAGCTCTGATGTTGTGGCTGTGTTCTCAGCTCTGATGTTGTGGCTGTGTTCTCAGCACTGATGTTGTGGCTGTGTTTTCAGCTCTGATGTTGTGGCTGTGTTCTCAGCTCTTATGTTGTGGCTGTGTTCTCAGCACTGATGTTGTGGCTGTGTTCTCAGCTCTGATGTTGTGGCTGTGTTCTCAGCTCTGATGTTGTGGCTGTGTTCTCAGCACTCTGATGTTGTGGCTGTGTTCTCAGCTCTGATGTTGTGGCTGTGTTCTCAGCACTGATGTTGTGGCTGTGTTCTCAGCTCTGATGTTGTGGCTGTGTTCTCAGCTCTGATGTTGTGGCTGTGTTCTCAGCTCTGATGTTGTGGCTGTGTTCTCAGCTCTGATGTTGTGGCTGTGTTCTCAGCACTGATATTGTGGCTGTGTTCTCAGCACTGATGTTGTGGCTGTGTTCTCAGCCCTGATGTTGTGGCTGTGTTCTCAGCCCTGATGTTGTGGCTGTGTTCTCAGCTCTTATGTTGTGGCTGTGTTCTCAGATCTGATGTTGTGGCTGTGTTCTCAGCACTGATGTTGTGGCTGTGTTCTCAGCTCTGATGTTGTGGCTGTGTTCTCAGCTCTGATGTTGTGGCTGTGTTCTCAGCTCTTATGTTGTGGCTGTGTTCTCAGCTTTGATGTTGTGGCTGTGTTCTCAGCTCTGATGTTGTGGCTACGTTCTCAGCTCTAATGTTGTGGCTGTTTTCTCAGCACTGATGTTGTGGCTGTGCTTTCAGCTCTGAACATGAGGGCCGGCTCTGCCAGAAGAAACAAACACTGCCCTGACTGTAACTGTACTGCACATCTTGAGGGCGTTAAGACACTCCTAATCCAGAGGCATTTCGTAATACAACAACCGTGCGCAGTGAGCATCCATATTTCTGGCCAATCGCCATCTCATGTGAGCCCTAATTATTCAATTAAGAAAACTTGTGTTCCTGGTGTACATTTTGGTGTTCATTTTGGTGTACATTTTGGTGATCGTTGATAAACTGGAAAGACCGTGTAATGGATTCCTTGGTGTACATTTTGGTGACATTTTGGTGACATTTTGGTGTACATTTTGGGGATCATTGAAAACTGGGAAGACCGTGTAATGGATTTCAGGATGTAGAGAACCATATAGTAGCAAGAAATTCGGTTTCAATACCCTGCACGCACTCTAAGAACGAAGCCATAAGAGAACTGTGCCTTTCAGAGGGGACTGTGCAGGACACTCTCAGGAGCAGGAGCGTTCAATACTTGCGAGATTTGTGATACTGGCTAAAGGATAAGAGGGATCCTGCATGTTCCTTGACCGCTTTCTCATTCTTGGCGCTCAAAGAAATGTTAAGCACAGAGGTTCATGACAACCAAATAACATAAACAGGATCTTTCCACTCACTCTGCGTGTTCTCCAGGACCCATCAAAAGAGATCTTGACCTTGCGGGGGGTGGGCTGGGAGGAGGACAGGCAGGAGTCTGCGTCGCCTTCTTCTGACTCCTTCAGGCTGCCTTCATCTTCTGACGATCTGTGTTTTTTGCAGGTGTCGTATTTTCTGCTTTGTTATGAAGGCACTGCTGCTTTGCAGCCACAATTTTGCTGGGATAGGCCGGCAACGCTCACCATTTCCTTTTGCCCTTTGGGTATCCATTTGCTAATATAAAGGAGTGATGATGAGGCACGTTTGACCATTGAATTAAGTATTTGCTCATTCGTTTTACTGTGTTGTGTTAGGTAGACTTAATTTAAGAGGGCTTTCAAGCAAAAAAATATCAATTTCTCACAGACCCCAGCACCAACAGTTGCAACAGCTGATGTCAAAACAAAGATAAAGCGGCAGCAAGGAGACACGCGCACCCACAGGCACACAAACATACGCAGGCACACAACAACTCAACAGACGCTAGAAAGCAGTATGGACGTGTACATACCTGCAACATACACACGTGTGAAAGTGTGTAGGCACACCTGTCTGAGCGTAGCTTGCTGACGTGCAGTGCAATGCACAAAATCAAAAACATACACAAATTAACGGACACAAATTATAATCACACACACACACCTGTCACACACACACACACCTGTCACACACACCTGTCACATACACACACACACACATGTCTACGTGTAGCTTGCTGCGGCGGTGCACAAAATTAAAAACATAAATAAACGGACATAAAAACACAGATACACTCACACCTGTCTGAGCGTAGCTTGCTGACGTGCAGTGCGGTGCACAAAATCAAAAACGTTCACAAATTAACGGACACAAAATAAAACTTCACCAGCACACACACACACACACACACACACACACACACATACACACACACACACACCTGTCTGAGTGTCTCTTCCCGCTCGTGCTTGGCCCGCCATTTATGGACATGAGTCCACCTTTGAGTACATGTGTGTGTGTGTTTGTGTTTTGCATGTTGTGTGAATTTGTGTGCATGTCCAGCTGTTGTATGTTTTCCACACAACTTATTTTAACAAAAGGTGGTCCACTTGTGAGTGTGCATCGGCCTGAAATGAGTGACAAGCTGTAAAATTAAAATCAAGGACAAAATTGTATGATTGTGTTAGCAATGAGATGCATGGCTGCATAAGCAATGAGATTATTTCGCACCTACAAGGAAGTAAAAGGGGCCTAATTGGTATGAACAAAGTTATTACCTGAAGCACTTGGTTTGGCTGCTCATGACCAGCTGAAGTCATCGAGAAGCCCGTGCCTCTACAGATGAGACGTACAAACACAAATACACTGCTACACATTTTACAAACAACACAGACACACTGACACAAACACACACTGACACAAACCTGCAGTGGTCCATCGCCGGCTTCGAGCATTTGACGAGACCAAGTGGTTGGTACCTGATCGTCGCATTGACGAGACCAAGTAGCATTGATTAGCATTGACGAGACCAAGTAGCATTGACGAGACCAAGTAGCATTGATTAGCATTGATTAGAAAGTAGCATTGACGAGACCAAGTAGCATTGATTAGCAAGAAGCATTGACGAGACCAAGTAGCGTTGATTAGCAAGAAGCATTGATTAGCAAGTAGCATTGATGAGACCAAGTAGCATTGATTAGCATTGATTAGCAAGAAGCATTGACGAGACCAAGTAGCATTGATTAGCATTGATTAGCAAGTAGCATTGACGAGACCAAGTAGCATTGATTAGCAAGTAGCATTGACGAGACCAAGTAGCATTGATTAGCAAGAAGCATTGACGAGATCAAGTAGCCGGTACCTGATCGTCGCATTGAGCGAGACTTTGCCATGGAAGGAAGCCCTTCTAGGCCAGTGCCCTGCAGTAGCACACACAACACAAGCAATCAGCACTTTGAAATATATGTGTTTATGTGTTTGTGTTTATGTGTATGTGTGCGCGCATGTCAGGCTTATAATGCCTAAAAAAGCAAGATCTTATATCAGAGAGGAGGCCTTCAAGGCCAGTACCCTACAACAGAGCATTGATGCGTTTGGTGTTTTGCCAAAGCTGCATATGCGTGCACATTAAAAATGGTACGGTAGACGGCAGCAGCAAAAGACCGCCTTTTTGATTTGCAACATAAATTTTTGCTGTTGCGCGTTTTTGCGTTCATGAGTGTGCGATTGATGATGTGTGCTTGCAGCTGTGCAAGAGCTTGTAGGCCAGCATAATTACTGATTACTGTGAAATGTTTCACGCACCGTCTGCCTTCTGGAGTAGCTGAAGTGGCCTTCTGGAGTAGCCACACAACACGCACACACACACACACACACACACACACAGCCTTCTGGAGTAGCTGAAATGTCCACGCACCGTCCGCCTTCTGGAGTAGCTGAAGGGAATGCCAGACCTTGAAGCAGGACGGGACACTCCGGGGCTATCATCGTTGTCTGCAATTGTAAGACGCCTGCGACCAAATAGATGCAATGAACATTGGAAAAGGTTTTGAAAAAGAACGCAAGCTACGAGGGGAACATTATGTGTAGAGGCGATTTGATGAGCACATTTTACTGCAGTCCTCCTAAAACTGCAGCCCTCCTCGGGTCTTTTCTGATGCTCCTTTTTGATTTTTGAGGAGATTTGTTTTTGGTGTCCAAGATTCGTCTCATCGACGTGGGGAATGGCTTTAACTCGCTGGGTAGAATTCTTCGTGTTGTGTGTTGCAGGCTTGTTGTCGTTGCCTGTGGAAACCCCTGCATCTCTTCTGGTAAACTAAAAGCTGAGGTCAGACAACAAACGTTGGGGTGCATGTCAGCAGTCAAAACTATGCCGCAATAAATTGCGTAAAATAAATCTATGCGCCAATGATATGCGTAAAAATATTTATTAGAGAATCAAGAATGAAGTCCAAATCAAAGGAATGGCTGCGGCAGAACTTATATAAGCTGTGGTGAGGGCTATTGGCATTGGCTGCAAAGGTACGCCTGATTCTAAAAATCACTAACATTTGGTAAAGGATTGCAAGCCTTTCCAGACATCATAGAGTGTGAGACATAAAAGTATCAAAACATCCTGCATGATACAAATCTTGCGCAAAAATGCGCACAACTTGGAAACTAGCGAAATGGCCAAGCTCCACATAGTGCATTTCATGACATGGTGGCCAGCCGTGAGCATTGCATCCATGTATTGATGCATGCACGTGCATTTGCTTATTTCCAGTTTGGGTGCGCAGGGAGTGCCCTACAGAGCAGCTTAAATTAATTGATACACACGGGTGGGTTATACTCAGGGTTGGCCTGAACCGCATATATGCACCGTATTCGACGGTATATTTGGTGATTTCCGCAAGAAATACCGTATATATATTTAGTATATTTATTATATATGGTTTTGGTCAACCCTAGTATTACTAGACTAGACCCAGACAGGGCGTCTCATTGTGTGCATTGTTCTGTAGCATTGTTCATCATAACTACATACCGTACAAAATACCACCGACCCTAACTAACGTTTTTGTGGGGTGGCGGTTAGGTAGCAATTTGAAAAATATGGCTTTTTACCAGGGATGGGTCATACGGCGTAGGCGTATTATACGTCGTATCGTATTTATCACGTATTTAACCGTATTTTCAAATTGCTCTGTATAATACGACTTTGGGCACTTAACGAATTTTGCAGCCACAAGCCCCCCAGAACCCCCCAGAAGCACTCCCAGGCCCTCTAGAGCCCCCCAGAGGCACTTCCAAGCCCTCTAGAGCACCCCAGAGGAACTCCCAGCCCCTCAGAACGTTGCATGTTCATTGCTTATTGCTACCACAACCCAGAAGGTAGTGCCTGTAGCGTAGATGAATTGTGCAACAGCTGCATCCACACAAGCCTTGGTCACTACCCTCTTGCTGCAGGTGTCCAATGACTGTGTAGATGCTGCTGCTGATGTGCTTGCTGTAGTCCTGTGCAGGTGCCTCTCGTTTCCTGCATGCTCCTCCCTCTGAGCGCTAGCGTCGGCAATTTCCCATTGCTAGCGAGCGCTGCGACTACGCCCTGAGGATTCCTGCCGGGTCAGCTTTGCATGCTGCTACACCTACGCTGGGATTCTGCCTCATGAAGTGCTCGCGGATGCGGGGGGCACCACTGCTGAAATCTTGGAATTCTGGCATCTGGCATCTGGCATCTCGTAATTCTGCCCCTTCTGTCCCATAACAACAACACGATGCCACTCAGGGTCTTTACCAGGAGGCATTATAATGTTCTGGAGGCTGGGGGGACAATTCGTGGTTGTTGGAGGGTAGTTGGTGCAAGCCCATGGTACCCCCCAAAATAGCAAAAAATACGTTTGCGTATTATACGCGTATGTCGTATGTCGTATTAATAGCGTATTAATCCGTATGGGACGTCTCAAAAGTCCGTATGACCCATCCCTGTTTTTTACATATTTGCTTCTAGGGGGGGCGGTTCAGGGACGGTAGCGTTAAGTAATTAAGTTTTGAGTTTGACGTGCATGGCATGGGGCTGGTATAGAATAAAGGAACGTGAACATGCAATTTTTTGCAGATTTAGGTTGCTATAAATTTCATTTTGCGGCCCTGCATTTGGTCAATTTTGTCCTTTAGGCTTCCATTTTCTCCTTTAAGTCTGTGGCAGGTAAAGGTGGCCACACACAAGCCCCCCGGGCTCCAAAATCCCCTTTGAGAGGAGGCGGTTGCTGAATTTTACATGGAAATAAATATTTCTAGGGTGGTGGTTGCTGTTTTTTTGTGGTGATTATTTGTTCTTACGCACATGTACACACACACACACACACACACACACACACACACACACACACACAAACACAAACACACACACACAAACACACACAGACACACATACGCGCTTACACACGCACACACACACACACACACACACACACACATGTGCATACACACCCACCTGCTGATTGTGCTGGATCCAAATCCAACCGGACGCTTCACAGTATGCTGACGAGCCACCAATCGTCTTTGATTGCCTGCTAGGTACCATGCATTGTCTGCTGCCGCTCGCAAGGCAGCCTCCATCTGTGCACAAAAGCAGCAAAGTTTGTTTGAGTGTTGCGTGTTGCTGCGCTTGCCAGCATGGCAGACAATTGATACCAATGGCGCTACTAATTGGTCGCTTTTACAAAGAATGGAAGGGAATAGAGTAAATAGTACATTATTTAGTAGATGTAATAGGGGCGTTTACAGTGGGTTGTGTGCCTGCTGGTTTTGGAGCAAAAGCACTAGCTGTAGTTACATTTATCAATCATGTTTGCATCACAAACAGCACACTCTTCCCTTTATTTATTTATGCTCCCCATTATGCGTCACAGATACCATCTTTACCGTATGCTCCTCATGAATGAGTCACAGTAAGTACCTCATGTGCCTTGCTGTTATCTCACACAGCCAACTGCAGTGATCTTAATGTGAACACAACACTCTGCTTAGGAGAGACAAAGGGGTGTGATCCCGCGGATAAAAAATGGGGCGGAGCGTGCTGCAACTTTGGTGTTGCTATTGGTAATCTTAGGCATGCATGCCTCTACTAACATGTACGTTCATGTGTGTGAGCGTGTATTTTAAATATATGTGTATGCGTGTGTGTATGTGTGTATGTGCGTGCATGCGTATGTGCGTGCGTGTGTGCGTGCGTGCGTGTGCCCGTATGTGTGTGTATGTGTGTGTATGTGTGTGCGTCTGTGTGTGCATGTGTGCCTGTGTGTCCATTCGTGTCACATGTGTGCATGTATGCTTGCATGTTTGTATGAGCATGTGCCTAGGTATGCCTGTGTAGCTTATTCCAGCGCATGTGTGTGTGTGTGTGTGTGTGTGTGTGTGTGTGTTCATGCGTGCGTGCCTGTGTGCCTGTGTGTATGTAATGTTGTGAGCACACGTCTGGCTCTGGTCAACTTTTCTTGCATTGTTGATGACCAGCACTCCAGAGCTAAGAATCCATAATCAAGACTTTCCATCCATTCATGTAGTTTGATATGTTTGACTGGATGAGTCAGCAGCGGTTACAAACTTTCCGATGCTCTGACCAGCAAGCGTTTAGGCAGTGCTTTCGAGGAGTGCTGGGGGGGCCTGAGAAGCTCAAAGCTTTTTCTTTCAGCATGGTGGCTCAGCAAGCAGTATGAACTTAAGCGTAAAGTTAAGCGTGAAGTTAAGTGTGAACTTGAGCGTAAGCTTAAGCGTGAAGTTAAGTGTGAATTTAAGCATGGTGACTCTGCAAGCGGAATGAACCTAAGTGGTCCACGCCCAAATAGTAAAATATAACTGCTTTGGGCACAAGAATTGCTTCCAGCCCATTTATATGTATACCTGTGTTATAATCTTCGCCGCTTTATCCATGGAGATGATGGTGTGTGAGTGTGCTACGTCACACGTAGAGGTCTTTAAATTTCAGCTAAAAATACACACACCTTCTTGCGCCGCGCAATCTCAGTGCGCAGCATGTCCAGCTCGTCAGATGCATCCATTGTGCGGGAAGTCTTCCATGCACGCCACGAACGCTGCACACAAATGAGGAGGAAATGGTATTAAGGAAATCTTCATTACAATTTCTGAACGAGCGTCCCTTGTGAGTGATTGCGTGATGCTGTCCTTACACAGCACAACCTTGTGTACATTCAAGGGAGAGACATCCAGTGCGTAACAACATGTCCACAAGTCTGGCTCATAAAAACAAACATCGTGTGCAAATACGCCATGCGTTTGTCAATGCAGGAAAACGTGGTATAAGAAATGGCTATTCAGTTTATCTTTTGCTTGTCACCAAAGCCATTTATGTGGAAGAGGTGGTGCAAGCACACCTACAGTTAGGGTCGGCCAGAACCATAAATATATATATATTTACACCGCATATGCCCGTATATTTGGTGGTTTCCTTGCCAGATTTACTGTATATATATATATAATATATATAGCTTCTGGCTAACCCTACACATAAGTGCTTTAAATGAAAGGAAGTAACAACAAAGCCCCAAATCGTGCAGATATAGAGCAAAGACTGGCATGCTGTACACACTTCCTCCCTTATTAGAGTTACTACAACTACTTTTGCATTTTGGTCTGCTTAAAAATCCCGCCTTTCGTGATCAAGGGTCGTAGCAGCTGTAGCTTGATTTTTTTTCACTGGCAAGGAAAGCAATGGTTTTCATTTTAGAGCAGCTCTGCAACGATTAGAAGGTAACTGGGGCATAAAAGGTGCCCAGAGTATAAAGCAAGTGATGTTGCACATGATTAGTTCAAGGGTGTTGCACAGGCCTTGCATTGAGCCAAGCACAGTGTGTTGCAGAGAGCACGCAGCAAAGGTTTTTTTTTCGGCCTTGCATTGAGCCAAGCACAGTGTGTTGCAGAGAGCACGCAGCAAAGGGGTGTTTTTTCTTCCGGCCTTGCATTGAGCCAAGCACAGTGTGTTGCACAGAGCACGCAGCAAAGGGGTGTTTTTCCTTCCGGCCTTGCATTGAGCCAAGCACAGTGTGTTGCACAGAGCACGCAGCAAAGGGGTGTTTTTTTGGCCTTGCATTGAGCCGAGCACAGTGTGTTGCACGAAGCATTTGAGCAAAGCGTGTTGCTCAGAATATGTGAGCAAGGGGTGTTGCACAGAGCACGGAGAATGACCTGAAGGTTTGTTTCATTCAAAAACGCCCAAGCATGCTTCCCAGGACAAGAACTACATTTTGTGTCTGCAGCGTGCTCCATTGTGTCCATAAACTCGATCATTTTGACGGAATAACCCAGGATGTGATGTGGCTGGAAGATGCTGCTTTGCAACATCGTAATCTGTGACTTTCCTTTGTGCATCCAGATTCCCCATCAACAGCAATACAAAATGCGACAGAGTTTATTCTTACCAAGATACCTACCGGTAATCTACATACCATGCTGCTGATGCGCACTCTGCACTGTCCCACAACTCAACCCCTTTCTAAACACAACCCACCCGGACAAACTGTGCGGCAAACATGCGGCAAATGCTGTTCAGTTCTCTCACAATTGGACAAAACGCGCGGTAAAGTGCAGTTTCTATTTTGACTTACCAGGACGAACCATGCAGTGTGCTGTAACATCCTGCTTCAGCTTTGACTCATCGTGGATGTAGCATGCAGCAAAATGTGCCGCTTCAAAAAACTGTGCTGCAAACAACTGCGTTAGCTTTGACTCCTTGAGCTTTGACTGTCTGGACGTAGTGTGCGGCGCAGAGCCGTTTCAAAACAGCGTGCTGCAGTTAGTTCTGACATGCCTGGATGTGACGTGTGACTTGCCTGGATGTAACGTGTGGCTTGCCTGGATGTAACGTGTGACTTGCCTGGATGTAACGTGTGACTTGCCTGGATGTAACGTGTGACTTGCCTGGATGTAACGTGTAACTTGCCTGGATGTGACGTGTGACTTGCCTGGATGTAATGTGTGACTTACCAGAATGTAATGTGTGCCTTACCGGATGTAACGTGTGACTTGCCTGGATGTAACGTGTGACTTGCCTGGATGTAACATGTGGCTTGCCTAGATGTAACGTGTGACTTGCCTGGATGTAACGTGTGCCTTGCCTGGATGTAACGTGTGACTTGCCTGGATGTAACGTGTGACTTGCCTGGATGTAGCGTGCGGCAAAGTGCTTTTTGTATTGCTCCATTTTCTCTCGGTACTCGGACAGCTTCTGGCTGTATAGCGTGGCCTTCTTCCGCTTCTGCATAATGGTCCACCTGCAGGGATAGGTCGTACGCAGGGTTGGCCAGACCATATACATACGGTGTATATATGGTATTTTTGGCAGGAAAATCTCCGAATATACGGTCATATATGGTGTATATATATACACAGTTTTGGCCAACTGTAGTCATACATAGGATTAAGCAGAACCAAATATACACGCCGTACGTACGGCCATTTCCCTGCTAAAAGTACCGCATTATATACACTGTGATTCTTTCCTCTTATATACACTGTGATTGATACCCTTTTTAGCAACGTGTCAAGTGAGGAAATACGATTGAACTGAGAGCAACCAGACAGAAGTACTTGTATCAATGGGGACTAGGTGGTAACTGTCTGACTGCACTCAGATGTGTATGTGCAGATAATGGAGTACATCAGCTTCACATGGAAGCAGGTGGGTTGCATGGCTAGGGCTTGCCAGGAACAAATGTATATACTTTGCAGACACGACAAACTGAGCAGGAAAGCTGTTAAACGGTATCCTTCCCGTGTGGTATCATACAGTGTTGTTATGGCCAACTCTAATTAAGCTGTGCAGTACGGAGTGTGTTTCATGCATTTAACAAAACGTGTTTAAAGCAGGAAACAGACTCTGAGCTTTTTTGTCAGCTGCTCCATTGCTACGGCCACATCCCATCACCTCTTGCATACAATACGCAACCCAGCCTCTTTAAGCCTGTTTAGGGTCGGCCACAACCGTATATACACACCGTATATGACTGTATATTTGGTGATTTCCCAGCCAAAAAGACCGTATATACACTCTATATATATGGTTCTGGCCAACCCTAAACCTGTTCAATGCTTCTGCCAACTACTTGCACAGAGGATTGACACATCACCAATTTTGAAGATGTGCAATAAAGTGAGAAATCCACATGTAAATCAAAACCAATCCGCACACACGCACAAACACACACACATACTCACACACATACGCGCAAATTTCCCACACGCACACACATTTACACACAAACACACAACTGCTTCTCTCTTACCAGTTGTCGTTGCCTAAGCTCTCCGGGCCTTTGCTCAAAGATGAAGGGTCGGCATCGGGATTCACAGCTGCCTGCACCGCTTCGGCGTCATTCTGCAAATTTTTCGTGCAATTTGGAAATTACAAGGTCAAAGGTTGCCTGCACTACTTCGGCTTCTTCCAGCAAATTTATGAAGCAGATTGGGAAAGCAAGGGGACCATGGCTGCCAGCCTGCACCGCTTTGGCATCACTTTGCAAAGTTTTGATGTGGTATGGAAAATATGGAAAAGAAAGGGTCCGTGGCATGCAGCAGAAAGATTTTATCTAGATGCTAGCTAGCTAAGTTGCACCTAGGTAGGCAAAGACAACGTGCACAACGCTACCCTACAGTAGATCACACATGGCATATATAACACTTGCACACACTGGTGGCGACACACGTATGCCACTCACAGAAGAGGGTCCATTAATGCCGACTGGTGGCATAAACTGTTGCAAGCCTCCAAAGTAGCCCCACCGTTGGTTGGCTGCCTTGCCTGTTGCACATGTGTGTGGTGCAAATATTAAGCGTGTGAGTTCATGGGGCGTTAGTGCACATGCAGGGACATGTACGCAGTTGCTTGTTGCGCATGCATTTCGTGCATGTCCTGATCGTGTGGGATTGCATGTGCAAGTGTACAGTGCCAATAACTTGCACGTGTTGATGATACGTGCGCAACTTGCACGGATCCTGGTAGACCGGAGAAAAATAATGCAAGCCTGGGGATGCACATTTTCAGTACGTCCAAAGTGGCATGTGTTGGGTGAGGAGCATGAAGCCTACGATACAAGATACCATGCAAGCAACCGCATTCCCTGACATAGAAACGGCCCTACTCTTCTGAAGCTTAGAGTATGAGCAAAATGCAGCATGCCATTGAAACCAATTTAGCAAAAAGTAAGGTGGCATCCAACTACAATTTGGCAGCCAAATTCTGGCTGCTACTTGTACACATCTGAAATAACACGCACCATACACTTGTGTGTGTGCGTGTGTGTTTGTGTGTGTGTGTGTGTGTGTGCACGCACCTCCCATGAGCTCTCCAATGTGTGTTTGCAGGTCTCGGTACATGGTGGGCATCTTATGGACGACCCTTCGCCCCCCAGTTTGGTCTGACAGCTGCTTAGCCTCTGAGATAGCATTCTCCTCTGCCTCCACCTGCGTCCGATATCAGCAGGTGCGTGTACGTGTGGATTGAGTATGCAATGAGTGTGCATGTGAGCAATTGTGTTCTGTGTATGCACGATTTACACGATGCTACCTTTGAATATGCAACACTACGTGTTTAAAGAGCACTGTTGCCTGATACTGTAAGATGAAATCAAACAACTACTTACGATTTTCTATCAAGGCTTCTTTTATCTCACATACCACTGTTCGAACGCTTAAAGCAATCCTAGCCGAGGCACACCAGCTGCTGAGTAAACCGTTCAAGCTGTTTTATTATTGTTTTTTGTCATGCGCATTTTTGGCGCACAAATATGCATTATGAATGCGGTAATCTCATTTTTATTGTTGGCTTCCGAAAGGAGCGTGAAAGCAGATCTTGTGCAACATCACAATAAACTTCAATGTCTGGACATTATACAGACCCGGTTGCCGAAGCATAACTAGCTTTCACTATTCATCCCTCTTTCAGTACAACTCAAAGCTTGGGAGGCAAATGACACTGGGTTTAATGTTTGCAATTTTAACTGGAAGAGGTACACAGCTTGTAACAACTGTTGATTTACGTGGCATTACCCTGCTCCACAATCCAGCTCGATCTATGCTTGCCCAATTTGAGCGCACCAATTTATGTTTTTGACCAAGTAAGTATCAAAGTGATCGTGGATCTACGTTATTTGTATGGAAATCGCACCAGCCGCTGGATTTCTGGGGGCATGATCCCATGCACGATGTCGTCCAGTACTTCCGACTCATAGGGCTGCCCATTCTTCTTCATGCTGCAGGATATACAGACAACATGATGCATGGTGTGTGTGTGTGTGTGTGTGTGTGTATGGAACCTCATGAGCAAGGCAGGCTGTATTTAGCAATTTGAGGAGCGTTACGCGCTTGTAAAACCGACATTCCTTGTAAATGAATAAGAAGAGCACTTACACATTTGATGTGACCATGATTTCTTGTGAGTCAATGTACGGCACACGGCGCCTACTTGGCTCCTCTGTAGGGTTGGCCAGAACCGTATATATACGTATAAATACACCGTATATTTGGTGATTTCCAAGCCAAAAATACCGTATGTAAACCGTATATATATGGTTCTGGCCAACCCTACTCCTCTGCCTACATGAATGTGAGGGGTGGTTTTCTTTGTGTCTTTGTTTTCTATTCTGCCAGTCAATGTAAAACATAACCAAAGATTTGCACTTACAAAATTGATCTGGTAGTAGCTCAACCAACCTGTGAAATCTATGCATGTTTTTCCAATCCACTCCACCCTTGACTTCAGATACCTTGCAGGTCTCTGCTCAAAGGTATTGACTAAATCAGGCCCTGCTTTCATTCATTTGTTCATGCCAGACAATCGATGTTCTCTAATAATTTCATCTGCCCGTTTAATCTGTCTTGTGTATATTTGAAAGCCTCTGAAAGTTTTCATCGCATTGCGGCGTGTTCATATAGCGCCTTGCTGCATTGTGTGTGGGCTTGTGCCTAAACCGGTCCATAAACTACTCCTGCCACATGCAATTTTTTACCAAGCCACTCACGCTTTGGCGTGCTCCTTCAGAGCCTTGCGGTATTCTGCTTGGGCCTGTGCCTGGTTCAACCTGTCGGCCGACTCCACCAGCAGCAGCAGCACCTGAATCACGTCAACATTGCCATCACAAGGTCTTTGGGTGCGATCAAGGAGTCAGATTGACGATGCTGTGCAAACGCAAGAAATAGAGCAAAACAATTAGAGAGCACACTCCTATTTCATTGGAAGCACAAAGGGAGTTACTGACAGCTAAAGGCTGGAATGCCGAGCAAGAAGTACGGTTGACGATCTGCAGGGTTAACTGAAATCAGCATTTAACTGGAATGGAATGGGGTGGAATGGAATGGAATAGAACGGTTGACGATCAGCTTTTAGCAATTTTCAGGATATAACATGGAGGTGTCTACTCCTAAATTCCAAGCCGACTCCAAGCTAGGACGCACTGTGACACGATGGTGGCAGGGCTCAGATTGGCACTTGTGCACATGAGCTTCAATGTGTAACAAGCATGTGCTCATGCCTGCCACGTGAAAACAAAACAAAGCCTCATAACCGTAGATTTGACGTTCTGGTGACAGGGCTCAGATTGGCACCTGTGCACGTGAGCTTCAATGTGTAACAAGCATGTGCTCATGCCTGCCACGTGAAAAAGAAAGCCTCGTAACTGTGGATGTACAAAGAGATGACATTACTGACCAGTTGAGAAATTTGCATCACCTAACTTTAAACTGGCTACAGGTATAATTGACTTTGCTGCACACAAGGACAGGTTTGTTTGAACAGAAAGCCCAGAACACTCACATCCTTGCTAACCCTGGTTTTGGGTGCCTCCTTCTTCCGTCTCATGGACTTTGTGCTTTTAGCGCCAGTGTCGTCCACCGCCGCAAGGCCAGGCCTTTTAGGCCCCTCGGGCAAATTGCCACGAGCGGAGGGGATGTAGCTGAACATTTCCTGCACAAACACGTTCGTGTTTACGTGCACGTGAGAGGGGGGGGAGGGGATGCGTGTGTGTGGGTATGTGGGTATATGTGTGCATATGCATTGTGCATGTTTGAGAGTGTAAGAGTGTAAGAGTGGGTGGGGGAAGGGGGATGGGTGGCACGTACATGTATGTATGTCCTGTGTGTGTTGTCTGTGGTCACACTCTTGGACTCGTTCCCTCTCACGACATGTGCATATGCAGATGAGGAATCGAAACACTGCTGGGCGTTGTGCTCACCTGGGTCGCATGCAGCTGGTACTCTCGAAGACCTGCCGGGTCATTTTGGCCTGCACTGACCTGGGGAAGCAGGGCATATGTATAGGGTTGGCCAAACCCTATATAAGCACCGTATGCCATATTTGTCCATGTATATGGTATTTTCCCTGCTAATATTGTATGTTCTCTGTATGTACATAGTATGTATGGCTTTGGCCAAATCAACACATGCTTGAACAATGTTAGTGCTGAATACGTATTTGAGCATGCGTGTGCCGCTGTGAACAATGAGCAGTACTTGAATGACAAGCAATTGACATGTAGTAAAGTACGTAATATGCAAAAAGACAAGTAAGGAGCGTGAACCTCTTTATACATGTGTGCGCATGTACGTGCACATGCACAAGCATGTGCGCGTCTAAGAGTGTTTGTGTGTTTGTGTGTGCGTGCGTGAGTGTGTGTGCGTGCGTGTGTGTGTGTGTGTAATATGTGATATGTGAGTGTGTGAGTGTGTGTGTGTGTGCGTAATATGTGTGTGAGTATGTGTATGTGTGTGTTTGTGTATGTGTGTGCATGATATTTGTCTGTGTGTGCGTGTGTGAGTGTGTGTGTTGTGTGTGTGTAAATATGTGTGTGTGTGTTTGTGTGTGTGTGTATGTGTGTGTGTGTGTGTGTGTGTGTGTGTGTGTGTGTGTGTGTGTGCATGTGTGCATGTGTACATTTGTGTGTGCATGTGTACATGGACGGAATGCTTCTTTACATGTAGTTAGCCGCACTCTTTCTACGCTTTAAAAAGCGTTCAAACATGCACGGGCACCCTTGCATACCTCTGATTTCTGCACAAGGCCCAGCTGGTCAGCATTGGCAACAATGCCGCTGAGTCCATAGTTCTGCATTCCAACACCTAATCTACAATGCCATTAAAATCTAGCCTTCGAGCCCATCACAACACTAGGCTCCCAGACTTGGGAACCCAGATAATGCAATATTCATTTATAACAATATGATGAGCGATGCTGATGTCGCAGCACCACGATAGAAAAAAAGCCAGTACAATGTGTGTATTGTTACATAAGAAATTCCCAATCAAATGATTTATCGAATTTCTTGATTTGTTGCGAACTTGAACATGCAAGCACGGAACCTTGGGGGGGTGCCTATCGGCTAGGGCACAGTATGGTTCAGCTCAGGGCCCTGCCCTCATGCCTGGTATGGGACTGTAGATCTTACATGCTTGCATGCCCGTTTTTGACCCCACGTGTCTTGCACACACGTGTCTTGCACACACGTCTTGCACACACGCACTTGCACACGCACGATGGAAATCTGCCCATTGCATTCCAAGCTTTGACTGCACATGCGCCACGCATTGTATGCACCACGCAGGCCCTGCTCGTGCTCCTGCATAGTTCTTTTGCAGCGCAGCCATCAAGAGCTGTGATGACGCCCGAAATTTCCGTACGTGTCCAGACGCTTTTCAAAGAGAATTTGCAGCCTACTCTCGACTACTGGCACGGCCTTCAAGCCAAAAATGGGGGGCAGAAGCTGAGCATGCAGCATTTCTTCAAGACAGTAAATTTGAATCTGAAGAGTCGGTTTGTTGGCCTTTGGGGCATCAGAAATGGAAAGGTTCGTGGAGTGGACTTTACGTGTACAGTGTACCTGCACAAAAGATCTCAAAATTTCGCATGGATCTTTCCAACCTGTGTCATGTGTGGTATACATTTTTGGCCAAACAATAAGGTGAGGCATGTAGGCGCAAGACAGGACAGGCTGCAGCACTGTGTGCAGCTTGTGCATTCAAATTACAAATGATTTCATCCCCTCACATGCATCTTACCGAGGTTGCAATTTAAAAGGAACCACGTTGTGCAAGCCAGCAGCGAGCAGGAAAGCCTGGCAGGCCAACTTGTTGCAGATTAAAGGTAATCACAATTGACAACATTGTGCAGGTGTACCAGCTGGACAAACATGGGGGCCCCCATGGGGGATCCAGATATAACATAAGCTCCATGATCAGGGACAAGCAGCCTAACCTAGGTGTGTTTACCCTGTTTTGAGCTTCGCATTTTCTTGCATGGTGCTGTTCATGCAGATACCCACTTGGCTGAGTAAAACAAGATATTGTACAGGGGCATGACAGGTGCATCATTTTTAAGGCAACGCTGCCACAAACATGGGTGCTTTTAACATGTTTTTCATCTGAACCAGGCACTAAAGCCGCCGCCTTCTTTATTTCAGGATTTTGCCGCTTCATTCAATTCTCTGCATGTGTTTGTGGTCAGGTGCCGCTCTGACGATGAAAGCCAGCCTGTGGCTTGCGATAGAAGACGCAGCAGCCTCAGGGCTCAAGATCCCTGACATGGTGTTTGTGTACAACGCAGCAGACAAGTGAGTGCATTATATGCCGCTCAGAGTGGTGTTAGCTCTCTGCTGACGTGTTCTTTGTGTACAACGCAGCAGAGTACAAGTAAGTCTAGCAGTGCATTATATGCCGCTCAGGGAGAGTAGTGATAACTCTCTGCTGACATGTTCTTTGCGGTCAATTTTTTTCGCGCAAGTGCTTGTGGTAGCAAGTCTGTGCAGGACAGATGTACACGGTTTTTGTATGCCACACAGACAAATAGGTGCACGCAGTGGTTGCGTGTTAGTTACTCCAAGTATGAGAACCATTTGATGACGGGGCTTTTGTGTGCAAGATACAGGCAAGTACGCGCTTGCTTTATGCACTGCAGTATAGGCAGGCTGGCGTAGTCTTAAAGCATACATGCAGATAGACAGATGTACTTTGGTGGTTTATATAAACACACATGGCGTGCCTATACATGCCGCAAAGAGTGTGGCAGATGTTGTGTGTGGGAGCTGAGCAGTTGGGTGTATTATTGGACGCTTAGAGCATGCGTGCAGCAATGTGCCCTTGTGGTGGTTGTACACTGACGTATGTTGACAACAATGGCACACTGGCTTGCAACAATGTGTCACAGTAATGTAATGACGATGTTCGACGCAAAAAAAGTACCTTGATGAGCAATGGCGTACAGAGAAGAACAGAGAAATACGATGGCTTGTTTTGGGTACACCCAACGAGCTAAAGACTGACCTGTCTGCTTAGTGCTTGTGTGTTGTGTGGTTGTCTGCTGCAACTGTGCGTGGGACTGATCATGTGGGTGTGGGTGTGGGTGTGAGTGTGGGTGTGGGTGTGGGTGTGGGTGTGGGTGTGGGTGTGGGTGTGGGTGTGGGTGTGGGTGTGGGTGTGGGTGTGGGTGTGCTGTTTGGGTGCCTGTGAGTGCCTGCTATACTGTGTACTGTGTACTGTGTATGTGTGGTAGTGTGTGTGTGTGTGCATGTGTGTGTACTTAGTGTCTGTAGCAATTCAGTGATTTTGCCCGGGCAGAAGGATCTGCATCTGCAAGGTCACTGCAGCTTGCATGATGCAGTTTGCAACTCATGCTTTTCCTTCCTTTCTCTATTTTGTAGGGCGATATCGAAAGATGGGGCAGTGGCAAGGAGCATGTCTTGTCTGGATGAAACTGAGCCTGCCTCATACACCTTGCATCTGAACCATACTGATACACAACACAACGCTGGAGGAATTACCGCCATATTACACAGTACCTTGACAATTTTAGTTGCTGGAGCGCTGGTGTATCCACAATCGCATTCTCTAACTGTTAAGCTGGTGCTCTCTTCGTGGTGTTTGTGCGCTCATTACCCTGCCTCCTGTCTGCAGTACCCTGCGTAATTGTGTGGAGAAGTGTAATCGCAGCGACGTTCATGGTGTATGTGTGCATTCACCCCTGTCTCCTGTCTGCAGTGCCCTGTGTAATTGTGTGGAGAAGTGTAATCGCAGGGACGTTCATGGTGTGCACATTCACCCCTGTCTCCTGTCTGCAGTGCCCTGTGTAATCGTGTGGAGAAGTGTAATTGCAGCGACGGCACAATGGCACCCCCCTTGAGTGAGTCCTACGCTGGAATGCTACTGCATTGTGCACACATTTGGTTTGTGCATGCACCTCAAGCTACAAGCCACAAACTGCATAGCATCGCGCACACACATTCGGTATATGCATGCACCACAAGCTGCATATTAGTATGTTAGTATACAGCACTGCTTGCAGATTGGACGTTGGCCTTAGTCATAGCAGCAAGATAGACGGACAGACAGACAGAGACAGACAGATTGACAGACAGACAGACAGACAGACAGACAAACAGACAGACAGACAGACAGACAGACAGACAGACAGACAGACAGACAGACAGACAGACAGACAGACAGACAGACAGACAGACAGACAGACAGACAGACAGACAGACAGACTTCGAAACAAGAAAGTGCTCAACCCTAAAATTAACAAGTTCCACATAATATTTGCTAACTCTTTTTTGAACCCTGCCTTCTTCATTCACCAGTTGTTTAAATTGTTCCTGTCCTCTTCTTTCTTTCAGTCCCAACAACCCTCACTGCCCTTTGCTTTCTCTGGCATGGCTGCAGGTGTCATGACCATGGACCCTGTACAGGTCCAAAAGATTAAACCCAATAGCCCTGACAGCTATCCTGACATCCTAGTACCTCTGTTTAGATATGTGGGGTGCGTGCGTACGAGAGTTGGTTAGGCTGTCATGAACTTGAAACGTGGGGTGCGTGCAAACGAGAGTGAGTGAGGCTGTCATGTATTTTATAATTTCATACACTGGGGTTCGAGAGTCAGTAGCACACACACACACACACAGATGCACACACGCACAGACATACAGCGCACAAACACACTCTCAGGTACTCTGGGCATCTTACAGTGAAGGACTCCCCGCACCATCCACACGTGCTGCAGAGGAGTGAAACCAGGGTGTGTGTGTGTGTGGGTGTGACCTCCTGCTGCTGCTACTGCCACTGCTGCGTGTGTGTGTGCCTAATGTGTGGATGTGTTTGTGTTCGTGTTTGTGCGTGCTGGGGGGAAGAGGG
>Ga0307945_1000977_pt1 | contig 21591 bp, 31 predicted proteins | sample OrgLakmetagen228_FD_201818 | JGI IMG/M metagenome (GOLD analysis project Ga0307945, IMG submission 201818) | Saline water microbial communities from Organic Lake, Antarctica - #228 | ecosystem: Environmental > Aquatic > Non-marine Saline and Alkaline > Saline | place: Antarctica: Organic Lake...
TTATATAAAATACCATCTTTGTCTTCAATTTCACAACGTTTCTTTTTTAAATCAACTAAATAGACTTGTCCTTTTATAAGGTTCGATATTGGTCATCTTAAACGCACAACTATATTTTGTTCAACCAATAAAAAATAACTACTACAAAATATTTTATATTATATGCTTATCCTTGAAACACATTATTTTCCCATAGTCCACTAAGTGTTCCATTTTTGTAATATATTCTACCTTGTCCGCAAAATACATCATTCTTAAATTGTCCTTCGTAGTAAATGGTTCCGTCATCGCGAAAATATTTACCTTGTCCGTGATACATATTATTTTCCCATTGTCCGTTGTATATAAGCGTCCCATCTTCACGATAATATTTACCTTGTCCGTGAGGCAAATTATTTTTCCATTGTCCGTCATAATAAAGTTTTCCATTTTGATTATACATTTTACCTTCTCCGTTTTTCATATCATTTTCCCATTGTCCAATGTAGTAAGGCATATTATTTTGGTAGAATTGTGTCATAGTTACATTATTTATTTATTTTCATGAAATTCAATTTTTATAAAATATAATTTGTTGTTGTATGATTGCGTATATTTATAATTTGGTGGATCATAGTAGTTATACCAAGTATAATTGTAAACAATAAAATATTCGTTAAAGTTCTTTCTTTATTATTCATAAGAAACAAGTATAATATGTATATTATAAATACAAATAAAACATTATGCGTAATACTTTCCCATTTTGCCCATTCATAAAATTGTTTCATCATATATAATATTAAAATAAAATTAAATTTAAAATTAAATAATCATTCAAGATGTGGTTCAAATCAAAATTATACGAATCCATAAAAGAGAGTGATGAAAACAAAAAATTGGAACATTGTTTTGTAAACAATCCAAAGAAAGAATATTTGAATTATTTTGCTTGTCTCCATATCAATGAATACAATTATTTGAAACGGGTTGAATTATGCGACTTCTTATTTGTAGAAAATATAGATGTATTGGTAGATAAAATAATAGGTTATTTTGGTAACTTTTATAAATATAATAGTCAGCGTTTATTTCCACATAATTTGAACACATTGAAATGCGCGATGGATTTATATTTATAAATGTTATCAAAAATATGGGTTTTCAGCTTATTGGCACGTTTCCAAGATTAAAGATATGCAATTTATATTTATGAAAATAATTTTGATGGAGACATTTCGTGCTGGATGCGAACCATTTGTTAATATTGAAACTCTCCATTTTCCATTGACCTCGAGATTCAATATTTCCATTTCTATTATAAAATTTTCCTCGTCCGTGTTTCATATCATATCTCCATTTTTATAAGATTTACCTTGACCTTGATATAGAATTATTCAATTCTCATAATATTTACATTTTCCGTGACGTTTTCCATTTTTCTAAAATCCATAATAAGACCTCATTTCAATTTTTATTGGAATACATATAAAGTCATTATGTATATGTATTTATGCTAGGTATTGATTTATACGATATGTTTTACATTGTAAATGACACAACTACGTTGAAACCTACTACAAAGAAAAATACGATGTATTCATTTGATGTATATCAAGGTTTATATTATCAATGTTCTAAAAATATATATATTGGAACGTTTGACATTCCTTATAAAGACCTATGGACTATACAATTCAAGGTGAACAGTGATCAATGTTCTGTATATTTGGACGATACATTGGTGTCGACATTTTCCTTAGCGAACTTGACCCAACACAAACTGCAATATGAAGAAGACAAGTATGCTGACCAACAATGGTTCTTATGGAGAGAAGCTAAACAAGAGTATGAATCGTATATCATGGAACATAAATCTACTTTATATGACCCACAAATCAAATATTCGATTGACCAATTGGTTCCCGACTATCCAACGTATAACAAACTAATGGAAAAGTTTGAACGTGCGGAACAATTGTGTTATATAGAGGATATAACGATTGACGAATACAAATTAGCCTTGAAAGAAATAGATGCGTTTGTTTCTCCTATTATGCGCAACATTGTTGTCAAACATACTTAAACAAGCCAATATATATAATGCTAATGGATGAACTACTTTCACGTATTAAAATGTTTTTCAAGATAAAAGGATTGGTCGAACTCCACCAACAAGAATATCTAAGTATTTTAAACGGTTGCCACGATGTAAACCAAATTCAAATGTTTCAATATAACAATGAACCATGGCCTTTTTTACAAAGTAATATGTTTGTATTAGAACGTACACTTTTGAATGAACCATGCGTCGGATATTTTAGTATATCCACGACAATCGACGAAAAAATTATATTTGAGTTTATAATCGACAAAAATATCCACGAGTTAATACAATTGGAACGCGACCTTTTGGAATTTCTAAATATCAAGACACGAGACAATGACGTACATTATCCAGAATATATTTATGAACAAATTGACCTAGCAAATGATAATGTATTTTTAGTAAAACATTTTCCAAACTATATGTATCCTTTTTGGAATATGAAGCAAACTAACCATGGATTAAATGAACAAGTCATTGTGATATTAGACGGCTATGATATTATATGTTCTTTTGAGATGTCATGTGAACATGATACTATGCGGAATAATTTTAACCGAGACTATGAATCCATTTTGAACCGTTTGTTTTCCAAAGAAAGGGTAGAACATGAACTAAAACGATTATTTTCTAAAGGATATATTACGCGTTCATATGGAATTATAGATATGCAATATTTATTGTATTGTATGAATCCTATTTAATAAAATATTATACAATAATAATAATGAGACTTCTCCTTTTATTCAGTGGATTCATCAGTGTATTAGGTTTACGTTCTGGTCACTTGCCCAATGGTAATTCTAAAATATATGTCTCTAGTTCAAATCCTCAAGAAGATTTATTTATGCTAGGTCATACAAAAGCATCGTTCATAAGTAAACACTGGATGAACAATATAATGACGCATTTGATTTCAAATGAAAAACATAACCGTTTTATTAGTTATCGAGACCATCCAGATTTACATATCATTAACAAAATAAATGAGTTAGAACAATACATCCAAGAAAATAGAAAACCAAATGACTATTATATGGCGTGGATGCCCAAATGTGTAAATGGTTCAAAAGATGTATTGTTTTTAGTTGTGTGTCAGCATAAAACAAAGGGGTTTTGTGTAAAGCACGTGATTCAATCTCCGTTTTGGTCGCCTGACCAAATCAAAAGTACCCAATTAAAATTATCCTTAGAAAGTATGTCTCAATACGTAGATATGACCGAATTGTATGAAACTGATATAAGATATAAATTAGCTTGGTCTACTTGGTATATAGAAATTTAAGAACCACACATTAAACATTCGGGGTCTTCTTTATCAGGTACAACCGTAAATTGTTGAGCTTGATGTTTTGCCTTTCGACGTAAATAATACATACCTGTTTTTAATCCAGATTTCCAAGCATACAAATGCATATTGGTTAAAATTTTATAGTTAGGGTCTTCTACCCATAAATTCATAGACTGACTTTGACATATATATGCTCCGCGGTCTTTTGCCATATCGATAATCGATTTCATAGACATTTCCCATACAATTTTATATTTTTGTTTGATATAATCTGGAATTTCCTTTATAGTTTGAATCGATCCCTTATGTTTAACAATTTCATTTTTAATCGAACTATTCCAAATGTTCAAATCAATTAACTCTTTCATCAAATGCTTATTAATGACCATAAATTCGCCAGCAAGTGTTCGTCGTGTATACATATTGCTTGTAAATGGTTCAAAACATTCATTGTTAGACAATATTTGACTAGTGGACGCAGTAGGCATTGGTGCTAAACACAACGAATTATAAGTTCCAAATTCCATAATATTATTGCGTAACTTATCCCAATTATATTTATTCGATGGAGTCACATTCCACAAATCAAATTGGAAGATTCCTTGGCTCAAAGGCGAACCATCAAAACTATCGTATGGACCTTGTTTTTCTTTGGCTAGTTCCATACTTTTTTCCATAGACGCATGATACATTGTCTCAAAAATATCTTTGTTGATTTGTTTGGCATCGTTGCTATCAAAAGCAACATTCATCATCGCAAATGTATCCGCTAACCCTTGTACACCAATTCCAATAGGTCGATGTTTTTTATTACTGAGTCGGGTCTTTTCGGTTGGATAATAATTCACATCAATGATATTATTCAAATTTTCGGTGACTATTTTTGTAATTTTATGAAGACCTTTGTAATCAAACCATGGAGTTAATAATTCATTTACTTTACTGAACCCTCCAATTTTTTCTTGATCTACAAATAATTGTGGAAATGTAGTGTGCTCTTTCAAAAAAGAATCATACTCCTTTTCAGGAATCAAATGAGTAGTATAAATGATTTTATGATGGTCTAATAAATGTTTTAAATAATCACACCATTTACACTTTTCTTTTGTATATACGTTTACATTTCCTTTGAATTTATATTTACTAGGTTTCACAAAGGAAGACAATGAAATACTGGCTAAATTACATACAGCACTTTCTTCTTTGTCGCTATATTCTATAATTTCACAACATAAATTGGAGGAACGTATGGTGCCCAAATTTTTTTGATTACTTTTTTTATTACACGCGTCTTTATACAACATATACGGAGTACCGGTTTCCATTTGACTATCTAAAATTTTAAACCAAAGTTCGCGAGCCTTCATTTTCTTTAGATATTTTCCTTCACTGACATATTGATTGTATAATGCTTCAAAGGACTCTCCATATAATTCCGACAATCCTTCGCATTGATTCGGACACATCAAATACCAATCGTCGTCTTTTTCTATTTTATGCATAAACAAGTCGGGTACCCATAAAGCATAAAATAAATCGCGCGCACGCATTTCTTCTTCACCATGGTTTTTACGGAGTTCTAAAAACTCTTCGATGTCTCCATGCCAAGGTTCTAAATAAATGGCAAAACTACCATTTCGTTTACCACCTCCTTGGTCCACGTATCTTGCAGTGTTGTTGAATACTCTTAACATAGGAACAATCCCATTGGATTTACCATTTGTACCTGAAATATGAGTACCTTTTGAACGAACGTTATGAATATGTAGACCAATACCACCAGCCCATTTTGAAATTGACGCACATTCATGGAGTGTATTAAAAATACCATCAATACTATCGTCTTCCATACCCAACAAATAACATGAACTCAATTGTGGACGTCTAGTTCCAGAATTGTACAAGGTTGGTGTAGCATGAATAAATAATTTTTTACTTAGACCATCATAAGTTTCCTTCACTTTATCAAGATTTTCTCCATGTATTTCGATAGAGACACGCATCCATAAATACTGAATATTTTCAACCACCTTATTATTATTTCGCATCAAATAAGAACGCTCTAAAGTTTTATATCCAAAATAATCAATTAAAAAATTGCGTTCGTATACAATCATATGTTCTAGTTCTTTATGGTGCTTTTCGACTATACTATAATAACGAGTGGATAAATATTTTTTTGGCAATAATTGTACACTTTCAAGTAAGGTATGTTTAGTTTCTTTGTGATGATTTGATACACAAATATATCCGGCCAATTTGGAATAATCGTAATGTATAGAACCCATAGAGGCACATTGTTCGGCCATTAATTCATCGATTTCACACGTCTTGATATTATTATACAATTGGTCAATGATTTTTAAAACTAGTCCACTATACTGAATCTCTAAATTGTATTTGTCTCCTAATTTTTTAGTCCGTTCTAAAATCTTATCGTAAGATAATAATTCTTTTCGTTCATTGCGTTTGATCACATACGACATTTATATATTATACAACCTTATTTTATATCATTTAAATATATAACTTACATTTTACAAATATCCTTTATTTTCCTAATCCGTAGGTTTTATTTAAGTATTTCATATATGGAGTAAAAACATCACAATACATTCAATTGTTTATTTTTAGATATAGCTGACCATCTTTTGGTAGTATTTCGTTTTTATAATTTATATACAAATATTTTTAAAAATAATCCAGCAATCAAACATAACCATCCACCTAGTTCAATATTATGCATAAAATGTATAAACTGATCTTCGGTATATTCTTTAAACATTTCGTAATAAGGTTTATTTTCTTTATAAGATAATAGCTCTATCTGGTGTTTGAGTTCGTTAATTTCATACATACAATGAGATAATTTTATTTCATATTCCCCAAGGTCTTTGGTTCTTTTATGTAAAACTTCAATATCATTCGTGTTGATATCTCGCCAAGTTTCTAAACAACAAAGCGGTTCAAACTTATGTGGATGACAATAAGGTTCATTCATTACAAAGGTTTCAAATGTAATCATAGGTGATGTATATACAAACGCATCTACTATTTTATAAAGACACCCATATTGTAAATGTTTTTCTTTTACACTTACATTATATATAGTTTGAAAGGAGTTCTGTTCAGGAGTTTTGCAAACTTCTATGTTAAATTTATCTTCAGAATCTTGAATATAAAAAAAATCACACGCCCCATTCAAATAGGAGTGATAACGTTTCTCATTACCTGAATAAGATTCAATAAGGTCCATACTATATTATTTGAATATTATGTATTTATTTCATTTTATAAAATACTATACGAACAAATCGGACATTTTAATTTTTGCGATGTGATCAACCATTTATCAATACATTTTTTATGAAACACGTGAAAACATTTCAGTACTCTTAAAGGTTGTGTGTCATAGTCCTCTAAACAAATGATACATTCACCTTCTTTATGAAAACATAATTCTTCATTATGAAAAGATACGGTGTGAAATGGATTTAATTGAACTCTTAATTCTGGTTCTACTGGTTCAGGTTGAACACATCTTTCTTTATAACAACAACAAACTAAGGAAAGAACACTTACAAAAATACACATTTGATATAGTTCATTCATATATACATCATAAGGTTATAATTTTATATCAAATTCATTTGAATTTGGCAAGTATTCAAGTGGACTATTTCTTTTTTTATACGCTTGGTAGGTTCTCTTTTTTTGTATTCACCATTTCCACGTTCTTCCAAAATAGTATCCCATAAAGTTTGGATCTCTTGAAATGTATGGTCAAACCAAAACTTACAACGAGGAACATATACACAAGAATAAACTTCCAACTTCCAATACACGTTTTTGAACCATTCATATTCAGTATTTTCATTTTTATTATCTAGCCATTCTTCTATATTTGTACAATGAATGTCCATATAATCGTATACATATTGTTCATTGTTATTAATGTATACCTTGATAATACCCTTATATTTTTCATCATGGGTAAAACAACCTGACCCATCTTCTATATAGTCATTATAACTATCATATTCTATAAATTTTGTCTCCACAAAATCACATTCATTTAAATCACAAACTTCCATTTGTAATTGCATTTGAATATAATAATCTTCTTTGGGTATTCCAGTAATCACACGACTAACCACATTTTTTACTTCAATCATTCTACCGAAATTATTAGTTCCAGTCACAATACCATCTGGTGACGCGGCTAAAAAGGAGTGGGTCGGATGTTCAATACAACCAAATTCGCTAATCTCAGTATTGTTTTTCATTTCGTAGAATTGGATCGTCAATGGTTCGTATTTATTCCCCCAACTCATAGGTGTTTCGGTTAATCCTGAACTATAATGTTCTTTGGGAGCACACTTTTCATATATGAGTTGATTTTTTACTTTTTCCTTAGTAGAATATGCTTTCCACGCATTACTTGCTGTAAGATGATTGAATCTAAACTCGTACCATTCTTTGGTACGCTGTTCTGGTTGTTTTATTTGTTTTAAGTATTCGATATGGTCTACTATATTTGGTCTTAATAAAAGTTGTTCTTCGTACGAAGATATAAAACTCTCTTTACTTCGTATGAAATTATGTTCATTTAGTAAGTGGGTTAATTCTTCATCATTTATTTTATCCTTCAAATGAATAAGTAATTTATCTTTGAAAGAATTATTGGTAATACTATGTGGGAATTCTTTTGCCAACTGTAATATATCTTCTTGCATAATAAAATATATATTGCGAATGATTTTAAATCAATTTTCATTATCCTTCTTTTTAGATTTATTTTTTAAAGTAGTCGGTTTATCTTGAACAAGAGAAAAACTACGCGTTTTTTGATGAAAGGTCAATCCAGGTATATTTTCAATGTTTCCACTATCTTGATTATAATTCAATTCATTGTTTTTACTTAATTTTTTTCGTTCAATAATTTTAATAAAAAAATTAGTGGCTTGGGTCATTTCTTCTTCATTCAAATCATAGGTTTCACTAATGTCTTTGATATATTTTTTAATTTTATTTATTTTGGCAGTTTTAGTTAATTTAGACCAAACCCCTTTACGATTTTTGTCCATGTCTTGATTTAAAAAAATAGCCAAAGATTCTTCGGTAGTATCAATATTTTTATTATTTATAGTATTACCTGTATGAATCATAGTACGATAGTTCAAAGCATTCAGTTCTTTACAATCACTTTTTAATTCATTCATTAATATTATATATATATTATGTTTATATATGAAACAGATTAAATATAATCAGCATTTAAAAACAAATTTATATAATTTAAATTATGACATTTCGTGTCAAATTCAATATATAGATAATATTTATAATGATGTCTCTTTTGAGACACATATACAACAAGAATTAAAAAAGAAATATAATTCATATAAACAACAAGATAAATTGAAACATAGATTCGACCCTGATTTACACATTACTTATAAACAAATGATAGATAAATTATATTTTTCAAGATTAAAATGCTATTATTGTAAAGATGATTTATGCATTATTTATGATAAGAAAAAAACAAGTCATCAATGGTCACTAGAAAGATTTGATAACAATATAGGTCATTATGACAACAATACATGTATATCATGTTTGAAATGTAATTTACAACGAAGAACCAACAATCACGAATATTTTAAATTTTCAAAACAATTTAAAATAAATCGTATATAAACATAAAAATTTTATTCTACTAATGATAATTGACCAAAACCAACTTTTATTGGTAAAATTAATGAAATTTTATAACAAGGATAATAACTTACATAAAATGTTATCGATTATCAACGGCGAATCTAAAATATCTCTACGTATCATTGATTGGTTTACTACCAATTATGCCAAAAAATATTTTACAAAATACAATAATTCCAATGACAAACGATTTATTGTTTATGAAGATTATAAATTAAATTTAAAAGCATTTAAAAAACAAAGATTTGACCCATTTTGTAGATGGGAACGCATACAAATTCCATATGGTAAAGATTCTAGTATTGAAACCACTATAGGACAATTAAACTTTTTCAAATGGGCACTTGAAAATAATATTATAGATTACATTGAAAATCATTATCAAGAAATAGAAGAAGATATGAATAATAACAATAGTCTATCACGTAGTAAAAAAAATATGAATCTTACTCGTAAAAAGAGACAAGAATTATCTATTTCGGCCAGTAAATGTTTGAAAAAGGAAACCATCGAAATTACTGTCAAATTCAATTAAAAAAATGAACATTATATTCATATGGGAAATATATATTCTTCGTTTCCAATGATACATTTTGAAGATATATACAAAGAAAATAGTGTTTTAATAAATACGTTACAGGAACATGAACAAGGTTGTCTCATTCATAACACCATTCCAGCAAATCAAGAAATTCATATTATGAACACTTATTTAAAAACCAACAAGAAAGTCAGGATAATTATTTACGGAAAAAATTATGGAGACAAATCTATTATTAAAAAATTCAATCAACTAAAAAAATTAGGATTTTCCAATGTATTTATTTATTTTGGTGGAATGTTTGAATGGATTATGCTACAAGAAATATATGGTAATGATAATTTTAAAACAGATGGAACAACATTAGATATATTACAATTTAAATAATAATAAACATATATTTTTATGGAAGAATTCAAACAATCCAAATTGTCTAAAATGGAATGGATTAGTATTGAAAAAAAACTAGACAAAAAGGAACTCATTATCATGAATATTATTAAGAACGGGTATGATAATGTAGATATTCAACATAACACTCATTTGACGTTACATCAGTGTATTAAAATAAATCACAAAAATTATCATTATTATATTTATCTTTATATTCTTAAACCTTTGTTGAAAAAAAAATACAATTTGGGTGAATTAAAACTAAAACCCCCTAAACAACCTTTGAATAGTGCCGATAAAATTCGTATTGAAAATATACAACATATAGAGGACACTATTGAATATATTATTTTAGAACACTACAAAAAATTAAATAAAACCAAAAAAGTGAAATATTATTATAATATACTTTATTTGTTCAAACATTATGATATCAATATTTATTTTAAACAAATACTAATGACACATTTGTCTGAGTATCATTTTTATCCTAGCGAACTATTAACTCATAGCGATTCGGTGATTGAAAATAATCCTATCTTTGATTATAAACCGATTGAATTACATAAGCATCAAAAAGATATGTATACTACATTACGAAACAATAAACGTTCCTTGATATTTTATACTTCGCCTACATCTTCGGGTAAAACCATTACACCCATTGGATTGTGTCAAGAATACAAAGTTATTTTTATTTGTGCCTCGAGACATATTGGTATTCATTTAGCAAAAAGTGCTATTAATGTAGGAGTCAAAACAGGCTTTGCGTTTGGATGTAATTCGAATCAAGATATAAGGTTGCATTATTTTTCGGTACATAGTTACACCTCAACCAAGCATCCGAATCATAGCGATGGTTCTAAATTAGATATGCTTATATGTGATATACATTCTTATGAATATGCTATGGAGTATATGTTGTCCTTTTTTGATAAAGAACGTCTAATTCTTTTTTGGGATGAACCAACGATTACTATGGATTATGACCATCATAGTTTACACGAGTCTTTGTCTCAAATTTGGAAAAAAAACGTTATTCCTCGGATTGTTTTATCGTCAGCTACTTTACCCAATAACTTAGAACCCATTGTTGAAGATTATAAAAAAAGATTTGAAGGGGAGTTTTATAAAATAGAGACTACCGACCATTTGAGCAATATCACTTTATTGGATAGCAAACAAAATATCATTATGCCTCATAATTATTTTAAAGATAAAGAAGACGTAGAACGATTTTTGGAGACAAAGGGGCAATCTTATTTGAAATTTTTAAGTATTGGTGAATGTGCAAATTATATATTGAAATCGTCGTACAAGGATGAGTTCAACCAAATTTCTATAGATGAGATTGACGCACAATTTATTAAATTATTTTACTATAAAGTAATTCGCAATGAATTGTTTACAACCGAACAAAATAGTCTTTACAGCAATGATACGTATTTTACGACCAAATCGGCGTCTCATATTACTCACGGACCGGCAATTTGGATCGTGGGTAACATAGAAACTTATGTAAGTCAATTGATACAACAAATGAATATACAACCTTATGTGTTAGACCAATTGGATAAAAAAATAATCTATAATGTAGAATTGAATGAAAAAATAAATAAACTAAAAAAGGATTACCAAGACAAAATAGCAAAAGACGAAGACAATGAAAACAAAATGAAAAATCAGCGTTTTAGTCCAGATATTATTGGATTGTCCAAACACATTGAACAACTAGAAGGAAGTTATAAACAAGTTCAATTGGATCCTTTGTATATTCCAAATACCTATGAACATTTTACAAGATGGTCAAAACAATCACAATATAATAATTCTAACGTATTCAAAGGCGATTTAGACGAAACTTATGTGACTCGTATTATGAACACTCGAGTAGATTTCAATTATAAAGTATTACTCTTATTGGGTATAGGCGTTTTACATGAAGTAGATTTGGAATTCAATGATATTATGAAAGAATTAGCCGATGCCAAACAACTTATGCTCATTTTGGCAACAAGTGATTATATTTACGGCACCAATTATCAGTTCGCACATGGTTATTTGACAGAAGATATTAGAAACATAACACAAGAAAAAATTATTCAAGCAATCGGACGTGTGGGACGCAAAGAAAAAAACAAGACATTCACCTTTCATTTTTTACGAAAAGAGTATAGTGATCTATTTTTACAAGACAATCCTTCCAAAGAAGGCATGAAAATGAACGAATTATTTTGTTGTCTATAATATATATGTGTGATTGTGAAAAAAAAAATGTAAAACCCACGAATTATGAAAAATGGTTATATACGTTGTATACGACCATTGTGTTTATTTTAGTGTCGAATCCATATACTTACCAATTGGTCAATTCTATTTTAGGAAACATTTCGGATAAACGCGGATGTCCTACCGCGTTTGGATTTGTAGTTCATACTATTGTATTTACCCTTGTATTGAGACTCATTATGTAACGCGTAATGTAAATCGATAAGGTATATAATATTCCTCCCCATAAGGTATCTATTAGTGCTAATGTATAATCCCAATGTTTTAAAAAAGACATATTAGTAAATTCATAAATTCCATAACTTGTGGAACCCAATAAAAATGCTTCTACAAGAGTACCCTTTTTCAACCAAATAAAATAATATAATTGTAAAAATAAAAATAAATATACTATAGATGCATACATTTTATCTACAATCATTTTGGAACCTTGAATTCTTGATATTATTTTAGATACTCTACCTGAAATAAGAAAAAGGAAAAAGTAATCTAATACCAAGATCACCATTAATAATAACAACCACATATATTAATAGAATTTATAAATAATAATAAAATATCCTAATAGGATTAAACCAATACCAAAATATATCCACGGGTCAACAATCGGTTTATTTAGAATTACCCTATCTAAATAAATAGACACCAATATAGAACTTGTTAAAAACAAATGAACAAACGTAGATACGTTGGTATATTGGAACGACCAAAATAGGAATATACGAGACAAAACCCATAAAGAAAATGACGCAAATACTAATCCTATTATTTTAGATGAATATTCCCGTTTTAGTTGAATATATTTAATCGAAAAAATATGTAATCCTATGCATAATGAGGCAAATAAAGATAATATGATAGCTTTATAGTTCATATATAAATATACAATGATATAATTATATATGTTATCGGTATCACGCTTATTAGTTACTTGGTCTTGCATAATTATGTTGTCATGTATTCTTCATAACAATTATAGTTTCTTGAATTGTGGTCCGAATGATTCTTTGGTTAGTTTTGAAAAATTTTACCTTTATGAAACAGATCAATAGTGTAGACGACGCACGATATGTATTGGATACGTTCATATAATAAGTTATCCACTTGTAACTCGTAACAAGTTTTTTTTATTATACATCATCATTTTCATTACCAAAAATGTGTTTGAAATGGTTCAGCATTTTCTGTTCGCTTTTCTTGGTATTCCTATAACTTTGTAATCTTAATTTTCTAAAAATGTATTTTTCATAAAACGAAAACAATAACCCATTTATTTCACTCTTCTTTTGAATATATTCCTTGAATTTTGTTAGGTTAAGTGATTTCTTATTTAGTTTAGATAATTCAGTTTCCAACTCTATAATAGTTCCATGCCCTTCTATTTGTTCTCGTTTCAACTTTAATTGTATTTTTGAATACTTCTTTTTCTTGGTTTCTTTTCTTCGTTGGTCTTGTGAATATCTAAAGATATTTGCTTGTTTATTATCATCATCAACACAATAAATCAAATCACACAAACCTGGACCGATTGCAACTATTTTCTTATTTTGTAAAGGCACATAATCTTTGATTTCATCAATATATGTTTCTTGGTTCGCTCCCTTTTTCATCATTGGTAATCGCTTACCAATTAAATCCTTACGCAATAATAAAAGTGTGCAACTAATACTATCGGTTTCTATCATATCATGAAACTCGTAATACTTTTTATGAAAACTCTTCAATTCAGTCCTAAAAAGAAATCCCATATTTTATCTTCGTTTCTCTTCAAATACCCATTTGTTAAATAATCACTTTTAATTCCTTGTTTCTTCGTCATTAATAAATGCACTAATGTTGTAGTATCCAATCTTATATGTTTTGGAATAACTTCGCTTCTCATTGGAAATACATTACTAATTGTTTGATTTTCAGTTTCTACTTGTTTCATCATTCGTATCATACACTGAAAATAATCAAAAGGACTACATTGTATATCATAATACAAATTCTTCTTGAAAGTTTTAACAGGAATGATTACTTGTTTTTGTGTATCAATCCAAGTATGATAAGCAGTATGAGATTTATATTTTACAGTTTCAACATTTAATAAATCATTCTTGATTTTTCTTAATTGATTACATAGTTTATTTATTCGTGCGTCTTTGTCCTTCTTGGTAATATTCATTTTTCTAATTTTACCTACTAAAAATGATTTTTTCCAAACAACATTTACATATCGTTCAACATATTCCACATATTGTAATTTAATATTGTTCCCATACATAGTAAGAATATCAATGGTAAGATAATCTAAAATGGTATTCATATGCGTATAATCCAAAATCTCATTTTGAATAAGAGGTTGAAAATCGGTTTGGTAAAATGCGGTTAGTTTTTCTTTGAGTGCTTTAATATCTGGTTTTGGTGGTCTACCTGGTGCTTTTTCATTACAAAGAATTTTCATACACGAATTAATGAACTCACCATTAATGGTTGGTAAAGAAGAATGCTTCTCATAATGGTGTAATAAGAAGAGTTTCATAAACATTAATGTTTGAATAACTATTTTATTGCACTTAATAACGGCATTTGTAATTTTAGGCGAGTTAATCGCAGGATGTTTCAGGACATTTTTCAACGAAATTTTAATTCCTTTGAAAAGTCGGTTGGTGGATTTACTTCGTTTTCCATCCTTATACTATTCCTAAGATTTTATTTTAAGTAGTTTAACGAATTAATATAAAATTGAATTAATATAAGAATTTAATTGTATAATTAATAACATGTCATATTTAACGGATAATCGTAGTAATTGGAAAGATATTTATCCGACATATGTTTGTAGATGGAAAGATAAATATAGTATATATGTAGATCATGGAATGTGGAATGGTATATGTATAGATTGTAAATCCGCAACAGACCGAGGTAATGGATGGCGAAATTGTGATTTATGTTATATAAAATATGTTAAGGTACGACAGAAATATGTAGCAAAAGCAAGAAATTTAATGAGATTAAAAACCAATAAATATTGTGAATTTACAGGATGTAATAAAGTCGAATTTCTTAATTATATTGAAACACATTTTCATTCTGGGATGAGTTGGGATAATTATTCTAAAATATGGCAAATAGACCGCATAATTCCTTCCGCTTGGTTTGATTTTAATGATATAAATGAAATCAAAATATGTTGTAATTATAATAATTTACAACCTTTACTTATTAAAGATAACCAAGATAAAAATGCTACAATTGAGTAAAAGTATAAATATGTGTTCTAATATGTTGTCCGTTTTCAGTAAGTTGAAAATCCCTACTTTCTAACTTATATTTTGATTTTATCAAATGTTTTATGATTGATAACCAAGGTCTTTTTATTTTACTCGGTTCGCCAACTGCCTTTATTCCATTAAAGGAATACCATTTTCTTATTTCTGGTATTAGTTCCATTATTTTTAATTGGATTTCTTCGTTTTATCCAACTCATAAAGCGTATATATATTCTTATTTTCCAAATCTAAAATATGAATAATTTTATCCACAATTTCACCCTGTTCTTTTTTATACAATTCACTCTTTAATCTCATAATATACTTAATATAACTAATAAATTTTAAGTATGTTATTTATAATTTTTTAATTTACGCTTTCGCGTCAAAGGTTTCCGTTCCATTTGTATCCCTTCTTTCAAGTTATACGCATATTCAAAATAGTTCTTATAATTTTGTGGTTTCACTTTACCAATAGCGTTGTCTATATTATTTTCTAATTGTTCGTAATGCTGGATTGTTAAATAAATCTAAATTATATGAAAATGATATTAAAATAATAGAATATACCGCAACTCCAGACGGAACAATATATGATTTAATGAAATGGAATGATGCCTCAACTAAAATATTAGCAGATGTTGGAGATGGATATGTCAGTTCATATAATTTACTGGAAATGGGTAGAGTAAAACAATTCAAAGATATATGTGGATATAATGGATTAGACTACTTGCTAAATTTAGATCAGAACAAAATATTTTATTCATTTGAATTCATAAATGATTGTGAAAAGATATATAAATTTATTATACAAAAAATTAAAAATGATATAATGTGTAATAATGAATTCAATAAAGAAAAATTTATTGAATTTATAAATGAACATAAATTAGAAAAATATGATGAAATAATAAACATACATATAATTCATGAGTTATATGATTATATTAAAAATATATTTGAAAATATTCAAGAAATAAAAAATGATATTATTACGTTCGACAATCCTCGTTATCATATTATTAGAACTAAAAATGGACTAGAACAAGATTTAACCATTAAAAATTTTAAACAAATATTTAATATTGATACTTATAATTTTATTAAATATGACATAGAAAGTGAAATTAAAGATATTAACAACATTATTATAATAAAACCAGAAAAACACACATTTATATTTATTAAAGAAATGTTAAGATGTGCTAAAACATTAAAAAAGGAATTTATTGGAATATTATATGATAGATATAGTAAAAATCCAGATGATACAACAATTATTCAAGGATTAGTAGGGCGTGATACAGGATATGATAATAATGGTATAAGTATTTGTTATACTAATAAAGATAGTATTAATAGATATGAACAATTATGGGTCAGCAATTTTGAAGACACAACTATTAAGTGGAAGTCAAAAACAACAAAATATAAAAATGGAATTCTTTCAGGTAAAAATACATTTAATGATCCAAAAGATTACGATGGATTTTCAGTAGATCGTAACGATATTGATGAATTAAAAGAACCTGTTATTAAGAAATCCAAAACACAAGAAGAAGGAAAAGAATACTTTAATAAAGAATTAAAAAAAAAAATGCGAGGCAGAGGTCCTAGTACAAGAAAATATAATAATGATGGATATTATGAAGCAACTATTCGTTCAAAAAAAAAAATATATACTTGCGAAGAAATAAAATGTGAAAGAAAGTGGGGATTAAACGTAACGAATTATAGATTTTATCCATGCTATCAAGATATAAATGATAAATCTACTTTACAGTGGTGGTTTATCCACTATTAATTGTATAAATAAAAAATTTTAGATATTTGGTCAAACTTCTTTTTTTAAATAATATCGTGTCGAATTGTGGAATGTGTTTGGGTCTAATGTTTTACATAAAGTTCGTTTGAATTGAGGATCTTGTGTATAACTCGTATATTCTTTATTATATTCCATTGGATGTTTATATAAATCGCTTTGGGACGTTGGTACATAAAACGCTTGCGAGTCTCGTTGTAAAGCCATATACTGATTACGTAATTGACTTTCTAAATCAACACGTGAATGGTGTGGCGACGGGTTGGTCGTTGTTTTTGTAGTGGTTTCAATAGGAATTTTAAAATCGCTATATTTTGTAGTGGTGGGTCTATAATCAAACATTGGTTTGAATTGTTCATTGTTTGGTATATTTCTTTTATTTATACGATAGTTTATTTCTTCATCCATATACATAAACAATATAAATAAATAATACATATAAACATAAATGTGTGGAATATTTGCTTATTTGAACAAAACTATAAGCATCGACCAATTAAAACATTTAAGTTCACTAGGGTCAAAGCGTGGTCCCGAATCTAGTGTATTTTATAGTCTAGAAGAAGACCTACATTTTGGATTTAATCGTTTGGCAATCAATGGATTAAATGAAGAATCCAATCAACCTATTATCCATAAACATTATAGTTTAATTTGTAATGGTGAAATATTTAACTATAAAGAATTATCAACCCCTTATGTACTAAATACTCAAAGTGATTGCGAAGTTATTTTACATTTATACGAAGAATATGGGGTAGAAGCATTTGAAAAATTAGACGGTGAATTTGCGTTTATTCTTTATGATGCATTAAAAAAGGAACTACTTGTAGTAAGGGACGCCTATGGAATTAAACCATTGTATCAAAAAATAAGCAATAGTGCTTATACGTTTTCGTCTGTATTGGAAGCTGTAACTCACGAAGAAACAAGCGAAATCACTCAAGTAACGCCTGGCACATTTACCTTATTTAAATATGACAAAGGATTTAAAAAAGCAGAACAACGTAAATATGATGTATTAAATAAAAGTTATCCTGAAATGTCCAAAGAAGACCATTATAAACAATTATATCATTTGCTGGAAGACGCGGTTTTAAAGCGTATTACTACGTGCGAACGACCATTATGTTGTTTATTATCCGGAGGTCTAGATAGCAGTATTGTTTGTGCGATTGCTTCTAAATATTATAGAAATAAAGGCGAAACATTGACCACGTATTCCATTGGAATGAAAGGAGGAGAAGATTTGTATTATGCGAATATGGTCGCCAAACATATTAAGAGTAATCATCACGAGGTGGTTGTTACCCAAGAGGATTTCATACAATCTATACCACACGTCATTCGAGACATTGAAAGTTATGATACAACCACGGTCCGGGCAAGTGTTGGAAATTGGTTAATTGGTAAACACATCAAAGATACAAGCGATTTTAAAGTGGTCTTGAATGGAGATGGGGCGGACGAATTAATGGGCGGATATTTGTATTTCAATCAATGTCGGAGCCATAATGATTTTCACGATGAATGTATTCGTTTATTAAACAATATTCATTATTTTGATGTACTTCGTAGCGATAGGTGTATTGCTAGTCATGGGTTAGAATCGCGCACTCCCTTTTTAGACAAAGACCTTGTACCATATTATTTATCGATCCCAATTGAATTCAGAAAAGGTTCCACTGAAAAAGAATTTATTCGTTATGCGATTCAACAAACCGCAAGCGACCTTTTACCTTATTCTATTTTATGGCGTAAAAAAGAAGCATTTAGCGACGGCGTGTCAAGCTTACAAAAACCTTGGTTCAAAATGATTCAAGATACACTTGTGGATTATAATAATACCACCGAAGAATTGACCAACGAGCAATGTTATTATCGCGACCTTTTTGTTCAATATTTCGGTAATCATACAAATATCATTCCTTATTATTGGATGCCCAAATTTGTAGACACCAATGATCCCAGTGCAAGAACATTAACGCATTATAGTTCTATAAATGAATATTTCTATCGAATGAAGTATTTTTTGACTGATATGTTCATGTATCGATTTAGGCAATTGATTTTCTAAAACAATATATTTTTTTAATTTATGCTTTATGGAATCTTTATAAGTTACGTTTTCTTCCAATACATTCTTTAATTTATCTTTTATGGCTCGATACGTGTATTGAAAAATATATTTCTCGTATTTTAAATATACAATATTCGGATGTTTCATATGTTTATGGTGTTTATCATCTATAAAAAGAAAATAATCATTTAATAATAGGTCGGGAATACAATATAATAAGTCATCATAACTTTTATATGTATGAAGACGTCTTGAATGATAAGTGATTATGTAATCAAAAAAAATACTATTTGTTTTTTTATTGATGTATTGTATAACTTTTTTAACAAAAAAATCATTTTTGTTATTGCTATAAAGAATTACATATTTTATGTCTTTTGATTTTTTCTTTTTTAATATAAAATCAAAAATATCAAACATATGAGGACGAAAATAGTCTTCCAATAATTCAAAATAATGATTATAGTCTATGTTACAATAAGTTTCAACAATATTTATTATTATTATAAATTGTTTGAAAAAACCTATGGTTTCATCCAAATCAATTATGATATGTTTATTCATTTTTTTATCTATATATAATATTAATGACAAAACATTTATCTATTTATGAGTGTATACATGTATTAAGATACTATAATAAAAGCGTACCCAACAGTATATATAAAATTAAACAAAAAACAAATGTTTTATTGAATAAACATATGTTTGGACATATTCATAGTTTACCCGTTTTGTATCATTTTACATTCAGTAAACATAAATATATAGGATATAACACAAAAAAAAATTATATTAAACCTTTTCGTAAAACAAGAAATCATACGCCAAATTATTATTTGATGTAATCTAAAATACGTATAAGTATTATTTCTTGGGATGTAAACTTTTGAAATAATATAAGGTCATTCATTTTTAAATTGAAAAAACGATTATTATACCCTTTACATAATAATACAATTTCATTTTTTTTGTATTCTATTTTGGTCAATATCGCACCTTTATACAAAACAATATTTTCCGGATTAATTAAATTGAACCAACGAATATGATTACCCATGGTCAATTCATCCAATTCGTCAATGAACCTGTAATCTTTTAGCAAAGAGTGATATTTTTTGAGTTCTGAACCTTTGAACCCCATTTTTTGTAGTATATTATTTTTGGATTCTTTTATGATGGAAGAATTCAAATGGATTAAATTTTTTTCATCTAAATCTTTTACCAATGCGTTTAATTCTTCATTCATCATATTAGATACAAACATAATATACTTAAATGATTTTCATTAAAAAGAAGATAGCCCTAAAGACTCATTTGCTGCAACAGGTCCTTGGTCCATATATTGTGGAACCGCTTTTTCAGCGTGTTTTTCGTACATTTGGTTATAATTTTTACCATTGGTTTCTTCTTTTGTATTTTGAGGATATGGGTTGTTCATTGGTCCTGGAGAAGGAACTTGTATACTAGGTGGGGTATATATTTCTTCGTCTTCTTCCAATGATTGCATATTTTCTTTTTCAAGACCAATATAAATGAATGCTCGTTTTAATAGTAAATTTGCTTTTTTACTTATAGTCGTTTCTAACGTAAATAATATGAAAATAAAAGGTAATATGAAATGAAATACATTCATTGAGCTATACGATTCTTTGCTATAAGTAGGTATAAACACAATCAAACGATGAATAAACCAAAATAAAATTAACAAAACAACCAATTGTAAAACAACTTCTATTAATATTTCGATACTGCCTTTATAATCGTCAAAAGGCGGTAAATACATTTTCATCATTTTTACCACCAAAGAAATGGGAATAATCGCCAACGCAATATATTGAACGACGTTTAACATTTCGCTTTTATCTTTTTGAGTCAAATTAACCATATAAGAAAAAAAAGATTCTACTTCTCCACCTGTTTGTATAAATTCATCGTCCATTAGTTTATGTAAAGAAATTAAATATAATAAATATAGATTATAATGTGCGGAATTATTGCTTGTATGGGAAAAGACGCATCGACCTATATTATAAATGGTCTAAAACAATTACAAAATAGAGGGTATGATTCGGCCGGTATTTCACTAATGTACCAAGGTCAGT
>Ga0307945_1000981_pt1 | contig 21565 bp, 20 predicted proteins | sample OrgLakmetagen228_FD_201818 | JGI IMG/M metagenome (GOLD analysis project Ga0307945, IMG submission 201818) | Saline water microbial communities from Organic Lake, Antarctica - #228 | ecosystem: Environmental > Aquatic > Non-marine Saline and Alkaline > Saline | place: Antarctica: Organic Lake...
AGAGCGCACAAGGGCATGAGCCAGAGAACTGGTAGAAGCATTAGGGACCAGCGATGCAAAGAACTCACTCCTCTGCTGGATGGTTTTTCCACCTTGGAGGCCTTTCTTGGTCCGAAGGCGCAACCATGGAGTCAGTAGATGTGCTGAGTCTTATACTTTGCAGTGACCGTAATTTGATCTGACATACCTCAAGTATTGTTGTCCTCGTAAATAATTCCAACGCCATCTCACAATGCAAACGGAATAGAACTACCTCAGTTATTGGCCTAACCCAGCAGCTTCTGCTGCAGCAGTAGCATAGACACGCACCAAAAACGAGGAAGCAGGTAGTTAATCAGTCTACGTGATCTATTAATACATATAATCACACACTGTGGATGGCATTCAGCGCAGCTGCCGCACAGTTCCTGCTACAGAAGTAGCAAGTCACAGTGCGAGCTGCGCTCACGCGATGCGCAAAGCTTGATGAGAGTTTGGCCTCTGTGATGCTCGCCCCGGTCTCTGTGCTTTTCATAATATGCGTGCGGAGTGTGGGAAGCGCCGCTCTCTGGGACAGATGAGAGTGTATGCACGTTGGTGCTGCAAACAAGGGATAAGGACGTAGCAAGGATAGTGTAGAGTGTAACCCTTCATGTGTGCCCGTTGGTGCTCTAGGTGCGGCAAGCAACATACGGTGCGCTGCGCGTGTATCATTCAGAAAACTGGTATTGATTGTAAGCCACAGTCTCTGTTTGTGCACGAGTCACGCTGGTAGCAATAGCGCAACAACAAAAAAATGGTATGAGAACTGGTCTCATGTCTCATGTTCAAATCAGTGAAGCTATTGGTATCATCTCAACAAGCTACCACCTGATACGCTGATGCTACCACCTGATAAGTTAAAGCTACCACCTGGTGAGTTGGAGCTTTTTTGCCAGCATGTTTCTCTGTACTTTGTAATATATTTCTTCACTTTTAAAAGGAAGCCCCTGTACTTGCACTTCAAATAACATCATCATAAGACATGACAAGATGACTACCAGTACAGGTTTCCACAAGTCAAGCTGTGCTTATCTCCAGTTCAAGCCGGGTCCGTCTCTGGAAAAACGCCACTGGACTGGCATATTTGCATGGCATCGTCCTGCATGCATAGTACATTATGTACAGAAGGACAATGAAAGTCAATAAAGTGGTGCGTTCTTTAAACGACACAGGTACAGACACATTCTGTCCACAGACTTCTCAGCTGCTATAACACCCAGGCATGTCCAAGGGCCTGTTGCTGCTACAGCTAGGAGTAGTATGAAAGAGAGGGGACATCAGCTTCCACATTACAGCAGAGGGGTGCTGGAATAGGCTCTTTAACACGATCAGCAATTGACAGGAACATGACTCGTCTTGCCTGTCCTTGCTGAACGACAAGAAAGCGTCGGTCTTTGCAGCACAGGGTGCATGTGCACATGGCAACATGAAATTGCTGTACAATTGAAAGCATTACAACATAGCATGGTGTAAGCAAAATCTGCTGCACGTATGGCACCACTGACTCTTTAATCGCCACCTAATGTCCTTGACTTCCAGTACCACACTTTGCAGTTGCAAAATCCTAGAAATACTGTATACCTATATGTGTCAGGAAATTATACAGGAGGACTTCCACACCTTTGGCAAGCTAACAAAATGTGATGCCTGATATCACTACACACTGTTTTTTTCAGTGAACGAGAAAGCCCCATCGCCCAAATTCGCCTTACAAGAATTTTGGATCATCAATCTGTTCAAGTCCCTATTTTTCCATCTCAGGCTCGTTACTGTGGACTCGTCCTGGTTATAGGATGACGTGCTGCAGGTAATTGCTGTTATTGTTGTTGTTGTTATTGTTGTTGTTAAAGGGCAGGCTAGCTGATTTGCTTTCTGGTTTCTTTTCAGGTTACTTTATCTGTTAATTTCCTTTATTCACTCTCTGTAAATAATACGCTCTTAAGTTTAGCAATTGCTATGTGCTCTTGGTTTGTATCTGTGAGCCTCACCACTGGCCTCACGCTCGTAAAATTTCTGGGTTTCTACAAACTTGCTTTGGTGGGAAATTGAGCCGTCTTATGTCCCCTATTTTCCCTCCCTCACACAATTATGTGAGACCCTTAAGAAATTGCATCAAGGAACCTGGTTATACGCGTCTAGACAACCCACCATTTGACGGTAAAGTGCAGGTATGTGCTGCGGCCCTTCCTCGGACGTGCTGGCGCGCTCTTCTTTTACTGGGTCACAAAAAGGCAAGAAAAATTGGGCGAGGTGTAACGTGAATGTTGTCTATTTTCATACACAAAGCTCCAGATCAAATGCCTCACAACTCACAACGCATATTGTCTATTGCATACACAAAGCTCCAGATTAAATGCCTCACAACTCACAACGCATTGCGTCTATTGTATACACAAAGCTCCAGATCAAATGCCTCACAACTCACAACGCATTGCGTCTTTTTTGTCAAATTTGTGGATTACACTAGGCAGCGAGTCGATTACCAAAGAACGAATATATAGAGGGGGGAATTGATTAGCTTTTTCAAAGTTCGGTGGATCAAATTATTACCATTGCTGCACAGCAAGTACTAGAGCTTGTGTGTTTCACTGCAGAGTTGGCTTGCTCTTAAACCTTAACGTGTCATTGGCTGGCACGGGTGGGAGGAAATAAGTGTTTAGCACCTGACCTCGTACCAGCGTCTTGCCTGAACGTGCTGGTGTTCTTGCTGGCATAATACCCGAAATAGCATAGGGAAGTCACACAGGAGCGACGGTTTCTGTGGCTTTTCTTTTAAGCACTTTCAAGCATCTTCAAGTACACAAAGCTTCTAAATAAGCTGTGTAAAATAGTCCCTCTTCAAATGCAACAAGATGCATTCAGGCCACGCAAAGCATCCCAATAATCATTCAGATCACGCAAAGCATCCCAAAGATCATTTAAATCACGCAAAGCATCCCAAAAATCATTCAGATCACGTAAAGCATTTCAAAAATTATGTATCGCAATACCAATTTCCAGCAGTACCTACATCAGCCATTGTCTCTGCAGATCCTTAAGGCGCACATTCCCAAACACACAGTGATGTACCACCTCCGGTATCAAACTCTCCAAGGCGCAAGCAACGCCTCTCAGTTCACACAGACTTGCCGAAAGCGCTACACTCCTTCAACCATGCATATCAAACGCACACCATGATGCAGCAGCTTTGCTGTCAGGCTCTCCATGTTGCAGATGATGCCTCTCAGTGCACTTAGATCAGGCCCTGTTGTGTGCATGAGTTCCTGTAAGCCTTCCACGGTTGGATCAGCAGCAAGGTTTGCGGGCAGCATTAATGAGTTCTTGGTGCTGCCTTGGCTGGAGTGCTGCTTGCCGTGGCTGGGAGGTTTGGCATCGCTGCTGGCTGGCCTGCTTCGACCAGAGGGCTCTGTGCATAATGCTGCATGCAATTTGCTGTGCTGGGTGCTGCTTTTGCTGCAGGGATACTGAGTTGGCTGAGGGCGTGACGCTGACGATGATCTGTCTAGTGGGGAGGTGTTGCGTGGGTGCTTGCTGGATGGCGGCTGGAAAGAAAAAGAGCGGCTTAAGTCACGTAGCTGCCAAGGTACAAGAAGGCCCCACCTGCAGATCGAAAGCAGGCAGTATGCATTCATATGACAAAACCACGTGTGTTAGAGAACATAATTGTAATGCACTTCCTGGCCGCAGCTAGCACCCACCAAGCAAGGCAAACCTAGAAGACATTAGGTGTGTGTGTGTGTGTGTGTGTGTGTGTGTGTGTGTGTGTGTGTGTGTGTGTGTGTGCACCCACCAAACAAGGCAAACCTCTCAGACATATGACATGTGTGCAGACATCAGATGTGTGTTTTGTTCATTGAACAAGATTTTACAGTAATGACGAATGATGGAGCGTCGCTAGCGTCGCTGAAATTCTGGCGAAGCCATAGGGTTGTTACATTGACGCTGTGTAAATGCATGACCTTGACTGATCGTAATTGAATTTCTGGCAAAGCCACAGGTTTGTTACATTGACGCTATGTAAATACATGACCTTGTCAATGACTGACCGTAATTGAATGACTGATCGTACATGCAGGACCTTGTCAATGACTGATCGTAATTGAAATTCATTGAGGTGGGTTAAAGCACGACATTGCCACCGAAATGCTGCCAAGGTACGATGAAGCAAACTCAGTACATTAACAGGATGTTGGTTCTATGCTACAGTTCGCTGTAGGCTTCGTCATTACACCAAGCTGCCGTGGAGGGAGATCAAAACCAAAGACACGCTATAACCAAAAATGGGCTGCAGGCCCTCATAAAAGCAAAACAACGCAAAGAAGCAAGCGGCAAGTCCATAAGTCAGATACAAGCGAGCTCAGATGGGAACACCCACAAGTCATAGCACAAGCTGAGGGGGGGGGGGCGGGAAAAACAACCCGAGCAAAAGCAAGGCATAAAAAGAATGCCTAAAACGAAAGTACACAACACTTTATGCAAAGTGCCTGCCAGATCTCAGCCTACGCTCACTGCGCAAGAACTCCAGTTCTACAGCTGAAGCAGAGAACTGATGATTTCTATGCTACAGTTCGCTGTAGGCTTCGTCATTACACCAAGGCCAGACTACAGTGGGCGAGTGCAAAGAGAACGTTGAGAGCGAGCGAGCACTTGCAGAGTGCGTGCCACTATTGAATCAGGTCAACTGAGGGCAGGAGGCCCCCTGCAATCAAAACAGCGTGTAGTATGGCCGTGTAGAGCACTGTACTGCAGAAAAAGTGGTTGGAAAATGCATTATATTATTAAATGAATTTTATGCGGCGCTTGAATACGCTGGCGGGTCACATACAAGGGAGTTCCAGGACAAAGATTCTCAATCCTCAAGGCAGGACGCTTTCCGCTCCTTGCTCTGATCAGTTCAACAAATCCATTATTGTTTATCAATTCTTTCTGACGAATCCCTTATCCCTAGGGTTGTCAAGGATGGCTTCTGCAGTGTCCGCTCCTAGGAAGATCGCTGTGTCTAACCCTGTTGTAGACCTTGATGGTGATGAGCAGACACGGTCAGTGTACACGAGAAAAACGCTTACACATTACACATATGCACACGCGCACAGCATGCAACACACATACACACACACACACACACACACACACACACACACACACATACACACACACACACACACAAACACACACACATGCACATACACGCACGCACGCACGCACGCACGCAACCGAGCTCACACGCACGCACGCACGCACGCAACCGCGCTCACACGCAGCCATGCACGCACGAACACACGCACGGCCTACCACGCATGTACGCACGCACGGCCACGCACACACACGCACACACACACACACACACACACATACACACACACACGCATGTCCACACAAACACACAAACATACACACACATGCACACTACCCATGCTTACCCACACGCTTACACATTTGCATGCAGCTGCACAAGAACATATGCATGCACACGCAAGTGCACACAATCACACATGTGAGCACGTGCACCAGCACAGGCATGCGGATTTGCACTAAGCTTGCATGTAAAGCTCCACGCATTATACACATATACGTGTATGGACTCCTTTGCAGGGTGATATGGACAATGATCAAAGAGAAGCTTGTCCTGCCATACATCGACCTCAACATCAAGTACTTTGATTTGAGCATTACAAACCGAGATGCCACCAACGATAAGGTGTGTGTGCGTGCACAAAAGAAAGGTCAGCTTGTTGAGGTTGACATCAGTTCACATGGCGTATTATGGAAGAAGGGTGGACTTGGATGTACAGGAAGATGGGTAGGAAGTATAAGGAGGGGGAATGATTAAAGAGTGAGTGAAAGAAAAAAGTAAGGCATATAAGAAAAGTGTAGGGAAGGGTTTGGCCTGCAGAGTTTGCTGGAGAGGGGTTAGTTCTGCTCTTCAAATGCTCTACGTTTTCCATCCTTTCTTTTCCTCTCAGGTCACAGAAGAGGCTGCCCTGGCCATCAAGGTGTGTGGGAATATATATACAAAGTGTTTTTATATATATACAAGGTGTGTGTTTGTGTATATATATGTGTGTGTGTGTGTGTCTGTGTGTGTATACCTGACACGGAGTTACAGGTAGGCATAATAGCCACTGAACCAGGGATTCTTGTGTTCAAAAGATGCCAACATGTTGTATTGCTACAAAGCAAGGCCTTGAGCAACCTGAACAACCCTGTGTTCTTCTTTTGGCTGTGCTCTCATTCTTCGCACAGAAGTACAATGTGGGCATAAAATGTGCGACGATCACGCCGGACGAAGCACGTGTTAAGGAGTTTAGCCTGAAAAAGGTGCGGGCGTGTGAAGCTGTCTGGCAGACTGCTATCTTTGCTGCATCTGTGAACGCCTGTTTCATGCTTTTGTTCAAAGTAAGCCGTTGGGTGGTACCAGGGAATTCAGCTTAAACAAGGGAATGGCCGCACTGCTTGCACAAACATAATGTCAAAAATTGTCTTGCTTTGCTATCATGCAACGAGCCGTTGGTGGTACCAGGGAGTTCAGCTCAAAGAAGGGAATGGCTGCACTGCTTGCACAAACATAATGTTTTGCTGCATTCTTCCAAAAATTGTCTTGCTTTGCTATCATGCAATGAGCCTCTGTGCAGGGTCAGGATTATGATTGTTAGTTAGGGGCGTGGTGATAACTCAATTTCTGGCTCTGCGCGTAATCCTAGTACAGGCACATATGTAGGGTTGGCCAGAACCGTATGTCTGCACCGTATCTGACCGTATCCATGGGGACTCTCTTGCTAAAAATACCATATGTACACCGTGTATACCTATGAATGTATGGTTCTGGCCACCCCTTGTACCGTTTACATGTGGCGTGGCAATGTAGATGCAGCAATGTGGGTCTGTGGGTCTTGTGAGCTGCCTTGTTGTTCATTTGACCATTTAATTTCTAATTGTCAAAGCCTTCCTGTTAGGAACCCTCTTTTGGAAACCGCCCGTCCTGCAGCTGTCACTGTGGGTCTTGTGAGCTGCCTATCTCCAGATGCTTTGTTACCTTTCAACGTACTTGTGAATAACGACCTTCCTCTCCGCTACTGTGATTTAGGCTAGCTAAATCGAACTGCTTTTATTGCCCCCCCACTATAATTATGGAGGACCCCAAACAGCTCTATCAAGAAAAGTCAAGCTTTCCCAATTGCTGCCCCCCCTGCAGATGTGGAAGAGCCCAAATGGCACCATCAGAAACATCTTGAACGGCACGGTCTTTAGGTGAGAGGGATGTGTGTGTGTGTGTATGTGTGTGTGTGTGTGTGCATGTGTGTGTTTTTTGTTTTGTAAGTGAGGGATGAGTGATGAGCATAACCCTTTAGTTAGTGCTGTCTTTGGAATTTGTTGTCAATGACATACAGGGGAGGGTAGTACTGTGTGGGATGTGTGGGTGTGCAGTGGTGTGCGGGGGCTTATTGTGAACATGTTGGTTGTGTGCGTGGGCTGGTTGTATGGGACCTGCAGACATAAACACGGATAGACCGCTTCAATTCCTTATACAGCACCCTCCTAGTCTGAGGGTAAAGCTGCAACCAAGTGACACACGCATAACAGTGACACACGCATAACAGTGACACACGCATAACAGTGACACACGCATAACAGTGACACACACATAACAGTGACACACGCATAACAGTGACACACGCATCACAGTGACACACGCATAACAGTGACACATGCATAACACGTGCAGCCTTGTCTTGCACAGGCAAAGTCTGCTAGTCAGCAAGTTTGTATCCCCTTTCAAGACCTAAGGGAAATGTTGCCTTGGCCTTAGCCGATAAGGTTGAGAAAGCTGTCCTGTAGCTGCAAATTTGCAGGCTACATGCATATGATACAGCTGCTAGGCCTCGGTAAAGCTACCGTTTCTAATTTGTGAGTAGCGCAGCTGTGAGACTTTTGTTAAATTACCACTGATTTGTTAGCACAGGCACCGATATTCGATTTGATGTTGACTGCTGAGATAGTGATAAACTTTTCATAACTCAACAAAAAAGCAAATCAAGTTAAGCAGCTGTGAAGACCAAAAGGAAATTAGAAGACCGAAAGGAAATTAGGATGGAAAAACCCAGGAATTGCACTAATAAGCAAGAGGGATATGAGTGGTATCACTTTGCTTCACTGCAGAACTGGAGCTCAAGGGTTAGACACTGAGCTTGGCATTTTTTGCGCACCAAGCACCAGTGGGCTGTCGTATTCGTCTTACTTGCACTCAAGACTGGTGTTCAATGCCAGGTGTAATGCCAGTAGCTTCTGGTGGTTCTTTTCCGCTTGCATCATGAGATGCAGTAGGCGGGGGATTTATTACCAAGGAGGAGGTATTCACGTATGGCACATGCCAGCTCAGCTGACATTTCCGGTGATGACTAGGTTGGCCAGAACCGTATATATACACCGTATATGACCGTATATTTGGTGATTCCCCTGCCAAAAATACCGCATATACGCCGTATATATATGGTTCTGGCCAACCCTAGCGATGACGCTTGTTTTGTGCACCATGCACTCGTGGGCTCTGCCATTCCCATCCTACTTGTCACACTTCACACCATTATAACGATAAAGAATACAAAATACGATAACTAAAAACGCCGTAATGAATAACAATCCGCGTACGGCATGCGCGTGCAAGCGCTTAGGAACCACCTTCTTCTTTTTCCTTCAAAAGTGGTCGATAACATTCCGTGCATGGCATTCATGCAGTGGCTCAACCACACCATCTGCACATGTGCTCTGCAACTAAACAGGGAGCCCATCGTGATCAGCAACATCCCGCGCCTTGTGCCGGGCTGGAAGGAGCCGATAGTAGTTGGCAGGTATGGTTACATCATCATGCACGCATCAGTGTGCATGGCAGTTTACACTGGATTAGATCCAGTTAAGCCAGCAAGTGCTATGCCAGGTGAGTGCACCTCCTCTGTGTGTGCTATGCCAGGTGAGTGCACCTCCTTTGTGTGTGCACTAGAAATAGGAGCCGATCACAGTAATGCACAGCTACAAATTTGGCACAGTAATGCACAGCTACAAAGTTTGCACAGTAATGCACAGCTACAAATTTTGCACAGTAATGCACAGCTACGAATTTTGCACAGTAATGCACAGCTACATATTTTGCACAGTAATGCACAGCTGCAGATTTTGCACGCATGGTGTGCATGGTTGTTTTTTATAACTCCGTTTTCAATATATAGTCGACGAGTGGTGCTAGGTGATGCTTAGCCGTTTTTGTTTGTGCTGAAGCTAGCTTTGGTGTCCAATAGACCATGTCACCTATGCATGCGATCTATAACTCATGGTCATTACAAAGGTATATAGACAGGGGCTGAATATTTATATACAGGCAGGGGCTGATTATTTAAATGTAGGCAGGGGCTGAATTAAGAGGCGCTGATCAGGGATCAGGATACACTGGTGCAATATGGTCAGGGTTGGCAAGAACCATATATATACATGGTGTACGTACGGTGTTTTTGGCAGGGATCTCGTCAAATATATGGTCATATACCGCGTATATATACGGTTCTGGCCAACCCTAAATATGGTAGTGCTTGGGTCTCCACACGAACTCCAAGTAAGCCTGCATTCAAAAACTGTCCTGTTTACGCTAGCATGCAGATATAAATAGCCTGCCAAGTACTGGTTCCTGGAGATGTGCCTGCCATATTGTGTGGAATTGTAATGCACTTCATATCAATTCATGCACGCACAAACACACATGCACGTACACACACACATACACACACACACACACACACGCACACACGCACACACGCACACACACATACACACGCACTCTTGCTTTGTAGCACTTTTTCGTAGAAATTTTAGGTCACACACACATGTTCACATGTTCATAAATTCGTCGCAATTGAGTAACACGGTCACACTATCTTTCTAGGCACGCGTACGGAGATCAATACCGTGCCAGTGACTTAGTGGTGCCTGGGCCTGGGAAGCTGGAGCTTTCATTCACCCCCGCAGGTGTGACTTTTTTAAGGCATGTTATGTTTGGGTGTGTATTTGAGTGTGTGTGTGTGTGCGTGTGTGTGTGAGTGTGCGTGTGTGTTTGTGTGTGTGTTTATGTGTGTGTGTGTGTGCGTGCGCGTGTGTGCGCATAAGGTATATTTGGTGTTTTAAGTGTGTCTTTTGTAAGGGTGTGCATATGAAGAGAGGAGACAGTCGTTGCTTTGAATTGCATGTATCACATTTACAATTGCATGACTGGCGCTTAAGGTTGGCCAGAACCGTATATATACACTGTATATGACCGTATTTTTGCAGTGTTTTTGGTGATTTCCCTGCCAAAAATTACGTATATATACCGTATATATATGGTTCTGGCCAACCCTACTGGCGCTGCATCTGTATTGGTGCGTCGACGGACCCAAGCTTAAGGTTCGACGTCCTGTGGCTGAAACCAAGGCCTGATACCTACGTGAAGCTTTCCCTGACATCACCTGGCAGTTGTTGTACGGGCTCTTGTGTCAAGGCCTCCCTTTGCTGTACCATGCACCTTCAAATGTTTGTACACTTTACTGCTCATAGGTACGAGTACCTTTACTGATTTGCAGAAGCCGGCCTTGCCTGTTCTCGTCACACATGCGCTTCTACAACTGTCTTGCCCAGCATCTCTCATATTACTATTATTGGCTGTTTGTTCCCACATCATGTGTCTTTGGACGCAGATGGGGGTCCTGCTACGAAGATGGACGTGTTTGAGTTTCAGGAGGGCGGAGGTGCGTGCGCAAATGCTGAATTCCTACATTGTGATTTTCTCGCTTTGCAAGGGTTTAGAAGCTTATTTATTTTCACACTTTTTATCCAAATTTCAAGAGTTTAATATTGCTGGTGGAAAACCGAATCGGTTGGGTGACTTTAAGCCAGGATTGCAGCGCGATGCATGCGCGGTTCTGCATAAGATTTACCTGGATATTCATTACAGTGGCCTGTGTTTGCTGCGCACACGGATCCGGCGCCAATGAGGTTGCAGGGTCCGTAGTGAGCATTCGGAGGCAACGCAGCTGCATTGGCATCTGCAGTATGCATCAAATTTTACTACATAATTCTTATTGCGATGCGCTGCTCCTGTGCTCCGGACTCAGCACTGAGAGGAGCTGCCAAATCGCTGAGTCACAGAGCGCAAGTTTGGCATAAACCCTAAGATTTACTTGGATGATTGAAACTTTTGTCTCTCATCGCAGCGCACGCTGATCCGGCGCCAATGGGGTTGCATGGTCCGGAGTGAGCATTTGGAGGCAACGCAGCTGCATTGGCATCTGCAGTATGCATACAAATTGCCTGCATAATTCTTATTGCCGTGCGCTTCTCCTGTGCTCTGGAATCAGCGTTGAGAGCAGCTACGAGATCGCTGAGTCACAGAGCGCAAATGCAAAATAAGCACACACCCACACCCCAAAAGGATTGAAATTTGGGGCGGCGAAGCCCTTCCAGTGCGATGTCCTGGCTTTAACCAATTCGGTTGTAACGGTCTTTGGGCCTGAATAGCTCCGCGGCCAGGCGTCTGTTCCGCTTAAGATTCTGTAGACAATTCGACGGCGAGAGTCGAAGTCTGTGTGTTTAGTTTCGCAGCGAGCCAGCCGTGATGGTCGGACTTTTGGCGACGAGAAGAGCTGGAGAGCGGCGCGTTGTGACGGCGTAAAAATGAGGAATTTACTGTTTCGATTCTTGATTGATTCCGTTCAGGAATTGTGCAGTTCTCTTGCGCCGTCACTTTGCTGCATGGAGATTGACGAGGAGAAGAAATTTTTGGTTGGCGACTTTTTCTGAGCAGTTTAATGCCGCTGTTATAAACTATTATTACAGCAAAGTTACGCACTTGGGATTGTCTACTTCTTGAGAGCTCAAACGAGGAGAGACTGGACTGTAAGGTCACTTGGCACATGACGTGCATCTTCCAGCACTCTGCTGTCAAGACAGGAATCGGTTACACACACATACCGGCATAACCGGCATAGTGGCTACAAACAACTCATGAAGGACAAAGTGATTGACCATGTATCTGCTTCCTAAATCTGCAAGCATTCCAAAGAGGTGTACGCAATCCACATGACGTTGCGTTGCAAGGTCGAATGCATGTCACATATTGGAGCAATGCAAGGCAGCATGCATGCTGCAGGAAGGCTAGGAGACACTGTTGTTTTGCACATGACTCAAGATGCATTCTTCGCACAACAAAACAATAGCATATGTTCCATATACATGCTTTGCAGCAACATTAAAAGCAGCATATTTTGAACCTTAAGGACGTGTCTCTTTCTTTGCGAAGGGGCTAGTACTTAATGTCGTTGCCTCATTGCAGATACACACAATAAGCACTTGGCATGCTACTGCTTCCAGCACTGAAACGTCTGCAGCGCTTGCATGCATGTTCACGTTGCTGGACCTAGCAGGACACATAAAAACAAGAAGCGAAAGCAGAAAATAAGCCCACGAGCGGAAAAATTTGTAAAAGACAGAAAGAAGAACAAGGGTAGGTTAGAGCACGGGAAATATGGGCAGGCGGAGCCCTTCTATTGTGAAACACTGCTTTTTTGTTGCTAATAAAAGGTCTTCTATTGGGTCTTTGCTGTCCGAGAGCAATGATGAGCACTGCTTTACTTCTTTCATTACCTGCAAGGATCTCAAACATGTATAGGGTTGACCAAAACATATCCAAGGTGTATACCGTCCGTTCACGATCACTTCGTGACCACACTTTCAAAAAATTAATTAAAATTACGATTTTAGTTCGTGAGGGGGTTTGGGGATTAATTTTTGAGTTCGAGGGCACTTCGGGAGGGCCCTGCCGGGAATTATTTTTGAGTTCGAGAGCCCCCTTGTGAACGCTGCCTGTGCACTGCTACTGCTGTTTGTTATGGCTGAAGCTGTGGCTGAGGCTGAAGCTGTGGCTGGAGCTGTGGCTGATGCTGCACAGTGCTCAGAAGCAGGGAACGAGAGGTGAGGGGTTTACATGCAGCAAGAGCCACTCTCTAGTCTGTACACCCACGATGGATGCCTCTAAAGGGGCATGTGAGGGGTGGAGGCGTGTCCTTGGAGCCGCGCGGGCGCCCCACAGGCCTCTTCCCAGCCTCACCCCTTACCTTTGCCTCTTCCTCTTGCAGCTTCTTGAGCTACCTCTCCCTCTGCAGCTTCTCACGGTCCCTATGCTGAGCAGCCAGACTTTCAGCTGGGGAATGAGGCTTCAAAAACCCGGCCAGGGGGTTCACACTGGCGCGCTTGGAGCTCATTTCGATTTTCACCCTCAAAACCATTATAAATAATTAATTTACCACTTCGAATCCAGTTCGGAGAGGCCTCCAAGAATTAATAAAAATTTCCGTTTTCTGGCCAAATAATTAATTAATTTCCGAAGTGATCGTAAACGGACGGTATACAGTATTTTTGGCAGGGGAATCACCAAAAATACGGTCGTGTACGGCGTATATACGGTCCTGGCCAACCCTACATGTACTACAGCACAAAATGGCCATGGCTGCAAAGTTTGACGTTGTACTCACACAAATCACATCGACCGCTTTTGGCAACATGTGTAGGGTTGACCAGAAACGTTGGCCAGAAACGTATACATACACCGTTTATGACAGAACTTTCGGTGATTTCCCTGCCAAAAATACCGTACATACACCGTATATATATATATTATATATATCTCTGGCCAACTCTAAACATGTGTAAACAAAACGCTGCAGGTGTGGGCATGGCCATGTACAACACAGACGACAGCATCCGGGGATTTGCCGCGTCCTGCTTTGAGTTTGCGCTGCAGGTTTGTGTGCTGTAAGAAAAATTGCGTCCTGCTTTGAGTTTGCGCTGCAGGTTTGTGTGTGCTGTAAGAAAATTTGCGTCCTGATTTGAGTTTGCGCTGCAGGTTTGTATGTGCTGTAAGAAAAATTGCGTCCTGATTTGAGTTTGCGCTGCAGGTTTGTATGTGCTGTAAGAAAAATTGCGTCCTGATTTGAGTTTGCGCTGCAGGTTTGTATGTGCTGTAAGAAAAATTGCGTTTTGCTTTGAGTTTGCGCTGCAGGTTTGTATGTGCTAAGAATAGAAAAAACTACGCAGGCAGTGAAAAGCCACTCCCCACATCTTCTAAGGAAAAGGAGCCACTTTGGTACTGGGTGCTGTAAAAATCCTCCACCAGTGGAGTAATTAAAAGATCAAGAGGATCAGGAAGGCTGCAGGCTTGACCTGAAACTGTCTCCTGATGAGAGTTGATCATAGTGCTGGAAAGGGCACGTCTGGTATGGACAAGAACATCAATAAGGCCTGTCTTTTACTGCACTGCCGTTATTCCAACCGTCCTCTACTGGATGTGCTGCTTGTAGAGTGTGCTGCAAGTTTGTGTGTGTGTGTGTGTGCGTGTGTGTGTGTGTGTGTCGAACATCTACAAAGGCCGTTTCTATTACTGCACTGCCGTTATTCCATCCGTCTTCTACTGTATGTGCTGCTTGTTGAGTGTGCTGCTAGCCTGGACCCTCCGCGCAAAATGTGTTGGCAACGCTTGCTCCAATTTGCACCGTGATGTCAGAAACAGGGTAAAACAATACGCAAACGCTGCGATATGCTAGCAAGAATGCGTTAGGCTAAAAGGTCAAGCTTTAAAATGAACGGTTTTGCTAGTCCAAAACAGCTCACACAACTTTGCAAAGCTACCAGATGTGATGCCGGCGTGTTGCGTTTGTCCAAGCTTGCCTTTAGCTGTTGCGTGTCTGACGTGCGGTTTCATCTGCAATGGTGTAAGCAAAGTTCTAGAGGTGCAAACGGATGCAGCTTGACGTAATGCTGAATATTTTAAAGTGAGTCCATTTCTATAATCGAATTAAGTGTGTGTGTGTATGTGTGTGTGTGTCGATGTGGGGAGCAGTTCTCACTGCCTGCTCAGTATTTTCTCAGCAGCGTGAAGCCTAAAGTCGTAATTTTGACGTTTTGTGCCTGTAATGGAATGTGCGGAAGAAAGCGGCTTTTGTGCATTCCCACAAATTGCAGATTAAGATCCACGTTTTGACGTTGAGTGCCTAGGTACTAGGTACCATGTGCAAGAAAAGTGGCCCTTGTACATGTCCGTTGATGATGGTGATGATGATGATGATGATGATGATGATGATGATGATGATGATGATGATGATGATGATGATGATGAAAGGCCTTGCGTGCCTGCAATTGCAAGTGCAGAAAAAGTGGCCAATTTATTTCTCAAAATTGCAGTCCATCTAGATACATAACCATTTCACACACCGTTTTGAGGTTTCGTGCCAGCAACTGCAGGAACTGTAGCCCTTGTACATGTACACAACAGTGAAGCCCTTGTTTGGACGTTGTGTCTCTATGATGCCACATGCAAAAATGCTCCAGTAGCCTTTGCCCTTGAACACAAAGTTATGTTCACGTTTGGACGCCGTGTGCCTACTTGCACCTGCAAAAAATGAAGCCCTTGTACATGTCTACAAAGTGAAGTTTCTGTTTGAACGTTGCGTCTCTGCAATGCCACACACAGAAAAAGTGGCCCTTGTACATGTCCACAAAAAGTTTCTGTTTGAACGTTGCGTCTCTGCAATGCCACACGCAGAAAAAGTGGCCCCTGTACATGTCCACAAAAGTGAAGTTGACGTTTAAATGTTGTGTCTCTGCAATGCCACACGCAGAAAAAGTGGCCCCTGTACTTGTCCACAAAGAATACGATCCTGAAGAAGTATGATGGCAGGTACGATGGCAGTATGATGGCAGTATGGTGGCAGGTACGACGGCAGGTACGATGGCAGTATGATGGCAGATACGATATGGCAGTATGATAAGTTTGGATTACAAAAGTATTCAGCCTGGGATGGCTGCTCAACCCTTGAGAACGAGGTAAAACCTCAAAACACCAAACGGAAACTGTAACTGTAATGCAATTGAAAGTAGCAGAGTGTAAGCTAACGATGAAAGTGAGGAAAACAAAACAAAAAGCAGCCAGGAATGTTGGCAGGTACGATGGCAGGTACGATGGCAGGTACGATGGCCGGTATGATGGCAGGTATGATGGCCGGTAAGAGTTACTTAACAACCAATTCGGTAACCTTTAGCTGTTGTCCTTAAGGTTCAGTTAGCACCCCTCGCTTTCCATCTGGCATGCATTTAAGCCAAAAAGCTGTTGCCGAGGCCTTTGATTTACCAAATTTTTAATTGCTGGGGCTATGGGTTTTATGAATCGTTCCAAAAGGGGGAAGGTCTGCAAACACAAAGTTTGTGTGACACATGTGTGTGTGTGTGTGTGTGCGTGTGTGTGACAAGACAAGTTGTTTTCAATTCTTGCTTCATGCATTTCCGACATTCCTTGTGCCTAATTGCCAATGCCTACGAGTCCAATTCATGCGTTTACATAAATCATGCGTAATCATGCGTACACATAAATCATGCGTAATCATGCGTTCACATAAATCATGCGTAATCATGCGTTCACATAAATCATGCGTAATCATGCGTTCACATAGTTCATGCGTTTACATAAAATCAATCCCCACACCATCCTGGATGCACATCACAACACAGGTTCTTGCAGCTGTTTGCTGACGCGTACCAGACAAAGTACAAGGCCCTATTCGAGGCTGCTGGCATTTGGTATGAACACAGGTAAGAAGTACACAGGTAAGAGGCTGCCGGCATTTGGTATGAGCACAGGTGTGAAAAGTACACAGGCAAGAGGCTGCCTGCATTTGGTATGAAAACAGGTAAGCAGTACAGGTTTAAGGCTGCCACCATTCAAGGATCGATCTCTCATCTATTTTTTTGCTTCATTCTTCATCCTTCCCCAAGTTTGTCCTGGACTGTCCATATATATTGTCCTAGATTGTTCATATATGTATTATCCTGGATTGCTTACATACACCACATTTTACCATACACAAGGGGTATTTGCCTAAAATTTACACGCACACACACATCCGCACACACATATATATACACATACACATACACACACGCACACACCAACACACACGCACACATACACATTCCAGGCTGATTGACGACATGGTGGCGCAGGCTCTTAAGAGCAGTGGAGGCTTTGTGTGGGCGTGCAAGAATTACGATGGGGACGTGATGTCAGATATCGTGGCACAGGCATGTTTGTGTGTCTGCGCTAGGCTCTCTTATGTGGCAGGCGCGCTTGTTTTCCTGTGCGTATTTGTGCAATTGTGTTTGTGTGAGCGCTTGTTTGTCGCTGTGCTGGGCTGTTTTGTGTTTGCGCACGAATGTATGCGTGAATGCGTGTGTAGATGTATTCAGACACATACTTAAAATTGCACACGCACAAACACACACACATACACTTTCAGACACACACACATATATACACATTTTTTCACACACATGCGTTAACACACTTAGGGCTATGGCTCGCTTGGGCTCATGACCTCAGTGCTGGTCACGCCAGATGGCAAAACCCTGGAAGCAGAGGCGGCACATGGTGAGCCTCTTTTCTTAATCGTTGTGTTTTTGCAGCGTTTTTGGGGGAATATGTTTGCCAACAGCGTCCTTCAGCTTTGCACCTTTTTTGCACCAAACACAGTAAAGCTGCGCTGTCAGTTCAAAGCAATGGTGTTTAGCTGAGTGTTTTGAACAAAACCCTGCACATGCGTGTGTTGGTGTGTGTGTGTGTGTGTGTGTGTGTGTGTGTGCGTGCGTGTGTGCGTGTGTGTGTGCGTGTGTGTGTGTGTGCTCTTGTGCGTAACGGCATGTACGAGCGTGTGCTCTCACAGGCGTCAGTGACCTGGCGCTGTCAGTTGATGCTACATTCTTTGGCTGAGCATCTTGAACAACATGCTGGGTATTGTAAACGTGCACGTGTGAGCTCTTTTGTTTATAAGGGTATGCACGTGTGAACACTCATAAGTGCAGTGACTCATAAGTGCAGTGACTCATAAGTGCAGTGACTCATAAGTGCAGTGACTCATAAGTGCAGTGACTCATAAGTGCAGTGACTCATAAGTGCTGTGACTCATAAGTGCAGTGACCCGACACTGTCAGTTGATGCTGCAGCCGCTAGCTAGCTGCGTATCCTGAACACGCTTGCAAGTGTATGTACTTTCTTGCAAAGTGATGCACGTGTGTGTGTGTTGAAATTTGCGTGCATAAAGACATGCACGTGTGTATTACCTCACAGGTAAGGAGTGTACTCCTGCACACAAAAACATGCAAGTGTGAATACTCTCACAGGCACAGTGACCCGGCACTGGCGGGAGCACCAAGCAGGCCGTCCAACCTCCACCAACCCGGTGAGTGGCATGACAGGCAGTCACGCACACGCGCACACACACATACACACACATACACACACGCACACGCACACACACACACATACACACTCATACACACATACACATATACACGCACATGCACACAAAAATTCAAACATACGCACACACACCGAGGCTGTGTAGCTATATGGGTTTCAGGGGTACTGTAGAGTTCCAGGATTGCTGCTCCCTTTTTAAATCACATACACTGTGGGTGTGGGTTGTGGTTTTCATGTCAAATTAAGCCTGTAGCATGTAGTAAGATTAAGCCTGTAGCGTGTAGCAAATTTAGGCCTGTAGCATGTAGTAAAATCAAGCCTGTAGCGTGTAGTAAAATTAAGCCTGTAGCTTGTAGTGAAATTAAGCCTGTAGCGTGTAGCAAAATTAAGCCTGTAGCGTGTAGTAAAATAAAGCCTGCAGCATGTAGTAAAATTAAGCCTGTGGCATGTAGTAAAATTAAGCCTGTGGCTTGTAGTAAAATTTAGCCTGTAGCGTGTAGTAAAATTTAGCCTCAAGCATGTAGTAAAGTTAAGCCTGTAGCATGTAGGAAGTGTCTTGCACCATCTAAGTCATAGCCTGCCTGTGCAATAAGGCTATGATGCAGAGACACTTCAGCCCAGTGTCTGCTTACATATGCAGTCACGCACGCATATGCTTACATCCAACACACACACACTCTTACACACGTACTTATACACACACACATACATACACATACACAGTCACCCACCCACACGTACCAATGTAATTACTTACACAGTCACACACACGCGCATGCACGCGCGCATACACACACAGCACACAGACACACACACAACACACACATGTACGCATACACACGCATACGCACACGACATACACTTAAATGCATGTAGGTTGCCTCTATTTTTGCCTGGACCCGAGGCCTGTCACACCGCGGCAAGCTAGACAACAACCAAGAGCTCATTCAGTGGTGCAAGGTGCGACGGCATCTGCTACTGTGTACTTGACGTGCATCTGTGCTGCACCTTTAACCAACAAATGTTTGATGTATGTTTGATCCTCTTTGTGGCTTTGTACACCAATGCAGCCAAATGAATCAAGTCTCATGATTGGAGCACTCAGTCGTTTTCACATTGAACAGCGTTGAAGTTAGTGAAGCCCTCTGTACGATGCAACCCAAGCTTTTGTTGCTGCACTCCAGTGTGAACAGTACTTTGTATGATGATTTCAGCAGGCATGCAATCACGCACGGCACACTGCACCTGTGCAACACTCAGGACTTGGAGGCTGCTGTCGTCGAAACGATCGAGGCTGGCAAGTTCACCAAGGATCTGGCCATTTGTGTGCACCAGACGAACAAGGTCACGCCCGACCAGGTGAGCCATACATACCTGTGCAAGTGCGTCAATCCTAGGTCTGTATGCACCAGGCGAACACGTTCATCACACCCGACCAGGTGAGCAGCCATGCCTTTGCATGCAGCCATGCATACCTTTGCAAGTGCGTCAATCCTAGGTCTGTATGCACCAGGCGAGCACGGTCATCACGCCCGACCAGGTCAGCAGCCGTGCATGCATGCATGCCTTTGCATGCTCGTCAATCAAAGGGCAGCAATGCTCATGCTTTGTCTGTTATATATAAATCCTGGTCAAATTGGCTGCCTTCACAACAGATGAGCAGCCACACCTATGCCTGGACCTTTTTGAACCTCCTCACATACCACCTGATTTCTGTGCCAAGTGCCCAAACAGGCCAGTAGTCGCTCGTTTGCCCACACCCTAATATACCAACCTCTTATCTAGATTTTACATAGTTGGGATCCCTTCTCTCAAGTTGTGCAAAGGATAGCCTTGCGGCATTTGAAAAAATGAGATAACCCTAATCCTGAACCCTAACCCTGAATTCAAATGACCTGCTACGTTCATAGATGCGCGCGTTGAGCGGTGAGGGGGGTGTCTGGCGGACTACCCTTTAGCCTTCTCCCTAAAGCGTGCTTTGCTACTGTTTCCCGTAATACCCTCACTTGTACCCTCCCTTTTGCTTTTGCTTTCGCTTACCAACACCCTTATTTTCATTTGCTACGTTTTTGTGATGTCGAAACCTCACGCAGTACCTGAACACGGAGCCATTCATGGAGGCCATTGCGCACACCTTCGCCGCCAAGCAAGCCCGCAGCGCAATCTAGACGTCATCGTCTACCTTTGAGCTCAGAGAATTTCTGCCCTCCAAGCTGTGGTTATGTAAATTATTTATGTGTGCCTACATTATCAACCGCGAGAATTAGGAAGAACAGCTTCACGATGGCCCGCTGGTAGACGCTGTGTCGGTGGGCCCGTTTTGCTCTAGCCCACTTCTTTGTGTCTTTGCTACCAATATTACCTGGAAGCTTGCGTTTCGTAGGGCTTTGTCTGTCAATGTTTTTAATAGAAATTGTAGTTTAGAGAATGGCTGTGCTGGTCCTCATCGTACATAATATGCCTGCTGTAGACGTATCTTATCAGCTGTTTGGTTATAGTAACACGCCTTATGCATTGCTTGGTATTTAATTGTGGTGTTATCATGTGAAGGTGGAGTATTGTAGAAGCGGTCAATTAGATTTCGGCCTTGTCCTGTGCTGTTTTATCTCCAAGCGCACGCATGCACACACAGCACCACATTGATAAACACCGAGCCATACGCACATTATGGTTTCAAAGCTAGCTTTCCTGTTTTTTCAAACAAGGGGCGTGGATGATCTGGAACTCCTGAGAGAGACGGCGGCCGTAGTGATTGTTTTTTCATAAGACCTACCTTAGCCAATCTATCAACCCACCCCAGTGATGCAATCTGTGTCTAGCCAAGTGCAGCAATGCAAGGTTCAGTGCGCAAGTGCACGGCCAATTGCCCTGCACCCAGTCACCATCAGGCCTTCTTCCTGCAGCACTGGTGCTAACCCCTGCAGTAGCAGCAGCAGCAGTAACAATCAAGGTCCTGTGCTGGCACCATCACCAAGATTTTGCCTGTCCTTAGGGAGCAAAACACGCTCCCCTCGTCGGGCAGCCCGCGTCATCTCCCAAACAGCAGTAACTGGGAGCAACGGAGCCACGGACAATTTGCCGAACGGCTCAGTGTCTGTACTGCTGCTCGCGGGTGGAGTGGGAAAGCGAATGTGAGAAGCACATTTTTGCAAGCATGTTTTTCCTGCAGAATACGAGCACATGTACACACAAGCACACACACACACACACACGCACACACGCACG